>RCNC010002681.1_pt1 | contig 11794 bp, 4 predicted proteins | sample 2041301 | NCBI WGS metagenome assembly RCNC01 (sample SAMN09708231, study PRJNA481090) | Marine sediment metagenome, whole genome shotgun sequencing project. | biome: marine sediment; feature: ocean; material: sediment; isolation source: Sewage treatment plant 13A marine sediment (STP13A) ... | reverse complement strand
TCAGATTTTCATCTAAGTCCCTGTTTTTATTATGGCGGGGGGGGTGAGACTCGAACTCGCGACCTCCGGCGTGACAGGTCCTCAAACAAAGGGCATGTAGCTTTCATTGTGGTCCTGCCTGGTGGGTATAGCGGTGGGTATTAAAAAAGGGTCTAGAGAGCAATACCCTCTAAACCCTTGTTTTAATTGGCTCCCCAGCACGGATTTGAACCGCGGACCCAATGGTTAACAGCCATTTGCTCTGCCGACTGAGCTACTGGGGAATGATGTCTGTCACATGAATTTCCAAGTTAAGGAAGGATTCACGTGAACAACGTCCATTATTATATGATCAAGCCTGTTGTCAAGAATAATTTCCTGAATTTTGCATCAAATTCACCCGGCCAGTTGGAGCCATATGGTAAAGGTAACCGACGAAAGCAGCGTACTGGCGGAAATGGAAGCAACCGCAAAATCAGGGTCCCCGCCCATTTCCTTGGCCATGACATAAGAGATCGTGGCCGCCGGTGATGCCAGCAGAATCAGACCGGGCAGGAAGTCCTGGGAAGGAAGACCGAATAAACGGTACAGTGCATACCCGAGTCCGGGCAACAGCAGGAGCTTAATGCCCATGGTGGAAAGCACCGGGCGCAGTTTAAGGCGGATAAGGTCAAAGGATATGGAACCGCCGATGATGAGCAGAGCCATGGGAAGTGCCAGCCCGCTCAATATATCCAGGCTTCTTTCCACAACCAGCGGTACTGGAATTTCCGCCAGGGAAAAAACAATTCCCACCATAGCGGAAGCGATGACCGGATTGCCCGCGATCTTGCGCAGCATGGTCGTCCAACCGTGTTTGCCTGAACGGTTGTCTGAATTCACGGTGAGCGCCAGAACGGCGAGGAGGTTCTGCAGAATCATCATAGCCCCGAGCAGAATACTGGTTTTCACAAACCCCTCCTGCCCCAGGTAATAGTATGCCACAGCCAGACCGATATACCCCAGATTGCCATGAAAGCTGCTTTGGATATAGGTTCCCAGCTTGCCCCCCTGCATTCCATTTAAGGCACCCAACCCCCATGCCACAGCATACCCGAAAACAACGGCACAAAGGGTCAGGATCAGTACAGTAAGATCAAAATGCGTTTTGAGGGATGCCTTGGCTACGGCATTGAACACCATGGCCGGAATGGCCATGTAAAAGACCAGGCTGTTGGCCGGACCAATGAAATCCTTTGGGATAAATCCTCTGCGATGGGAAACCCAGCCCAGGATGATTATGGCGAAGATGGGCACGATCGTTGTAAGGATGTTCATTATTATTGTCTGCCAGTTGGAATCATATCATAATTGTGCTGGATTTTGGTGCCCAACTTCAGGCAAATTCCAAGGGAAGGGGCGAATATCCAATATCCAATAACGAATGATCAATATCCAAGTGCTGATGGCAAACTTGATCATTGGAAATTGGATATTGATTATTGGATATTTGGCAAAAGCGGATTGCCGGCCTGCTTATGGCTATTCGAAGTTCAATGTTGGATGTTCGATGTTCATCTTTTTCTGGCTTGTCCTCCCCTGGTCGTTTCATCCGAGTCAGGTAATGATCGGTTTAACCTTCAGATTCAATTCATCCAACTGGCTCTTGGATGTCTCCGACGGTGCACTGGTCAAAAGACACGCAGCCCGCTGCGTCTTGGGAAAAGCGATGACGTCGCGTATGGAGGACTGTCCGCACATGAGCATCACCAGGCGGTCGAACCCGAAGGCAATGCCCCCATGGGGCGGCGCCCCCGATTCCAAGGCTGAAATCAAGAAGCCGAATTTTTCCTGATAGGTTTCCGGCGCCAGACCCAGGGCACTGAAGACCTTCTCCTGCACCTCTTTGCGGTGAATACGAATGCTGCCGCCGCCGATCTCGAACCCGTTCAGCACGAGGTCGTAGGCCCTGGACCTCACGGAGGTGGGATCGGAATCCAGCTTGTCATAATCCTCCTCCAATGGAGCGGTAAAGGGATGGTGGAGCGCCTGGTTGCGATTTTCGACCTCATCGTATTCCATCAATGGGAAATGCGTCACCCACACAAAATTGAAGGTCTCTTTATCGATAAGGCCCAGCTTATCCCCGATATGGTTACGGAGGTGCCCCAAGGCCTCATTGGTGACTTTGGGTTGGTCGGCCACAAAGAATACAAGATCACCGGGTTCCATATCCAGCCGGGTTTTCATTTTCTCTTTTTCTTCGTCGCTGAAAAATTTTGTAATGGGGGATTGCCATTCATTCTCGCGAACTTTAATCCAGGCCAGACCTTTGGCTTTATAAATGGCCACGAATTCGGTCAGGTCATCAATTACCTTGCGTGAAAAATCAATGCAACCCTTGGCATTCAAGGCCTTTACCATGCCACCTTTTTTCACCACCGACGAAAAGACCTTGAATCCCGAATTTTCGACGATGTCTGATATGTCTTTGAGTTCGAGGCCGAAACGGGTATCTGGCTTGTCCAGTCCGTAGCGCCCCACCGCCTCTTCATAGGTCAACCGCGGAAAGGGTGCTTCCAGGGTTTTGCCGAGCACGTCCTTGAAAAGGGATGTGATCATACCCTCACCCAAATTCATGACATCATCTTCCCCCACAAAGGACATCTCAATATCGATCTGCGTAAACTCGGGCTGTCGGTCCGCCCGGAGGTCTTCATCCCGGAAACAGCGCACGATCTGATAATACCGGTCGAACCCGGATATCATGAGCAGCTGTTTGAATATCTGCGGGGACTGTGGCAGGGCGTAAAACTGCCCGGGGTTAACCCGGCTGGGCACCAAATAGTCCCGAGCCCCTTCCGGCGTGCTACGGGTCAGAAAGGGGGTCTCCACGTCAATGAAACCGTTTTCATTCAAATATTGGCGCACTGCCGTACCGGCCTCGTGCCTCAAAATAAGGCTCTTCTGGAGGTGCGGGCGCCTCAAATCCAGATGGCGGTTCTGCAACCTGATGGCTTCAGACACTTCCGCGGTATCCTCGATCAGGAAGGGAGGAGTGGCCGCATGATTCAATATTTTGAGTTCCGTCACCAGCACTTCGATTTCACCGGTGACCAGGTTGGAGTTGATCATGCCATCCGGACGGCTGTCCACCTTGCCCCTGACGCCGATAACGAACTCGCTGCGCAGGGCATGCGCTTTGGTATGGACATCTTGATTCACTGCTGGGTTGAAGACGACCTGGGTGATGCCATTTCTGTCCCTAAGGTCGATAAAAATAACCCCGCCATGATCCCTCCGGCGCTGTACCCAACCCATTAACACCACTTCCTGGCCGATGTCTTTCGCACCTAACTCACAGCAGTGATGGGTCCTGCGCATATTTTCCAGATTATCTGACAATGATCTTACTCCTTTCATTCATTAAAAACACACCATTCCAAAAGCAAGTCAGTACTTACAAACGATAATTCATATTGATGAACGTGTTTTCCTGACAACTGTTTCTAATGTTTATTATCTCCGATAATGTATTCATTAATTTAGGCTAATAGCCTCTACGGCTAATTCAGTATTGGCACGCTTGAAATAGGATCTATTGGATTAACGGTTTTATGCGTTCCACCAGGTTATCCAGCGGAACGTCCACCTGTTCCTTGGTGGCCATATTGCGCAGGATAGCCAGCCCTTTTTTGCGCTCATCTTCGCCGACGATCAGGGTAAACTTCGCTCCGCGTTTGCCGGCACGCTTCATCTGGCTTTTCAGGCTGCGGCCTTCAAAATCCATGTTCGCCTGGATGCCTTCGGTTCCCAATGCACAAAGCCACTCAAAGGCCATGGACCCGCTTTCTTCATCGAGCGCCGCAATGTACAGGTCGGGTGTTCTGATATATTCCTGTTTGTCCAGGTCAGCCACCTCGGCCAGACGGTCGAACCCGATGGCAAAACCAGTGGCCGGCATATCCGGCCCGCCCAGCATTTTTACCAGGCCGTCGTATCTTCCACCGCCGGCAACGGCACTCTGCGCTCCCAGGGACCGGGTCTGTATTTCGAACGTTGTTCTACTATAGTAATCCAGCCCCCTGACCAGGCGTTTGTTCACCACAAAAGGTACGTCCAGAGAAACAAGGGAGGTCTGTACCACATCAAAATGTTGCGCACACGCCGGACACAGGTGATCGATAATGGATGGTGCATCCTCCATGGCCTCTCGGCATCCCGGGACCTTGCAGTCCAGAACCCGTAGGGGATTCCGGTCCTTGCGCCGGCCACAATCCGAGCAGAGTGCTTCTGTACGCGACCCAATGTACTCCTTGAGGGCGGCCTTGAAAACCGGACGGCATTCCGGGCAGCCCAGGGAGTTGATGTGCGCCTCCACATCGCCAGCCGACAATCTCGAAAACAGGGTTTTGAGCAGAAAAATAAGTTCCACGTCTGCCAGGGGTGATGCAACCCCGAAAATTTCAGCGTTGATCTGATAAAATTGTCGGTAGCGACCTTTCTGAGGCCTCTCTCTCCGGAACATGGGCCCAATGGTGTAAAATTTCTTGACCGGGTCATCCGCATACATCTTGTGCTGGATGTAAGACCTGCAGATGGATGCAGTGGCCTCGGGTCTGAGGGTGATCAGATCCCCTTTCCGGTCCGGAAAAGTGTACATCTCCTTTTCAACGATGTCGGTATCTTCGCCGATGCTGCGGGCAAAAAGCTCCGTACGCTCCATGATGGGAATCCGGATTTCCTTGAATCCGAAATCCTCGAAAAGTCCCCGGGCAACCGACTCGATGTGCTGCCACACCTCCACCTCGCCCGGCAGTATGTCTTTGAATCCTCTGATTAGCTGTATCATCAATTTACCTGAATTATTTTATTTTTTCGTAAAATTCGTAAACTGGAATAATTATAGGGAAGTGTCGGGCAAGTCAATATGAATCATAGTATTTAAGGATACTTTAACAGCTGAGGTGAAAACAGGCGCCCACATTTCCCGAGTCTTTCAGTTCATTGAACCATTTGACGGCCACGACATTGTCGCCCACCAGGAACTCGATGCCCTGCTTCTCCAGATATGCATTCAGATGTGCTTCGGGCTGCATCCGCCCGTTCACCCCTGTACCGGCAATGATAATCTTCGGCTTCTTATCCACCAAATCGGCAATGTCATCCGCAGACAAGGCATGTCCTCTTGCGCGCCACCACCCATCCAGAACACACCCATCCGGAAAAATGATCAAATCGGACGTATACTGTTTGCCGTCAATCACCATGGTCCCGAAAGAAAATGAATCGATCACGACCCTGCCCCCTTCTACATGTTCACATTTTTTAACCCATTCATAAGAATCTATTTACCCATAACACTGCTCATTCGTTTGTTCAACTCCATGAATCCACTGATATTCACATCCACATAACCTAATTTTTACCCGTATTGTTTGGATGTTTTTGCAGGATTGTCTTTTTCATTTCCTTTGGCATCATGACAAATCAGTTGGACATAAAACCGAATTTCTTGAGTTTAGGATTATCACCGGAATCGTCCAAAAAACAAAAGGGGGGAATTATGAAAAAGATACTTGTTCTGCTTATGGCTTTGTTTTTCGAACTGTTCGGTTCAGGCCCGAATACCGATGTGAATATTACTGTATTCGGTCCTCAAAAATACGTGCGTACAGCCGGATCCAGCGATCACTACTCAGAAAGTTTTCAGGCTTTCAAGGGAGATGGCCAGATTTCAATCTTCTATCTGCGTGACCTCAGCCTAAATCAATTCGAAAAAGGGTTCACAGATGCCCAGGTCCATCTCAATGGCCATGAGCTTATCAGCAGCAAAGATGCGGACAGGGATGTATATTTTTTACAAAAAGCCGCCCCGCTTCTTGAACAGAACACAATCTCCATCGATCTTACAGGTCCGCCTGGAGGCTTTATTATCATTGAAATCAAGTCCCAGGCCCCTCTGCCCTCAGTGTCATTGACGGCAACACCGCAAAAAGTAATTGCCGGTCAATCCACCACCCTTTCCTGGAATTCCACAGGCGTCCAGTCCACTGTCATTGAACCCGATATAGGGCCGGTGGACCCTTATGGGGAAATTGTCATCATGCCTGTTGAAAACACCACCTATACAATCCACGGGACAGGTCCGGAAGGCGTTTTATCCCAAAGCTTTACCGTCGAGGTTGAAAAGCAATCGGGTCCGCTAGTCCAGATGTCTGCTACCCCGGTAGTCATTTCCCCGGGGCAGGCTGCAGTCCTCACATGGACATCTTCAGGTGCAGAAAATCTCTACCTGGACAATAGCATCGGCGGAATTGCACCGGAAGGTTCGATCACCGTCTACCCTGACCACACCACCATTTACCGTCTCACAGCCAGCGGTTCCTCCGGGTCTTCAGGCGCCCAGGCGCGTGTCTTGGTTACGGCAATACCGGATCCTCAGCCAAAAGGTTCTTTTGGGAAACAATACCAGAGCCAAGTACCCATAGATGCAACCCTTGTAGCTTATGACCCCAAACGGTTTTCTATGGTTACCGGCGTGGTGCATGATGAAGGGGGCAATCCCCAGGAAAATGTCTTCATCAATGTTCTGGATAATCCCCAGTATGGAACAGCCTACACTGATTCAAACGGCCGTTTTTCCATGCCAGTGGAAGGCGGCGGAAGTCTTACCATTGGTTTCAACAAACAGGATTATTTAGAAGTTCACCGACAAATATTGGTTTCAGGAAACGATGTGACCGAAGTGGTGACAATCCAAATGATCAAGGCCGACCCGGCTCACACCGTGGCTGCATTCGACAATGACCCGCAGACAATTATTCGCCACCGCAGCTCTGAAGTCTCTGACAAGTGGGGAACCCGTGCCTGCACCCTGGTTATGAAGGGTGACAATCGTGTCTTTGCCGTGGGTAAAGACGGCGAAGATATCCAGGAACTGGGAACCATTACCGTCAGGGCTACGGAATACACAACCCCGGAGTCCATGCCCGCTGAATTGCCACCCAACTCGGCCTACACCTACTGCGCTGAATTCTCTGTCGACGGCGCCCGGAATGTACGCTTTGAAAAGCCGATCATTGCCTGGGTGGACAACTTCCTTGGTTTCGACGTTGGGGAAATTATCCCTGCTGGGTTCTACGACAGGGACAGGGGTTTGTGGGTACCCATTGACAACGGCATGGTTGTCAGGCTGCTGGATACGGACAGGGATGGCAATAACGATGCCCTTGACGCAGATGGGGACGGACTGGCTGACGACATGAATGCAGACGGTTCTTTTTCAGATGAAGTAAAAGGTCTCGAAGACATTGCACAATACCCGTCCGGCACCACTTTCTGGCGAATGGCTTTGACCCATTTTTCACCGGGAGATTTCAACCTGCCCGCCGGAGCACCCGGGGATGCGGAACTTCCCAATGCCACGGGAATTGTAATGGCCGACCGTCAGCTCCCGGGTGCGGAAGATTGTAAAAGATCCAGCGGTTCCTTTGTGGAGGAGCGCAGCCGGATCATCCATGAAGACATCCCCATTGCAGGAACCGACCTTACGCTCTACTACACGAGCAATCGGGTTGGCGGTTATCAAACCATGATCACGATACCTGCCAGTGGGCCCTCCATCCCACCGAGCCTCAAACGCATTGTTGTACACTTGAACATTGCCGGCAATATTCAGAAAAGAGAATTTGAACCAGAACCCGGTCTAAGCGCTGAGTTTTACTGGGATGGCACCGACTACCTGGGGCAGGAATTATCCACACCAATCGTGGCGCATGCCAGTGTGGGGTTTGTTTACGATTCTGTTTTTTACCGTGCAGGCGCTTTTGACAGGGCCTTTGCCCAGCCAGGCCTGGAAGCCACTGATGTCCCCGCCCGCCAGGAAATCACCCTGTGGAAACGCAGCGACATCAAAATTCACCCACCCCGCAGCAAGACCCCCGGAAATATTGCCGAGGGTTGGACTCTATCACTTCAACACCACCTAAACCCCCAGGACCTGTCCATACTGCACAAGGGAGATGGGACGACCATTGCAAACAATGTCCGTACCATCAGCATAGTAGCCGGATCCGGATTGGGAAGATATGGCGGTACCAACAAGCCTGCACTGCAGACGTCTCTATTTAATCCCAGGGATGTTGCCATTGATCGCCAAGGCAATATCTACATCGCCGACACTTCTAATTATCGTATACGCAAAATAGATATTAGCGGTATCATCACCGATATAGCCGGCAACGGCATTCCGGGCTTTGGAGGCGATGGAGGTCCTGCCGGCGAGGCCTCTTTTTCGAGAGTCTCCGGCATTGCTGTTAACAATGCGGGCGAAATATTCTTGGCAGACACCGGAAATCACAGAATCCGGAAGATAAGCCGAGAGGGCATCATTTCCACCGTTGCCGGAACAGGTGAGAACGGATACAGCGGTGACAACGGACCTGCAACCCAGGCCATGATCAATTACCCCTACGGTATTGCCTGTGATGATCAGGGAAACTTCTACATTGTTGACACGTCAAACCAACGTATCCGCAAGGTGGGTCCCGCAGGTATCATCACCACTATCGCCGGGAGTGGCGATTACGGGTTCAGCGGTGACAATGGACCAGCTGTGCAGGCATCCCTGTGGTCGCCCTCGGGTGTTGACGTGGATGAAGATGGTGCCCTCTATATTGTTGACAGGGCCAATCACCGTATTCGCAAAGTGGATGCCCAGGGCATTATCACCACTATTGCCGGCAACGGCATCCGCGGATACAGCGGCGATGGCGGACCAGCGGAACTGGCTCACCTTCACACACCCGACAGCGTAGCAGTAGACCGATCCGGAAACGTGTATATATCTGATGAACAAAACAGCCGTATACGGATGGTATCCGGAAATGGGATCATCACCACCATCGCCGGCAATGGCAAATACGATTATTGCACCCGGGATACTGTTCCCGCGACACTCACACCCTTCCGTCTTCCATCAGGTATTGCCATCGATGATGACGGCAGCATCTACATAGCGGAAAGAAGACACCATTACATCAGGAAAGTTTCCCACCCAGCCTCCTTTTCAAGGGTTATCCTGGAAGGTGGAACTGTTTTTACGGACCCCGCCGGTAAAGGGTATGTGATTACAAACACCGGAACACATGTGAAGACCGTTGACCTGGATTCCGGCCTGACCCTCAACACTTTTGAATATGATGCTGACGGAGATCTTTCCACTGTCGTCGATCGATTCGGCAATAGGACCGTCATTTCCAGGGATGAAAACAAGCACCCAATTGCCATCACGTCTCCCTTCGGCGTCACCACAAGCCTGGTTGTCGATGACGAGAATTTTCTTTCCGAGATGGTCAACCCGGATGGCAGCCGCTTTGTTTTCGAGTATGGCCTGCTTGGATTGATGACCGCAAAGAACGAGCCTGCCGGCAATCGATTCGAACACGTCTTCGATGAATACGGTCGGCTTTCCTTGGTCAAGGATGATGCCGGCGGGTCATGGGATTACTCCCGGACAACAGATGAAAACGGGACCACACACGTTACCGTCACAACAGCCGAAGGAAACATCACAAGCTATAAGGACCACACCGACTCCGTGGGTGCCTACACCTCTGTCATCACAGGGCCTGACAACGCCGAAACCCTTTTCAGCCGATCCGCAGACGGCCTTTCTGTGGAAAAACACCTGTCCTGCGGGTCGCAACTGAACCTTCAATATGATCTGGACCCGGAATTCGGCAATCCCTATGTCCGTGAAAACCGAGAAGTTTCCGCCCAGGGCCTGGAAAATTACTCAGCCCAAACTAGGACCTACGCTGACATTGACGGAGACAAAATACCGGACCTTATCACCCGGACATCTTCTTGGAATGACAATGTGTCTGTGGTGGTCAACGACAAAAACCAGTCAATCGTCACGAAAACCTCACCAACCCAAAGAACCACCAACGTCCATTACAACGCCGACAATCTCCTGGTGAAAAAAGTCCACACTGAAGGGCTCCTGGATACAGATTACCAGTATGATGATCAGGGAAGGCTGACATCGATTGCTATTGGAGATCGGGAAACACACTATTCCTACGATAGCCTGGGGCGTATCGCATCCATCAACCATGCGGAAGATGTCCCCACAACCTTTACCTATGATACCATGGGCCGACCCACTCTAATAGAGCGACCCGACTATTCGTCAATAGGGTTTGCCTATGATGAGAACGGCAACCTTTGGCAGATTACAACACCATCGAACGTCTATCACGAATTTTCCTTCAACGCCGTCAATATGAAAAGCAAATACCAAGCACCGGAAAGCGGAAGCTATCAATACCTGTATGACAGGGACCGCAGATTGAACAGGATTGCTTTTCCTTCAGGAAAGCAGGTTTACTACCATTACGATGCAAACCGTCTCTCCAAGATCCAGACCCCGGAAAAGGACATCGATGTATCCTATGCATGTTCCTCGAAAATCGACTCCATCAACGATGGCGTAAGTTCCATAGGCTACACCTACGACGGCAAGCTGTTCATCAACGAAACACTGAACGGCATATTGAACACGTCAATCAATTTTCATTACAATAACGATTACCTGCCGGACCAGGTCACCTATGCTGATGAAACCACAGAATTGGCTTATGATGATGACGGCCTGCTGATCAATGCCGGCCTATATACGATCTTTCGGAATGAGGCCAATGGCTTGCCTGAAACTGTTTCCGACAATTCCCTGACACTGACTAGGGACTTCAACGGTTATGGGGAAATCGCCGACCAAGCATTTTCCATCTTTGACCAGATTGGCTTTGCATGGCATTTGGAAAGGGACAACCACGGCCGCATCGTCCAAAAAACAGAAACCATGGATGGTATGACATCTGTATTCGAGTATCAATACGACGCCATGGGAAGACTGTTGACCGTATTTGAAAACAATGTTCTGGTTGAAGAATACCAATATGGCGCCAACGGCTCGCGGGCCTTTGACATGAACAACCACAGGGGAATTGATGCCCGAAACCTCACCTACTCCTCGGAGGACCACCTTCTAACGGCTGGTGCGGAAACCTTTCAATATGACCTGGACGGTTTCCTCGTCAGCAAAACAGGTGCCGACGGCATCACCCAATATCAGTATTCATCCAGTGGAGAGCTCATAAGTGTCCAATTGCCGGACGGAACGATAGTCGCATATGTCCACGATCCTCTGGGCAGACGCATCGCCAAAAAAATCAACAACGTGATCCAGGAAAAATACCTCTGGCAGGGACAGACCAGGCTCCTGGCAATATTCGATGGAAACGACAATGTTGTTGCCCGTTTCGAATATGCTGACGGACGCGTACCTCTGTCCATGACCCGTGCTGGAATCACCTATTACCTTGCCTACGATCCGGTAGGGTCCCTGCGGTTGGTTGCAGATGAAGCCGGGAACGTGGTAAAGAGGATGGAATACGATACATTTGGCAACATCATAGCCGACTCCAACCCGAGCTTTGATATTTGGTTCGGGTTTGCCGGGGGCCTGCACGACCGTGACATCGAGCTCGTCCGCTTTGGCCACCGTGATTATGACCCGCAAACTGGCCGTTGGACTGCCAAGGATCCCATTTTTTTCAATGGCGGAGACACAGACCTTTACGGGTATTGCCTGAATGATCCTGTTAATTATTTTGACCAACTTGGTCTTTGGCAACTCAATGCTGGTGTTTCAATAATGGGCATAGATTTTAACAATACAATCTATGAACCAGGGAAAGGCTTTTTCCCTAATGAGTTTGAAAATTTTAAGGTATCAACAACACTTGTAGGTTCTGGTGTTCAATTT
>RCNC010002680.1_pt1 | contig 11794 bp, 5 predicted proteins | sample 2041301 | NCBI WGS metagenome assembly RCNC01 (sample SAMN09708231, study PRJNA481090) | Marine sediment metagenome, whole genome shotgun sequencing project. | biome: marine sediment; feature: ocean; material: sediment; isolation source: Sewage treatment plant 13A marine sediment (STP13A) ... | reverse complement strand
TATGCCTTTTATACCGTGAACAGCAAGGTGGACGGTCTGGATACCGACCGCGAAGCATTTGTGGGATTGTACAATGGCTTTGATGCTCCAGATGCCGTGATGGAGTGCAAATCACGCAACTCGCACGCCTATGGATGGTCTCCCATTGCTTCACACCACCTACAGATTGATCTTGAGCCAGGTGAAGAGAAGCAACTTGTGTTTGTATTGGGATATGTTGAGGTTCCTGTGAAAGATAAATTTGTGGGTCCGCAGATAATCAATAAGGCTCCTGCTGAAGAGATGATTGCTCAATTCCAGACACCGGCTGATGTGGACCGGGCATTTGATGACTTGGCTTCATTCTGGGATAAGCTGCTCTCGGTATACCAGGTGGAACATCCAGAGGAGGAGTTAAACAGGGCTGTGAATATCTGGAATCAGTACCAGTGTATGGTTACCTTTAATTTTAGCAGGAGTGCCTCCTTTTTTGAATCGGGAATCGGGCGAGGCATGGGATTCAGAGACTCCAACCAGGACCTGATCGGTTTCGTTCACCAGGTACCGGAAAGGGCACGGGAACGTATTATCGACATTGCCTCCACCCAATTTGAGGATGGAGGAGCTTACCATCAGTATCAACCTCTGACCAAAAAAGGGAATGATGCCGTGGGTAGCAACTTTAACGACGATCCGCTCTGGTTGATCCTGTCCACCGATGAGTATATTAAGGAGACTGGCGATTGGAGTATTCTGGATGCTTTGGTTCCCTTTGACAACGATGAGTCCAATACGGCCAGCCTCTTTGAACATGTAAAGAGATCATTTTACCATGTGGTAAATAATCTGGGCCCCCACAAGTTACCATTGATTGGACGGGCCGACTGGAATGATTGTCTGAACCTTAACTGTTTCTCAGATACTCCGGGTGAGTCCTTTCAGACCACTGAAAACATGGAGGGTGGAGTGGCCGAATCTGTCTTTATTGCAGGTATGTTTGTACTCTACGGAGATGCATTTGTTAAGCTCTGCCAACAACGCGGACTGAACTCCGAAGCTGAAGAGGCTCGTGGGCATATTCAAGCCATGAAAAATGTGGTGGATCAGCATGGATGGGACGGGGAGTGGTTTATCCGTGCCTATGATCATTTTGGTGAGAAGGTGGGAAGTGATGAGCAGGAGGAAGGGAAGATTTTTATTGAATCCCAGGGGATGTGCATTATGGCAGGTATTGGTCTTGAAGATGGCCGGGCCAGAAAAGCCCTGGATTCGGTGAAGGAGAGGCTGGATTGTGAATATGGGATTGTTCTGAATAATCCTGCATTTACCAGCTATATCATGAAATATGGTGAAATCAGTTCTTACCCTGAAGGTTATAAGGAGAATGCAGGGATCTTTTGTCACAACAACCCCTGGATCATGATCGCTGAGACCCTGTCGGGGAATGGTGATGCAGCTTGGGATTACTTCCGCAAAATCTGTCCACCTTATCTGGAGGAGATTAGTGATCTGCATAAAACCGAACCCTATGTCTATTCCCAGATGATTGCAGGGAAGGATGCTCAAAAGCCCGGGGAAGCCAAAAATAGCTGGCTTACAGGAACCGCATCCTGGAACTTTTATGCCATTTCACAGTACATCCTGGGAGTAAGGCCCGATTTTGACGGATTACGCATCAATCCAGTGATCCCTAAAGATTGGAGTGGGTATAAGGTAAGCCGTAAATTCAGAGGGGCCACCTACAAAATTGAGGTAAAAAATCCCGAGGGGGTATCCACTGGAATCAAGGACCTCCTTTTAAATGGAAAGAAGCTGGAAGGAAATCTGCTACCCATCTGTGAGGAGGGAAGTACCAATGAGGTAAAGGTGGTTATGGGATGATCTTTAGAGTATTTAAAGGGATTTATTCTTGTCTATTAAATCATTAATGGCCTGAACTGATGCTGCCGAGCGAAGCTTGTCCTCAGGCGTATTCATGCAATAATCCACCAGCTGAACGATGGTGGAGGTGGCCACATGCATCCGGGTGTCGGAGGAAGCATAGTAAATAAACACTGAGCCATCTTCATCTGCAATCCATCCGTTGGTAAAGAGGACATTGGAAACATCCCCCACGCGCTCCTCCTTCTGTGGGCCCATAAACATGCCTGAGGGTTTGTGGATTACCCTGGAAGGATCGTCCAGTGCGGTCATAAACAGATAGAGGGTATATCTTAAACCGGCGGCACAATTTCTCACTCCATGGGCCAGGTTCAGCCATCCTTGTTCTGTTTTAATAGGTGCCGGTCCCTGCCCATTCTTCAATTCATAGATGGTGTGGTAGGTTTTGGCATCCACAATCTGCTCTTCTTTCACTTCTGCATTTACCATAGAATCGGAAAGACCGAAGGCAATGCCTCCCCCTTTGCCGGTATCAATGAAACCATCCTGGGGACGTGTATAGAAAGCATATTTTCCTTCTATAAACTCGGGATGCAGCACCACATTGCGTTGCTGTCCCCCATAGGTAATCAGGTCGGGTAGCCGTTCCCATTCCACCAGGTCCTTTGTGCGGGCAATCCCGGCTGCAGCAACAGCGCTGCTGGTATCCCCATCTGGCGCATTGGGATCTTTTCGTTCGGTACAGAAGACCCCATAAATATATCCATCTTCATGTTCGGTGAGGCGCATGTCATATACATTGGTATCGGGCTCCTCAGTTTGGGGGAGGGTCAGCGGACGCTCCCAGAACCTGAAGTTGTCTATGCCATTGGGACTCTCGGCGATGGCAAAAAAGGATTTCCGATCATTTCCTTCGCACCTCACTGCCAGCAGGTATTTTCCTTTCCACTTTAAGGCCCCCGCATTAAAGGCAGCGTTGAAACTGATGCGCTCCATAAAGTAGGGGTTGGTTTCCGGATTGAAGTCGTACCTCCACTCCATGGGGAAGTGATCCCTGCTTAGAACTGGATTTTTATATCTGTGGAAAATTCCGTTGGCACTAAAGATTTCCTCATTTTCTCTGTTGAGAAACTCTTCGTGTTCTTTTCTAATGCTTTCTTTGCGTTCCTGGAACAATTTCATTTTTACTGTGCTTATAGATTAATGCGATCAATTCTTTTAACGATTTCCATGCAGGCCCTCCCGTTGTGGTAGGGGCATTTCCAGAAGCCTGCTTTCTCCTTCGCAGTCTGAGGTGTACCCGCCCGGTCCACGCTCCAGTACCACTCCCCGTATTTTGAGTCCACCAGGTTAAGCTTAATAAACTCCCACGACCCCAATGCCTTTAAAGCGAAGTCCTGTTCTCCCGACAGCTGGTAAGCATTGAAATAGCCCACCATGGCTTCTGCCTGTGGCCACCAGTGTTTATCTGAATCAAGCCTTAATTCCGATGGAAAAAACTCATAATACAGACCTCCGTCAGTATCTAATCCCTGAGAATTATCCCTGGCCATTTTTACAGCCAGGTCGGCCGTTTTCTTTACCAGCTCAGGTAAGCCCAGAATCTCTGCTGCTTCATGCAACAACCAGGCACATTCAATATCATGGCCGTAGGAGACCAGTTCTGATTTAAGGGTCCAGTTTTCGTCGAAGAAGAGGTTCAGGTGATTGGTCAAAGGATCCACAAACCGATGCAGGAAGAGCAAAATAAGTTTCTCCAGGGCTATTTCCAGACAGGGATCCTTCCAGGTCCTGTAAAGATTGGTATATGCCTCCAGGATATGGAGGTGGGTATTCATGGTTTTACTTTCATTGTCGTCCTTCTCACTGAGTCGAAGATCCTCCAAGGATTTCCATTCCCTGCTCAGGGCCTCTGTATACCCTCCTTTCTCCCGGTCCAATGCATGCTCTTCTATTTGTTGAAACAGGGCAATGGCAGTCTCCAGCGCACCTTTATCTCCACTTGCCATGTGGTATTCCGACATGGCATAGATGGTAAAGGCAAGGGCGTAGATCTGTTTTCGGGAAGACGAAACATTGCCTTTATAATCCAGTTCCCAGTATACCCCGCCATATTCTCTATCGATAAAGTGGTCGAGTACATAGTGATAGGCCCGTTGGGCCATCTCCATGTAGGAAGCTTCGGGATACATTCTATGGGCAGCAGCAAAGGTCCATAAGATCCGGGTATTCATTATGGCACCTTTTGGCGCTTTCTCAACGGGCACGTTAAAATGGCTCACTTCTCCGTGAAATCCCCCGTGATTTGGATCGGGAGTATACTTCATCCAGTAGGGGAGGATATTCCCTTTTAATTCTGCTTCCAGTTCTTGCCTGAATTGCTCAATACTATCTCTGTTCATTCCAGCCTTTTATTCATTGGGCAACCTGTCCCACCATGTTCTTTTCATAATGATAAAGCAGACCACAATGATGACCAGAGAAATACCTATGGGCAATGCTTTCTTAAGTACAATGTAGATGGGGAAGATGACCAGGGCTGTCTGGCCAATGACACCCACCACTACATTGAACATATCTCTCCAGAAATCCTTGTTTCCTTCAAAGGTCGGATCTTCGGCCACCACCTTGTCGTGGATGGGCTTCCAGAATCCCCAGGGTTTCACATTCTTGTAGAAGTTCTTCAGGGTTTCCTCATCGGTGGGAGGTTTCAGGAAAGTGCCTATGATCGCAGCTACTGCAGAAACTACCAGAATGATAGGGAAGTAATAGAGATCCAGGAAGTCGAAGATCCTGCTGCAGATAAGCGCTGAGATAATCCCCACAAACATACCCCAGAAGAAACCTGAACCATTGAAGCGCCACCAATACCATTTAAGGATATTGGATACCATATAGGCGCCCCAAAGGGCAGAAACAATCCACTGAAGTACACTGTTTACATCCTGTGCAAAGAAGCCAAAGAATACGCTGATGGCCACCACAATGATTCCAGTGATGTAGTTGGTTCGAGTTACCTGTTTCTGGGAAGCGTCCGGTTTCAAATATTTCAGGTAGATATCATTTACAATGTAAGCCTGAGCGGCATTCAGAGTTCCAGCAAAAGTGGACATAAATGCTGCCAGTAAACCCGCAAGAAGTAATCCCATAAAACCTACAGGTACAAATTGACTGATGGCAGAGGGGAGTATCTGTTCAAAATCGATCTTGTCGCCAACAACCAGATCCAGCTTGTCATAAAAGAGTAATCCAAGCACAGCGAATCCGGCAATCATAAAGTAACGGGTAGGCATGAGTATCACCGAAACAAATCCCGACATTTTGGCGGCATCTTTGGGCGACTTGGTGGAGAGGATTTTCTGCATATCATAGCTGGGGGACGGGCCAGCCATACTTACCAGAACACCCTTAAACAGCATCATGCTGAAAAAGATTCCAAACAGGGAGTATCCATCACTGATTATTTTTTCGTTTACCTCATCAATAATGCCTGTCCAGTCCATATCCAGACGTGCTCCAAAGAAAGGATTCATCCAGCCATCGGGCACCAGAAGCGGATGGTCACTCAAGGCATTCATGGCAATCACCCCAATGACAATGGCCGAAATGGTCATGATCGTATACTGAATTACATCTGCCCAGACTATACTGCTCATCCCTCCCAGGATGGCATAAAACATGGCAAAAAGGGTAAAGATAATCCCATATAAATGGGCCACATATTGTGGAGCCACTTCAAAGGGTATGTAGGGAGAAACCAACTCCCAGGGAATAAATATCTCCACAAACTTTCCAAGCCCAATAAATCCATAGGTCAAAAAGCCCAGACAGCTGATCAGGGCAAAAATCACTACGATCCAGTGGGATTGGACCCCTCCACGCCCCGATCCAAACCTGGTCCGAATCCACTCAGCACCAGTGGTGGCGTTGGATCTTCGTAACCAGATGGAGAGGAATACCATCAGGAAAATCTGGTTAAATACCGGCCAGAGCCAGGGCATCCATATGGATTTTAGCCCATAGACGAAAGCCAGCGTAACCAGCCACATGGTACCCGAAATATCAAACATTCCAGATGCGTTGCTCAAACCCAGCATGTACCACGGCAATTTGTTCCCACCCAGCATGTAGGCAGTCTTATCTTTCTGGGCACGCTTTTTCATAACCAGTCCGATAACAATGGTGGAGGCCAGATAGGCGCAGATGATCAGAATGTCGAGAATAGTTAGTTTCATTGTAGAAGGTTAGTGGGATAGTGGGATAGTGGGTTAGTGGGTTAGTATGTTAATGGGTTAGTAAATGAAAAATGCAATGGATTGCATTTTTTCGTTGATGTTTAGTTGAAAGGGTAAAAATATTAAAATATAAGCCCCCGGCAAATTATAAGTGAAGTTATAACAGGGGCTAGATCATTGGGCTTACAGAAAGGGGATTTTGATTATCCCTCTGTTTCTTCTAAATTGCGTTTTCCTTATTCGTAAAGCTATTCTCTCATGCCCGTTCTGAAGAGCGTCAATCCATATGATTCTTCGAGGATTGTGAACTATCCTCAGGTAACAGATATGAACCTGGCGGTTTTGCTGGGAAGGGCCAATACAGCATTTCAGAGTTATAAGAATTCCTCTTTTTCCGAACGCAGCCGCAGGATGAATAAGGTGGCTTCTATTCTTCTGGAACGTCGGCGTGAGTTTGCCGAACTTATCACCAGGGAGATGGGGAAACCCATCAAAGAGGCTGAAGCAGAGGTGAAAAAGTGTTCCTGGGTATGCGAATTCTATGCATCCATGGCAGAATCTTTCCTGGCCGACCGAATCGTTGAGACTGAAGCAGAAGAGAGCAAAGTGATCTATCAGCCCCTTGGACCTATACTGGCTGTTATGCCTTGGAACTACCCTTTCTGGCAGGTATTCAGATTTGCTGCGCCAACGTTGATGGCTGGAAATACTGCACTTTTGAAGCATGCCTCAAATGTGCAGGGATGTGCATTGGCCATTGAGGATATTTTCATTCAGGCGGGTTATGAACAGGGTGCCTTTCAGAACCTGGCCATTGGATCGGACCGGGTGGCAGGAGTTATAGCCAATGAGTATATTAAAGCAGTTACACTCACGGGCAGTGAACAGGCAGGAGTGGCTGTGGCCACTGAGGCAGGCCGGCACCTGAAAAAGTGTGTACTGGAACTGGGGGGGAACAATGCCTTTGTGGTTTTAAATGATGCCAACCAGGAGCTGGCACTGAATATAGCATTGCCCGCAAGATTGCAGAATGGAGGTCAGAGTTGTATAGCGGCCAAGAGATTTATTATTGAGTCTTGGATCGCAGAGGATTTTGTGCCTGAACTGGTAAAACGGGTAGAACAAATGGAAGTGGGAGATCCCATGAAAGCAGATACCCAGGTGGGTCCGCTTTCGTCGGTAAAACAGGCCCGGGAGGTAGAAAAACAGGTGAAAGATTCAGTGGAGAAAGGAGCCAGGTTGCTTACCGGCGGACACCGGGATGGACCTATCTACCAGCCTGCAGTGGTGACCGGAGTTAAACCTGGCATGCCTCTTTTTGATGAGGAGGTATTTGGACCTGTCTTTGCCATTGTGGAAGCCGATACGGCCGGGCATGCACTTGAGCTCTCAAATCGCTCAAAGTATGGATTGGGAATGCAGCTTTTCACCCAGTCAGAATGTTGGGCCAAGCGATTTATAGAGGAAGCCGAGGAGGGAGCCGTATTTATTAATGGATTGGTAAAATCGGATCCCAGATTGCCTTTTGGTGGAATCAAGAAATCAGGTTTTGGCCGCGAACTATCAGAGCAAGGAATTAAAGAATTTGTGAATATAAAAACAATTTGGATCGAATAAATAAAACCCTACAGATGAGAAATTTAGTTCTTACCGCAATCCTGGTATTTGCGGTTTCAGTAATGATGGCACAGAGCACCTCTTTTACCAAACCATCCGACTTCTTTGGATTTGAGCCCGGATCTGACCGGAACCTCTTCACTTACGAGCAGTTGATGGAGTATTTGGAAAAAATTGATGCTGAATCGGACAGGATCAAGCTGGAGGAGATCGGGACTTCACCCATGGGCAAACCCATGTACATTGCATTTATCTCCAGTGAAGAGAATATTCAGAACCTGGAGGCCATGAAAGAGGTGAATCGCCAACTGGCGCTGAATCCCGATATCGAAAAGGAAAAACTTGAGGAGATGGTCACCCATGGAAAAGTATTTGTGCTGGCTACCCTCTCCATGCATTCCTCCGAAGTGGCTCCTTCCCAATCAGCATCACTTGTTGCCTACGATTTTGCGACCACCAAGGATGAGAAGAAACTGGAATGGCTTAACAATGTGGTTTATATGATGGTGCCCTGCCACAATCCCGATGGGATGGATCTGATTGTTGAGAATTACAAGAAGCATGTGGGAACCAAGTACGAAGGAGCATCTCTCCCGGAGGTCTATCATAAGTATGTGGGTCACGATAATAACCGCGACTTTGTGATACTCACCCAGGACGACAGCAAGGCCATCGCCAGGATTTACAATCAGACCTGGTTTCCACAGGTTTTTGTGGAGAAACACCAGATGGGATCCACCGGGACCCGTTATTTTGTACCCCCTAACCACGATCCCATTGCAGAAAATGTACCCGCCGGGATATTTCACTGGGGAGGTATATTTGGGCAACATATGGCCACAGATATGACCGCTCAAGGTCTGGCAGGCGTATCACAACACTATATTTTTGACGACTACTGGCCAGGTTCAACAGAAACCTGTATCTGGAAAAATGTGATTGGATTCCTCACTGAAGCCGCCAGTGTGCAAACAGCCACTCCCATCTATATTGAGCCCTCCGAATTAAGGGTTGGAGGAAAAGGGCTATCCGAATATAAAAAGAGTATCAATATGCTATTGCCCTGGGAAGGGGGATGGTGGCGCCTGGGAGATATCGTTGAATATGAAATGGCCTCCACCATGTCGATTATCAAAACAGCCTCATTGTACAGGGAAGATATCCTGGAGTTCAGGAACAGGATGTGCCGTGAGCAGGTGGCTTTGGGCAAGACAGTTGCACCCTACTATTATATAATGCCTTTAAATCAGCATGATCAAGGGGAGCTGGTAAATCTGGTGAATCTGATGAAGGAACATGGCGTTGAGGTCTTCGAGCTTAGCGATCAAACGGTGTTAGATGGAAAAGTCTATAAGAAGGGCGATGTGGTGATTCCCTTGGCTCAGCCTTTCAGAGCATTTATCAAGGAGGTAATGGAAACACAGGAGTTCCCGGAAAGACACTATACTCCGGGTGGCGATTTAATCAAACCTTATGACATCACTAGTTGGTCTCTTCCCCTGCACAGGTATGTAAGCTCCACTGAAATTGATGTTCGAAGTAAAGAGCTTGAGGGTAATCTTAGCCTTATTGAGGGCAGCTATGACCTGTCAATACCCATTGAAGGGGATATCAAAGCAGTAATTCTTCCGGTGGAGGCAAATGAATCCTTTCGCGCAGCTTTCACTGCATTGTCCAGGGGCCTTAAGGTGGAGCGCCTGGAAGCGGAAACCAAAATAGGGGAAAAGACATATAACACAGGCAGTTTCCTTGTTTATGCAGAAAAAAAGGGGGATGTTCTTAGTGAGATTTTGGAAGCACTACCCATTCAACCCGGGGTAATTTCTGAGGACCTTGAAGTCCAGACTGCAGCGCTTGAGATGCCTCGCATCGCACTGGTGGAGACCTATTTTCATGACATGGATGCAGGTTGGACACGTTATGTATTCGATACTTACCAGATTCCATTCACCATTCTCCATCCCGATCAGTTTCCCAAAACCAAGCTGGCCGAAGAGTTTGATGTGATTATCTTCCCCGATAACGACAAATCGATCCTGATGACAGGCAAGAGGAAGTCGGGCGACTCTTACTACATGGGTAGCTACCATCCCGATTATGTGAAGGGAATGGATAAGAAAGGATTTGAGAACCTGATGACTTTTAGTGACCAGGGAGGAACAGTACTGGCCTGGGGCCGTTCGGTCAAGCTGTTTGAGGGATTGCTGAAAATTAAGCATGGAGAAGAGGAAGAGGAGTTTCAACTGCCCTTCAGGGATCTCTCTCCGGCTCTCGTTAAAGGTGGGCTCTATGTACCTGGCAGTCTGGTACAGGTGGATGTACTTCAGGGACACCCTTTGACCCTTGGAATGCCAGAAAGCATAGGGGTATTTTCGAGGGGCAGACCTATATTCCAAACGTCGGTTCCCATGTTTGATATGGACCGCAGAGTGATAGGCAGCTATCCCGAAAAGGATATTCTGATGTCAGGTTATGCCTCCGGAGAAGAGAAGATGGGTCAGAAGTCAGCCATGATCTGGATGCAGAAAGGCGAAGGACAGTTTGTGTTCTATGGATTTAATCCACAGTTCAGGGCCTCCACCCAGACTTCATTTAAACTGTTATTTAACGCCATCCTTTTGTAGCTGCTGGATCTCTTCCCGGCGGGAGCTTACGTCCCAGGAGCAATCCTCTTCATGTCCCCGTTCTTCTTTTTCGGTGCTGAGAAGCTCTTCCAGCTCGCTGGCATATTTTTTGGTTTCGGAGAGGTACTTCTTCTCATCTACCAGGTGGTGTTGAAATAGTTCCTGGATCACCTTCTGATTGTGCTCCCGGAAAGTCTGTCCCAGGCGGTGTGCATGGTATTGGTTATAGCCCAGGTGGGTGAGGGCCTGAATTCCCAGGCGAAGAGAGGATTCAAATGTATCCCTTTGATATCCATCCACTTCCCGCTTTATCAGCTCATAGGTGTGAGGCATATCGGTGGCGCGAGCCAGAATTTTCAGATGGGGATGGTTTCGTTTGGCCAGGTCAATGATCTTCAGCGATTGTTGCTTCCCGTCCACTGCCACCACAAGTACTTTAGCATCTTTCGCACCGGCTGATGCCAGCAGGTCGGCTCTGGTGGCATCGCCATAATAGACCTTAAAACCAAACTTTCTAAGTACCTGAATATTGTCCGGATTATCATCCAGAATGGTGGCCTTTAGTCCGTTGGCAATAAGAAACCTTCCCATTACCACCCCAAACCTTCCAAACCCGGCTATAATCACTTCGTTTCCATTTGCCTCAATCTGATCATGCTCCTTGGTATTTTCTGATCGGAATACCAGAGGGAAGATCACTTTGTCATTGAATAGGAGGAGTAAAGGGGTGATAGCCATGGAGAGGGCAACCACCAGAAAGAGTATCCCTGATATTTCGGGGCTGATTACAGAGTTCTCCAGGCTGAATGAGACCAGTACAAAAGCAAACTCCCCTCCCTGTGCCAGAGAGAATGCAAAGAGGGTATTCTGACCTCCCTTGATTCCGAAAAATTTACCAAGGATAAAGAGGATGATAAATTTGATGGCGATCAGTGCAAACAGCAGTGCGAAAATCATTCCGGGTGAACCCACAAGCAGTTTAAAATCTATGCTGGCGCCCACTGAAATAAAGAATAGGCCCAGCAACAGTCCTTTGAAAGGTTCTATATCGGCTTCCAGCTCGTGTCGGTACTCATTATTTGCCAATACAACTCCTGCCAGAAAAGCCCCCAGAGCAGGGGAGAGTCCCACCAGGTCCATGGTGATAGAGATAGCAATAACCAGCAGAAGGGCAGTGGCGGTGAAAATTTCCCTTAAGCCGGTTCTGGCAATGATCCTAAATATATATTGGGCTAAGTAGCGACCCACAAATACAATCCCGGTAATCACCAGGAGCATCATTATCACTTGTACCCACCCTGTGATTTCAAGTCCAGCAATCTGCCTGATCTCTTCATACTCCGAAGCAGATCCCGATGATATATTTACAGCCAGTAAGGGAATCAGGGCAAGGATGGGAACCACAGATATGTCCTGAAAGAGCAATACGGAAAAAGAGGCCTGTCCCGAGGCCTGTTT
>RCNC010003161.1_pt1 | contig 11797 bp, 11 predicted proteins | sample 2041301 | NCBI WGS metagenome assembly RCNC01 (sample SAMN09708231, study PRJNA481090) | Marine sediment metagenome, whole genome shotgun sequencing project. | biome: marine sediment; feature: ocean; material: sediment; isolation source: Sewage treatment plant 13A marine sediment (STP13A) ... | reverse complement strand
CAAAAGCAGATTGCATGGCCGCGTGGTCCGTCACATCTCCTGCTAGGACCACGGCGTTATCATAGTTCGCCGCAATCTCTTCCAAGAGCGCGCGCCGCCGAGCAATCACGCAGACACGCCAGCCGTCTTTCAGGAAGAGTTCAGCGGTGCATCGACCAATGCCGGAACTCGCTCCGGTAATCAGAATTGACTTCATGTCGGTTCCTGCAATTCCAAAGGCGCGGCGGGCACGCGCAAATCATCTACACGCAGTCCTCCCGTAGGCTTTGAAAGTCGATTGCGAACAACCCAAATCAGCCGGTTCTGTGCCCGTGTGATCGCGACATATGCGAGCCGCTTCCATAACGGCTGACCTGCCTCAACCCGGCCCATCCTTGCGGCAACAAACAGGTCTGGCGCAAACACCTGAACAGTATCCCACTGGCTGCCCTGAGCCTTGTGAATTGTAACGGCTGCGCCATGCAGAAATGTGGCCCCCATGCGGGCCGCGAACGGGATAAAAGGCTCTTCGTCATCTGGCTTTTCAATCTTCACGATTGAGGCTGCGCTCACCTGCGGATCCTCGGCTCCGATTACATGCAAGCGCGAAAACCCGGGTTTGCGGCCCAACCCAAGGTAAATGACCTGCGCCCCCTTGATCAGGCCCCGCGCCTCAAGATCGAGTCGCTTTTTTCGGTGCTTAAGCGGCAGTTCGATCCCGTCGCAGATCAAAGGCTCCCCCTCAAGCAACTCCTCATCCGGCGCGCCGTGGACGTTGCGAAAAGCATTGATCAGACGAATGCGGGTAGCATTGCGCCAGACCAGAACCGGACTGCGGGCCATCAGATCCACCTCAACTCTCTGCCCCCAGACCACCCGGTCGTCGCGTTTGGCGGTGTCTTCGATCATGCGTTCAAAGTCCGCAAACTCTAATGACGGATCGGACAGTGCGTGCGCCAGATCGAGGATGGGGTTATCCGCGTCCTGTCGATGCACTCGGCTTAGATTTAATGTGCGCGCCTCCGGCAATTTTTCAAACACCATTGTGCCGGATTGATTGACCGGAGCCAGTTGGGCAGGATCACCAAACAGCAGCAAGGTGGGAAAAATGTCTTTCAAATCGTCGAACTGACGGTCATCCAGCATTGAACTTTCATCAATGAAGCCAACATCCAAAGGCTCCTCACGCCGTTTCCAGCCGGTGATGAAGTCAGACCCGCGCAATCCCGCCGCTGCCAGCGCACCAGGGATCGACGCATTCGCCTTGTAAAACATCGCTGCCCTGTCCAGGGCCAGATCGGTCAAACCTTCCACCTCTGGACGGTCGCCGCTGCCAACCAGCCATTCGGCGATGCGTTCATAATCAGGGTCATAAACTGGCGTATATAAGATCCGGTGTATCGTGGTCGCCGGCACGCCTTGCAACCGCAACACTGAGGCTGCCTTGTTGGTCGGCGCCAGAATGGCAAGTGTGCGTTTGCCCGAACGCTTGCGGCTTTCATAATCGCCAGAGATTACTTCGACGCCAGCTTTTTTCATGGCCCGATAAAGCTCGGCCAGAAGCAGGGTTTTTCCTGATCCGGCTTTGCCAGTTACGGCCATAACGCTTGACACCCCGTCTCGTGGAGGCGTCAGCAGCGCATCGCCAAGATCAACTCCTGCCGTGCGCAGCATGTCAGCAACCGCATCATATGCGGTCGCCTGATCATGCGAAAATGTAAGGACAGGTAGCGACATAGGCGCGACACTATAGGTGCCGTTCTTTGGGCACCAGTCAAGGGCCGCGCCTTTTGTTCTTTCTTATGCAGAAAGGGCCATCGGCAACGGATCGTGCCGCTCGAGGCCGCGTTGGGTCCGGCGACCAAACGCTCGATTGAACCACAACCGAGAGATTTCTTCTGACAACTCAGCACGCGCAGAAATACGCGTTTTGGCAGTCTCGGTGAACTCCCACAGACCCACGCTGATTGTCCCACTGCCTTCGCCGATCGTGCCCAGAACCTCAGGCGAAGAACCGATCATCCGATAAATCCGAACCATGCGGGCATCAAACACACCCACAAAGTGACGTATCCCAAAGCCAGTCATGATTTCACCGCCAGCCATCATGAGCGCTGCAGCAATACGGGGCGGAGCATTTGTCGAGAGGCAGAAGCGGGAGCATTCCCAAATCAACGGGCTGCAGATCGTACCTCCGCCCATCAGATGCTCAAAATGATCATTCACCATGACGGGGCCGGTTGTGGGTAGAAACCGCATTGAACCACCATGGCTGCCATCAGGCTGTTCCCAAATCACATACAGCGGGTTCAGATCATCATATTCGTCGCGCTCGCGACCCTTGTCATCAACTGACACGTCCCAGCCCAATCGGGTCTTGAACTGATCGGCACGATCCTCAAACATCGATTGGCTAAGTTTGGGAAAATTGTGTAGTTCATCAGCGTACAAGTAACGTATCACGGCAGGCCCCTTCCATCAAAGACAGCCTAGGGCTACAATGCAATTCGTTAAAACTGAGTATTAATGCAGAACGTTAACTCTGCCGGTCAGGCAACATCAAACCACAATCAATCCCCGGCTGAGGGCCCGTGCTACGGCGTGAGTGGTGTTCATCGCACCCAATTTGAACCGAGCACTTTCCACATACACACGCAGCGTATGCTCAGAAATAGAAAGGGTTTTCGCAATTTGCGCCCGGCTATATCCAATGGCGAGCAACGTCATTGCATCCAACTCCCGCGGGGATAAGGCCTGCGATTTTTCAGGCGCGCGGTCCGGCTCAAATTCTAGCGCTTTTTGATTAAAATAGTGCGCAATTAGGATAAGATCGCGACGGTATTTTTCCGCAAATGCTTCCCAGGTTGCATCATCACACGAGTGGGACGCCGTAAACAGCGCAAACTGGCCGTTCGGCCCCCGAATGGGTACCGAAAACCCCTGATTGCCCACACCGTATTCGATTGCTTCGGCCTGAAACGCCCGCGCGGCCCGGCTCGACCAATCCAGCCTTTTCCAGTCAACCGGATGAAAGCGCTGATAACACCCGGCGATGACCGGGTCGATTCTGAGATAACTCTTGTCTAGGTAGCGCTGCCTCCATGCAGACTCATATGTCCCGCAGCCATATTGATCACCCGTTGAATCCACCCAGTGATAGACAATGTGATCTATGCCAAAGTAATCGCGTAAGGATTCTGTTGCTGTTTGCAGACCTTCAAGCGCGTCTGCTTGCTCTAATGCTCTTAATATCTGCTCCAGCGGGGTAGTCTTGGTCATTTGGAAGCGCGACCGCCCTTTCTCTCAGAGACAGTATTTCGGCGGCAGCAGTAAGTTTTATGTCACCAAGCTGTTCTGCCAGAACAGTCAGCTTGTTTGTGCGCGCAAACGTCTGCAAATCCGCGATTACGTCTAGTATCCAGTCATTTTGCATAGCAGTCTCGCCCTCTAAAAGTTAACGTTTGGTTAACACGACTCTACCACGATCACGGTTTGTTAGGACATTCGCGTATTTCAACTCCCCAGATATGGCGAGGCCACCATTTCTAAGCATTTGAAATCAAAACATCCACTTCAAGGCGAAGCCCTCTGGCATCGACAAGAGGTGATTCGCGGGCAGTCTTAGACTTTCAGAAATATGATCGCAGTTAACGACCGGCTTCCAGAGCGTCTTCAAATGTCCGTAGCCCGGTTTTGGGGGACTGAATCAAAACCGCCATATTACCCGGTTTGTGCTCATTACGAAGCATCTTCATGTGGGCATTCGGAAGATCGGTCCATGTAAAAACTTCGGACATGCAAGGGTCGAGACGACGCTCCAGCATAAGTTTATTCGCCGCAGCTGCCTGCTTGAGGTGGGCAAAGTGGCTCCCTTGCAGGCGCTTTTGGTGCATCCACATGTAGCGGACGTCAAAGGTTAGGTTGAAGCCGGTGGTTCCGGCGCAGATCACAACCATACCGCCCTTTTTGCAGACAAATGTCGACACCGGGAATGTCGCTTCGCCGGGGTGTTCAAATACCATGTCAACATTGACGCCCTTGCCAGTGATATCCCAGATCGCTTTGCCGAATTTGCGCGCCTCAGCGAACCATGCTGCATATTCAGGTGTATTCACCGTTGGCATCTGACCCCAGCAATTGAAATCCTTACGGTTCAGGACGCCCTTGGCGCCTAAATCCAGAACAAACTGCCTCTTGTCTTCGTCGCTAATAATCCCGATCGCATTTGCGCCCGCAGTGTTAATCAACTGAATGGCATATGACCCAAGACCTCCCGATGCGCCCCACACAAGTACGTTTTGTCCCGGTTTCAGATCATGCGGTTCGTGGCCAAACAACATCCGGTAAGCCGTTGCCAGCGTCAGTGTATAACACGCCGACTCTTCCCATGTCAGGTGCTTGGGACGTGGCATCAGTTGTTGCGACTGAACGCGGGTGAACTGACTGAAGGATCCATCCGGGGTTTCATATCCCCAGATGCGCTGGGTAGGAGAATACATCGGATCGCCGCCATTGCATTCCTCGTCGTCGCCATCATCCTGATTGCAATGCACAACAACTTCGTCACCGACCTTCCAGCGGCGGACTTTGTCGCCTACGGCCCAGACGATGCCTGCAGCATCTGAACCAGCGATATGATAGGGTTGCTTATGGCCGTCAAACGGGCTGATTGGCACGCCCAAAGCAGCCCAGACTCCGTTATAATTTATCCCAGCGGCCATCACCAACACCAGAACATCGTGGCTATCGAGCGCCGGCACGTCGACCACTTCGACCTGCATCGCTGTGTCAGGATCACCATGACGCTCTTTGCGGATCGCCCACGCATACATCTGTTTGGGTACATATCCCATGGGTGGCATTTCACCCATATTATAGAGGTCCTTTTCGGGTGCGTCGTAGCTGGCTATTCCGCCGTCGTCATCCAAAGCCATGGGGCCTCCTATTCTTGTCGTTATGTTCTCTTCATCAAGTTCACCTGCACCTCAGTGCCGCAGCGCAGAATCACGGTGTTTAGTGTGGGATATGGTGAGTTGCGCAACATTGCAATAGTTGGTGGGCTCGATATTGTAACTTTATGACCCTGCAGTTGCAGAATTTTCCTTTGCAGGTGCAGAAACTTCGCTCCCGATTGCCGGAACAAGATGTCGGATCGAATTCGCGTAGTAGACTAAAGCACTGTGCTGTCCGTCGGGCACCCGGTACAGTCCCTCTGTTTCGACAACGATCTTGCGCTCCACCAGATGGCGCAATCCGATCTCGATCGCCTTGTCACCATTGCCACCATCGTCAGCGGGCAGATGCACATGAGCATGGTTCATGCGCTCAAGAACCTCCGACACAGAAGTCTCAATACACGCCCGATCCATTTCGCCCCCGATCTCAAGAACATAGGCCAACAATGGTACCGGCAGAACCGGAACCACATCGCCGATGCGTTGCATCAACTCGGTCCCCAGAGATTTTGTAAGATCGCCTTTACACCCCTGACTGAAAGTGCTGAGCGACAACGGCGTGCCAAAACTCACTGCAGCATAGCCAAAACGATGGAATCGCCCGGTCACTCTTAACCAAAGCTGCTTTAGCGCAAATCTGGCAACTACGCTGATGCGCGCCCGAAATCGGCGCTCGCCGGAGTCGCCTGCCGCAATCAATATGCGATCCTCCAGCACCCGGTCATAATTCAGCGCGACCGGTACAAACACGACGTCGCGAGTCCCCGCGTCAAAACCATCTGCAATGTATTTCAAAAGGCCCAGCTTGGGCGGTTTCAACCCGCCATCCAAGCTCAGTCCTCCCTCCGGAAACATCGCCTGTGTCACGCCGCCGTTAGTAGCCAGTGACACATAACGCGCCAGTACGCGGCGATACAGTTCACTGCGCGATTTGCGCCGGATAAAGTACGCTCCCATTGCGCGGATCAGGCCGGACAATGGCCAGACACGCGCCCATTCTCCTACTGCATAAGACAGTGCTGATCGCTCTGCCGCAAGATAGGTGACCAGAACATAGTCCATATTGCTGCGATGGTTCATTACAAATACAACGGTCGCCTCAGGGTCCAACCCTTTCAATTTTGCTTCGTCATCGTAGCTTAACCGAACCCAGTAAAGCGCGTTTGAGAACAATCGCGCCAGCCGAATTGCCACGCCGAAATAGGCACTTGCCGAAAAAGACGGCACAATTTCCCGAGCATAGCTGCGGGCCTCCTGAAAGGCGACATTTTCCGGAACACCCTGCTCTCTTGCATGCTCTGCAACCGCTTTGCTGACTTCCGGGTCATAGATCAGGCGCTGGATCATATCGTGGCGGCGAGCCAGTTTGAACGGCTCAATTGGGCGTTCAAGCCTCCGGTTCAGCCTGGCGACCGCCTTTTCCAGACGCCGCCGAAAAAACCAGCGCACCGACGGAAACAGGAAGTGCGACGCAAAGGTGGCAGCTGCGAACAGCAAGATCACAATCAACAGCCAGAGCGGAATTTCTATCGTTTGGGTCATCACGAACACCGTGGCAGCAAAATCACCCCCGCACAATGTTCCCATTCAGGTCAAATGCCGCATTGCAGCGAATTGACAATTGCGCAATCTTCCAAGTATCACCCCCTGGACGCAATAAAGTTGCCCACCTAACTCAAGAGGCCCGGACATGACGCAAGCCAAAAAGGATCACCAAGCCGATCGGCCGTGGCTCATCCGCACCTACGCCGGTCACTCCACCGCTGCCGCATCAAATACGCTCTACCGATCAAACCTTGCGAAGGGTCAAACCGGGCTTTCAGTTGCCTTCGATTTGCCAACCCAAACCGGCTATGACAGCGATCATATTCTGGCACGCGGTGAGGTCGGGAAAGTTGGTGTGCCGGTTTCCCATCTCGGCGACATGCGCGCTCTGTTCGACCAGATCCCGCTTGATCAAATGAACACGTCAATGACAATCAATGCGACGGCGCCGTGGCTTCTGGCGCTTTATATAGCGGTGGCTGAAGAACAAGGCGCAGATATCACCCAGCTGCAAGGCACCGTTCAGAACGACATCATCAAAGAATACCTGTCGCGCGGCACTTATATCTGCCCGCCAAAACCGTCGCTGAAACTGATCACCGACGTGGCCGCCTATTGCTACACCAACGTGCCCAAATGGAACCCGATGAACGTCTGCTCCTATCACCTGCAAGAAGCGGGCGCGACTCCAGAGCAGGAACTGGCCTTTGCCCTCGCCACAGCAACCGCCGTTCTCGACGGGCTGAAAGGTCAGGTTCCGGACGAGGATTTCCCAAGGCTGGTGGGCCGCATTTCTTTTTTCGTCAATGCCGGAATTCGTTTCGTGACTGAGATGTGCAAAATGCGCGCCTTTGTCGATCTGTGGGACGAGATATGCCAGCAGCGTTACGGCGTGAATGACCCGAAATATCGCCGCTTTCGCTATGGTGTTCAGGTGAATTCGCTTGGCCTGACCGAACAGCAGCCTGAAAACAATGTCTACCGTATCCTGATCGAGATGCTGGCCGTTACCTTGTCGAAAAACGCCCGCGCCCGCGCCGTCCAGTTGCCGGCGTGGAATGAAGCGCTGGGTCTGCCGCGTCCGTGGGACCAGCAATGGTCGATGCGGATGCAACAAATTCTTGCCTATGAAACCGATCTGCTTGAATTCGACGATCTTTTTGACGGGAACCCTGCGGTGGATCGCAAAGTCGAGACGCTGAAGCACGGCGCGCGGGCTGAACTGGCCAATCTGGACTCAATGGGCGGCGCAATCAGCGCCATTGAATACATGAAATCAAGGCTGGTCGACAGCAATGCCGAGCGGTTGAACCGGATTGAGGCTGGCGACGTCACAGTCGTTGGTGTCAACAAGTTCACCACCACTGAACCATCGCCGCTGCAGACCGAAGACGGCGGCATCATGGTTGTCGATCCTGCAATGGAGCAGGATCAGATCGATCGCCTGAACACATGGCGGGCGCAACGTGACAACGCCGCAGTTCAGACTGCTCTTGCCGCCCTGCGAAATGCTGCAGCCAATGGCACAAACGTGATGGAACCCTCAATCAGGGCAGCCAAAGCAGGTGCGACCACTGGCGAATGGGCAGAACAGATGCGTGCCGTATTTGGCACCTATCGGGGACCCACCGGCGTTTCGGCCTCGGTATCGAACAAAACCGAAGGACTGGAGGACATTCGCGCGGCCGTTGATGTGGTCAGTGACAAGCTGGGTCGACGTTTGAAGTTTCTTGTTGGCAAACCGGGCCTGGATGGCCACTCCAACGGTGCAGAACAAATCGCCTTCCGGGCCCGCGATTGCGGCATGGACATTGACTATGACGGTATCCGCCTCACGCCGGATGAGATCGTGACAAATGCGCTGGAAAATGGCGCGCATGTCGTCGGCGTTTCAATTCTTAGCGGCTCTCATTTACCGCTTGTTAATGATGTAATGGATAGAATGGTTGCGGCTGGCTTAGGGCACATCCCTGTTATTGTCGGTGGCATAATTCCCGATGACGACGCAGAGCGACTTACGGCTTTAGGTGTGGCACGCGTTTACACGCCAAAAGATTTTGAACTTAATAGGATCATGATGGATATCGTCGCATTGGCGGACCCAAAGGCCGTTGCCGCTGAATAGAACAGCGACAGGCCTGACACAAATTCGTTGTATTCCCATAGTTGAATTGGAATATTTAACTGTGTCATAGATCGAGCTTACTAGGGGAGACTATAGCATGACACTTAATCTCGACAATATGTCAAAAAAAGAACTCGAAAAACTATCGGCACAGGTGCAAAAAGCGCTGAAATCAGTGGACGCCGTGGAAAAGCGAAAGGCTCTTGAAGCGGCCAAAAAGGCTGCCGCTCAATATGGCTACTCGCTTGCAGATATTACTCAAGGTTCCGGCAAGGCCTCTGCATCCGCAAAACCAAAGCGACCGCCAAAATACTTCAATCCAAAAGACGATAGCCAGACATGGTCCGGCAGCGGCCGCCAACCTTTCTGGTTCAAAGCAGCGATGGAAGCCGGTATAGATCCTTCAAAGATGGAAATCTGAACTTTGTAGGATGCTTGCATGACTATTCACATAGGGGCCGCCCCGGGGGACATTGCAGACACCGTTCTGCTACCGGGGGACCCCTATCGTGCCAAGTGGGCCGCTGAGACATTTCTGAGCGATATTAGGCTTGTAAATGAAGTTCGTGGCATGCTGGGATTTACCGGCACATGGAATGGTCACCGCGTAACAATTCAGGGGAGCGGCATGGGGATGCCGTCCCTGTCTATTTATGTGAATGAGTTGATCCGCGATTACGATGCCAAGACCTTGATACGGATTGGGTCATGTGGTGGAATGCAAGAACATGTTGCGGTGCGGGATGTAATCATTGCGATGACCGCGACAACAGTGAACTCCCCGTCTTCGACGATCCTTAAAGAATTGAATTTCGCCCCGACGGCAGATTGGTCCTTGCTTAGGGCAGCGGTATCCGCCTCAGAAAGCATGGGGGCAAAAACACATGTGGGCAGCATCTATTCCTCAGATGTATTTTATGACGAGCGCGCAGATCTTAATGAACAGATGGTCCGCCACGGTATTCTGGGTGTTGAGATGGAAGCCGCTGAGCTTTACATATTAGCGGCACGCTACAAGCGCCGGGCGCTGGCAATTCTGACCGTATCAGACCATCTGCAAACTGGCGAAGCATTGCCAGCAGACCAACGTGAGCGCAGCTTTGGCGATATGGTAGAGATTGCACTGAACGCTGCATTTGACAGCAAAAACTGACCCTGCAATAAAAACTGCGCGATTGCCAATGGGTTTAACCGTTCCGAACGTCGCTGGCCTATTGTTCGAATTTCTTGCCATATTGACCATAGGAATTGCGATGCTGATCAGGAGTGCTGCCGCGCGCGGGATGGCCTTCGGGGTTTGCGGCATAATCAAAATTCACCCCTGTGCCCTCAATGATCCTGTTCATCATGTTGAACAGGGCATTCACCTGCACAGCTTCATATAGTCCCTGTTCGCTCCACCCCGCTGCATACACAGCATCTGCGTCAGCCTGAACCAGTTTGCTCGGCAAATCATTTAGCTTGCGCACATAGGCGAGCAACGGGCGCAGCTTGTCAGAAACAGGAGCAGTGTCGAGGTCAGAGATCATGGCATCTATCAAAGTCGCGTCGATCCCGAACAACTCGGCATATGCTTGGTGCGACCCATAACAAAACGCGCAGGCATTAAGACCGGATGTGAAGGTTGCGATCATTTCACGCTCCCCCACGCTCAATTCACCTTCGCCGCGCAAAACCCCATCGGTATAGGCCATAAGCGGCGCCACATTCTTGCGGAACTTGGCATAAAGATCGGACAGATGCGCTGGGTCTGGCAGGCTTGGTAGAAACGGCATAGGGCCTCCTTTTCTGATCGGAACTCGTCACGTTTCGGCCCGCCAATCATCGCCCGCTAGTTTAGCGTCGTCGTCGGCCTACTGCCCATGAGTTCGGTCATATTGATTTGGTTCAGGCGACGTCCACCCGCCCAACGCGCCAGTCTTTGGTTTGTATACTTCGATTTCCAGCGGATAACAGGCGGCTGTGTCGCTTGAATGCTCAGAACTGCAATCACCGCCAGGGCAGGCGCTCAACCCAACAATCAGATCAATTTCTGCAAACGAATCGATGTGATCCCCGGGTCGAACCGGTGGCCAGCATCGCGGGTAAACCCCGTGCACATGAACACGTTCACGACATCGTGTACGTGGTTCTCGGCCTCGGATAACGACAGATCTGTGTGATCGGCCAACGCCCGGGTCAAATTGGAATGGCAGCAATAATGATACTGCCCGCCAGCCAAAAGATTGTGAGTATACGGGTCACAACGGGTTCCGATCACGTCGTGAACTGAACCGCCAAACTCATCAAAGCCATACCAATCCAAAGTGTCATGTATGATGGTTGCCATTGCGCGGAGATTTGGAAATGAAGACCACATCCGATCGCCGGTGCTCAGATGGGTGCCATGCAGCGCTCGGGTCTTGCCAGAATAAAACCTCTCGTCCAGATTGCTTGCGTTCCAAAGGTTCAGATCGCCGACCTGCGGCCCCTCAACGCTCACTATGCGAAATACGTGCCCTTTGGGGACATTGATACATCCCGCTGTGCGTGCTGGGACTGTAATGCCACCAACCTTTTCCATCCCTTCGCGAAGTCCTGCGAACCACGAAAAATCAGGCTTTGGCAAACTGTCCGCCGGGTAACATATCACCGGGGCTACAGCACGCCGCGCCTCGGCGTCGCCCGGTTCAGGCGTCTGTGGTACACTAAGTTTCATATGGCATCTGAAGACAATCGAAGAGGATTGGAAACCCCAATTCCACCCGCAAATGCATTGCTGACTTCAGACAGTCCGCTCAAGCATCATCTTTTTTATCTCTGCAATCGCCTTGGCCGGGTTTAGCCCCTTGGGGCACGTCTTAGCGCAGTTCATAATGGTATGGCACCGATAAAGCTTGAAAGGATCTTCCAACTCGTCCAGCCGTTCCCCGGTTGCTTCATCGCGTGAATCAATGATCCAGCGATACGCATGCAACAACGCAGCCGGGCCCAGATATCGGTCACCATTCCACCAATACGATGGGCACGACGTAGAGCAGCAGGCACACATCACGCATTCGTAAAGACCATCCAGCTTGGCCCGGTCATCTACTGATTGGCGCCATTCCTTGGCGGGCCGGTTGGTCTTGGTCTCAAGCCACGGCATAATGCTGGCGTGCTGGGCGTAAAAGTGAGTGAGGTCCGGGATCAGGTCTTTGACAACAGACATGTG
>RCNC010006265.1_pt1 | contig 11799 bp, 10 predicted proteins | sample 2041301 | NCBI WGS metagenome assembly RCNC01 (sample SAMN09708231, study PRJNA481090) | Marine sediment metagenome, whole genome shotgun sequencing project. | biome: marine sediment; feature: ocean; material: sediment; isolation source: Sewage treatment plant 13A marine sediment (STP13A) ... | reverse complement strand
ATGCGAAAGGCTAAAATTCCTATCCCTGCAGCATGCGAAGCACTGCCGAACGGCAGAACCTACAGGGTATTACGGAATTTTTCCTGAAATCTTTCAGGTTTCAGCACCGCACTTTCACAATAATATGGATCTTAATCTATAATTTGAATTCATCCCACGCTGCAAGCAGCGGGGAATTCAAATTTAACAGATGAGCGACTGTTGCGCTTCAAACACACCTCTATTTCACGGGATTGATAAAACTGCATGGCAGCATGGCGGCACACTTTCCACACACATGTGTTGTCATGGGCAGGTCCGAATAGTAATCTAAGGTATGCCGGTTATCGTTCAGCCGGTCCCAGCATTTTCTACGCTCAAAACCATTCTCTGTCAGGGCATTCACGGGACACCTCTCAATGCATTTTCCACACTTCTTACCGGCTTTCAACAGGCAAGCGTGTTCGGCATCCATGAGCGGGTTATCCCCCAGGTCCACCTCGGTGACAAGGCTGCCAAAACGTCCACAAACACCGGAAGGCGTTATCAACATATAGTTGGTTCCAAAGCGCCCCAAACCCGTCAAGTGGGCAAGATGCTTATGCGACCAGCGCGCCATAAGTCGGCTCACGTCAAAGTTGTGCGTGGCCGGTGTCAAACCGGATGCATAGCCTGCCCTCTTCAGAGATTCAGCAATGGCCTCCCCTGCCCGTTCGATGAGATTATTGGTTTCAACATAGGCAACACCCCAGTCCCCGCAGGGTCTGTCGCCTGAGCGATTCTCCTTGATGAGATCCTTGACAAACGGGATAAAGAAAACGATGACCGATCTGGCTGTTTTCAGCAGGTCATGGGGATGTAGATGCTCATCCATGGCAATCTGCGGCAAAACATCAAATCGACTGTCGATGGGTGATGAAACCAGCAAGGGCTTTCGCCACCAGCCCTCATGATTCAATCTGGCCGGTTCCTCTGCCACGCAAGTTTCCAATAACTGTCTTATGTCTGATATCGATGGTTTGTTCACGTTGTTTCCTCCAACTCACAATAGCTTATTAGGGGTTTAGGCTGTAGACTGTTAGGTATTTAGCCGCTAACAGCCTATAGCCTAACAGTCTACAGCCTTGTTGTTGCCCTCCAACCCTATAGCTACTCTGCCCTTGTATTGGGAAGCAGAAAACAGGTGACCAGACAAAGCAGCGAAATAAAAAGTGCAACCCAGAAAACCAATTGGACACTGGATGCAATGGATGACTGAAGCAAACGTCTGGCCGTCTCCGGTAACAGAGCCTGGAATTCCGGGCGCAGTAAATTCTCAAAACTTCTCTGGGATTGATTCAACAATGCTTCCGGTAGAATCCCCTGATAGTCCTTATTCGCCAGACTGTCGATGGCAGATGTCAACCTGGCCATCAGCAAGCCACCACAGATACCGATACCCACAGTGCCGCCAAAGGTCCGCATAAACTGATGAGAAGATGTCGCAACACCCAGATCAGATGGATCCACGGCATTTTGAACAATTACGAGCGTTGATAGTGCCACAAACCCCATACCGAGTCCCACCACCTGGAATACCAGGAAACTGAAAACCATCGAAGTCTCCCTGTCAAACAGAAGAGATAAACCGCAGCCTGTAACCAGGCATATGGCACCCATGATTGCCGCTGTCTTTGGGCCGAGCCAATTCGATATCTGACCGAAAATGATGGAACCGATGGACCAACCAAGACTCAGGGAGAGCATGGCGATCCCTACCTGCATGGGGCTCTTGCCCTGGGCGCCCTGAATGAAAATAGGTGCAAACGCGAAAAAAGCAAAAATGGCAAAACTGCTCAGAAACACGGAAGCATTCCCGACGGCAAATCCTCTTTTATTGAAAAATTCCAGAGAAATGATCGGATCTTCAGCACGCTTTTCAACATAAAGAAACCCGATGCCCGCTAATACAGTTACCAGCATCAGAACCATGGCCTGTGGAGAAGCCCATGCAAAATCTTTCCCCCCCGCAAGAAACAAGCTGAGCAATCCCACTATCGACACGGAAAGGGTCAAGACGCCAATCAAGTCCAGGGACACTTTCCGTCGTTTCTCCCTTATCTCCACCAGAAAAAAGAATATTCCCCCTAATGACAACAGGCCCAGGGGTATATTAATAAAGAAAATCCATCGCCAGGACATGTAGGAGACAATAAAACCGCCGAGTGTCGGCCCTAAAACACTGGCAATCCCCCAAACCGAACTGGCAAAGGACATGGTCTTGGTTCGTTGGCCCGGCGGTGAAATATCTGTCAGCACGATATAGACCATGGCAAAAATTCCACCGGCGCCGATTCCCTGAAACACCCTGCAGACAATCAGAAAGGCCATGTTGGGTGAAAATCCGGCCGTAGTGGATGAAACCAGGAAGATAGCGATAGAAATCAAAAAAATGAACTTATTCTTAAAAAGATCCCCCAGCTTTCCAAATACCGGAAGTGAAACAGCCCGTGCCAGAAGATAGGCCGAATAGACCCAGCTGTACAGATGCAACCCACCGAGCTCTGAAACAATCGTCGGCATGGCCGCAGTCATGATCATTGTGTCCAAGGCCCCGAGAAACAACGCCAGTAAGGCCGAAAAGAGAATCATCGCCCTGCGTTTTGAGTCAATGATTCCTGCTGATGAATCCATATATTGAAACTATCCTTTGTGTAAATGAAGCTCCCCGCAGCAAGCTACAGTGATGAAAGGCAATGGCGAATAAAACCTAAATCAAATTAGCCCAAACATCAACCGGGAACTCGCTTATAGTCATAACCCTGACTCTTTTGGAACATTGTAATCTAACTTTTCCTTGCATCCCGGTGTATTCGTACTTAAAATAACAGGATCATCTCCCGGTTAGTTGTAGTAATTTAAAAGGGATTATTCCACTTGCGTAGGATTATACAATTAGGATTCCTGGGATCCTTTCTCCCAACTAATTGGGAGAAGATCCAAACAACATCAATTCGCAAGTTTACGAAACCTGAAAGTGTGAGGTAATCGATATGGCAGACAAACCCATAGCCGCAGGGAAAAGCAGTTTTTCACTCATCAAATCCAGTCAATTATTCTCTGAAATCGGTTTGGTGGAAAATATCACCATGCTGGACCTTGCCTGTGGCGTCGGCACTTACGCCATGGCCGCTTCTTCTCATGTGGGTTCGTCAGGAAAAATAATTGCCGTTGACCTGTGGAAAGACGGTATCGATACATTGAAAGCTGAGATTCAAACCAGAAAAATCAACAACATTTTCCCACATGTTGCCGATGTCAGTCAGCACATACCCATGGCAGATCATTCGGTGGACATATGTCTCATGGCGACTGTGCTGCACGACCTTGTTCAAGACAACACGGACCAGGGGACCCTGAAAGAGGTAAAAAGAACCCTGAAGCCGGATAGCCGGTTGGCTGTGATCGAATTCAAAAAAAAAGATGGCCCGCCAGGACCTCCCAGAAAAATTAGACTTTCATCGAAAACCCTGGAAACGTTTCTGCGGCCATTTAAATTCCTGCCGGACAAAACAGTCGATATGGGTGATCATCTATATTTGTCAATCTATTATAAATCATGAAGGAGATATGGATATGAATGAAAATAAACTGGGGATGCTTTTCGGTTCATTTGTTGGTGACGCGCTGGCTTTGGGGCCACACTGGGTCTACAACACAAACGTCATTGACAAAAAGTTCGGTCGGGTACAACAGTATTTCAAACCTCTGGTCAGCTATCATGCCGGGAAAAACAAGGGAGACTTCACCCACTACGGCGATCAAATGCTGTTGCTGCTCGCATCTCTATCAACCGCTTCCGGGTTTGATCAGACACAGTTTGCCGAAGCATGGCAATCCTTTTTCAATGACTACGAGGGATATCGGGACAAGGCGACGCTCACAACACTCCAGGGTATGACGGAAGGCAACAGTCTCCTGGATAACGGATCCTCTTCAGACGATCTGGGAGGTGCCGCCAGGATAGCCCCCATTGTGTATGCTTACAGCCACGATCTGGATTCGGCGATTCAGGCTGCCAGGCACCAGACAGCATTGACCCACAACAATGTCCTTGTCCTGGACAGTGCCGATTTTTTTGTAAGGCTTGCCTTCAGCGCGCTGGCAGGCGAAAAGCCGTCAACCGCCATTGCCGATCTACTTGAAAATAAATTTCAAAACACGGACATTGCGGATTTCATATCCCTGGGTCTGGCAAGTCAAGACAAGGACACCCGAACCATCATCGCGGAGTTCGGCCAGGTGTGCAGTGTAGAGGCTGCCCTTCCGGGGGCGATCCACCTGATCACCAAATACGAAAATGACGTCAAGGAAGCACTGGTTGAAAACGTCATCAGCCAGGGGCATGCTCGTCGGTATGGTGCTGGGCGCCTACAGCGGAATCGATGCCCTCCCCAAAGATTGGCTGGACACCCTCAATGCCCGGGACAGGATCGACGAACTATGGGCCAGGATATCTCAATAAAATCTTAGCAAGATTATATTAAACGCGACGGTGTCGCTCCGATGCGAAAGGCTAAAATTCCTATCCCTACAACATGTGAAGCACTGCCGAACGGCAGGATCTAAAGGGTATTCTGGAATTTTTCCCGAAGTGTATTTGATTACCCTATGAGGGTCGACAAATCAGCCATTGATTGATATATGCTATCATTAAATAGATTTTGTTAATCCCTATGTGCTGATCCGAGGAGGAATCGATGAACCAAACACTTTATGGATATTATGGCAAGCAGCTAAGAGTTTCTCTCAACACCGGTGAGATAAAAACGGAAGAAATCGACATTGAGGTCCTAAAGAAATATATTGGTGGCGTAGGATACGGTGCCCACGTGCTTTACGATGAGCTTGAAAAGGGTGTCGATCCGCTATCTCCAGACAATAAAATCATTTTTGCCACCAGTCCGCTGACAGCCAACAAAATACCCGGCGGGGGCAGTATCATGGTCTGCTTCAAATCACCTTTAACACAGGCCTGGGGGGAATCCAGAAGCGGTGGCAATTTCGGCCCGGACCTCAGAAAAGCCGGTTATGATGCGCTCATCATCGAGGGTGCTTCAGCTGAGCCTGTCTACCTCTCAATAAATGATCAAGATGCCTCACTTCAACCTGCAAGCCACCTGAAAGATAAAACCGTCAATGAAAAAACGGCCTTGATCAGGGACGCTCTGGATGACCCCAAGCTTTCCGTGTTGTGCATCGGGCCCGGCGGGGAAAAGCAGGTTAAGTTTGCCACCCTTATGGTGGGCCATCGTGCCGCCGGAAGATGCGGCGGCGGTGCCGTCATGGGATCCAAAAACCTATTGGGTATTGCCGTCAAGGGTTCATGCCAGGCACCGGTGGCAGATCCGGACAAACTGAAAGCAGCTATCAAAAATGCCATGGGCGTTATTCGGGCCAGCGAAACCGCGGACGGCTTCCGCGAACATGGAACAGCGGGTGATATAGGTGGCAATGATGCCGGCGGTGATTGGCCCACCAAAAACTGGCATGCCAATTCCTGGGGAAAAGGCGAAGAAATATATGATACCTTTTTTAAAAACAATTTGGTTAAAAATAACGGATGCTATCTGGGATGCCCCATTGCCTGCGGCAGGATTGCCGATGTAAAATCAGGTAAATTTGAAACCCCGGCCCATGAAGGCAGCGAATATGAGTCTCTTTCGGCGTTTACAGCCTTTGTGTTGAACGAAAATGTTGAAGCGGCTGTTCACAGCACCTACCTGTGCAATGAATATGGTATTGACACCATAACCGCCGGTGCTGTTATCGCCTTTGCAATGGAGTGCTATGAAAATGGCATACTAACAAAACAAGATGTATCCGACCTGGATCTTAGCTGGGGGAATGCGGATGTCCTTCCGGTACTGGTCAAAATGATGGCTTTACGAGAAGGGATAGGCGACACCCTGGCGGAAGGTGTCAAAAAAGCAGCTGAGATCATCGGAAAAGGCGCCGAAGCCCATGCCATTCATATCAAAGGTCTTGAAGGACCGGCCCACGACCCCAGGTCTGGAAAAGCACTTGCGATCACCTATGGTACGGCAAACAGGGGTATGTGCCATATCCAACCACTGGAGGGCATGGCCTGGGACTCTGGAAAAATGGACTGGGGATTGATGAAATATGGCCTTCCCGATCCCGAAAAGATAGACAGGTGGGATGAAAAGGGTAAGGGTAAAGCGGTCAAAATATTACAGGACGGACTCGTGGTACCGGACATATTGAATACCTGCAAATTCTTTATGTACGCTGATATCACGCTGGAACATCTGGCAGACATCTTCGCAGCAGCCACGGGATGGGAGGTAAACGCTCAGGACCTGATCACGGTGGGTGAGCGGGTACTGAACCTCCAACGCATGTTCAATATGCGTGAAGGCCTTACGCGAGAGGATGACCACCTACCCGAAAGAGTTGCGCAGCAGCCTGCTTCTGGATTCTACGAAAATGAACCCAAGTGTGCTATCAGTGATTTTGACAGCATGCTGGATGAATACTATGAAGCCCGTGATTGGGACCTCAAAACAGGCATCCCTTCAAAGGAAAAACTGAAACAGCTCGGACTGGAAAATATCTGATCGCTCATGAAAATCAAGGTATACCTTTATACGATTCTAAAGAAATACAGCAAAGGTAAAATTGATGCGGACAACACCGTACATTTGCCGGAACCTTTGTCGCTCAAGGAATTGTCAGCCTACTTTAAATTTCCGAAAAAGCCAAGCCAGACTTTCCTGGTGAACAACGCCCCCCGCTCTCAAGGGTATATGGTAAAGGATGGCGATGTTGTTAAGATCTGGGGATTTATCTGTGGTGGATAAAAACAGAAAGAAACAATGAGGTAAAAAATGCCCCGTTCTAAAAGCGGGGCGTTTTTTTTGCTTTGACTATTTTTCAGCTTTGGGTAATCGAATAACCATTACCGGAATAGGAGATTGTCTAACCACTTTTTTTGCGGTGCTCCCCATAAGGAGTTCCGTGATGCCACCCTGTCCATGCGTTCCCATAACAATGAGATCACAACATTGCTTTTTTGCTGTTTTAACGATGGTCTCAGCTGGTGGCCCATCTTCGACTAATATTTCTTCCGTGAGAAAGTCCTGATTTTGATTATCTGTCGTTACCTCGTCGGAAAATGCCTGCAGCACTTGCTTTATGGCACCAAACTCCCTTCTCTTTCCAATCATATTTTTCCGGGCTTCTGAATGATGCTGATCTTTGATCTCTTTCAATGTTGTAGCACTGATCATGCTCGATATGAATTCGCTGCTGGAACTTTCAGAAACCACATGGAGCATCGTGATTCCGGCATCATATACCACGGCAAGACTGAGGGCATAGGAAAAAGCGTGAACAGCCGTTTCCGACAGGTCGGTTGCATAAAGAATCTTTTTTATCTGAATATTGGGTAAATTCATTTTGCATCCTTATTTGTTGGGTTTACATCCTGATTTTAGTATCCAAAATATATACCGGGCAACCACAGGGATATCTGGGGAAACATCATACAAACGATCAGACCCAGTACCATTACCATCACAAAGGGCACAATGGAACGGTAGATATCCGCAAGCGACACTTCCTTGGGCGCCATGGCCTTCATCAAAAACAGGTTATAGCCAAAGGGTGGCGTCATGTAAGCGATCTGGCAGGTAATCGTATAGAGAACACCGTACCAGATGGGATTGTAACCCAGTTCGATAACCAGGGGCACATACAGCGGCGCAACAATAATGAGCATCGCCGTATCATCAAGGAACATACCCATCACGATGTATGAAAGCTGCATCATAACAAGTATGCCAAAGGGGCTGAGACCCCATTGGTCCAGAAACAATCTTTTGATGGCGTGCACGGCGCCAAGTCCATCAAAAACGGCACCAAAACAAAGAGCCGCCAGAATAACCCACATGAACATGCAACTGACGCTCAGGGTAAGCCGAAGCGTATCTTCAAGCACTTTACGGTTTAAGCGTTTTTTAAGAAATGCCACAAGAGTTGTTACCGCAGCGCCGGCAGCAGAACACTCCACCAGACTGGTGATCCCCAACAGAAACAGACCTGTCATGGAAAAAATAATGACCAAGGGAATAATCCCAGCCTTGAGCAGGCGTAATTTTTCTCCCCATGTAATTTCTGAAAGTTCCTCTTTGGATAAGGTCGGTCCCAGGTGCGGCTGAATTCTGCAGCGGATAGCAATATAAGCTATAAACATGCCTGCTAATAGAAGACCGGGGAAAACACCGGCCAGCCACAGCTGACCCACCGGCTGCCTGGCGATCATTCCGTAAAGAACCAGAACCACGCTGGGCGGGATCATGATACCCAGGGAGCTGCCCGCCTGGATGACGCCGGTAACCATGATTTTGTCATATTTTCGATTTAGCATCTCAGGCATGGCGATACTGGCCCCGATGGCCATGCCCGCCACACTCAGACCATTCATGGCCGAGACGGCAGCCATCAGACCCATGGTCCCGATGGCTAGCCCGCCGTGAATCGGCCCCATCCAGACATGGAACATACGATAAAGATCACTGGCAATACCTGATTCGGAAAACATGTACCCCATATAGATGAACATGGGCAGGGTCAGGAGCGGATACCAGTTCAGCAGTGCAAAACTTGCGTTGAAAGGCATCTCTGCCGCACCGTCGCCCCACAGCATGAGTGCAAAAAGTGTGGCAACACCACCAATGGCGGCAAATACACGCTGCCCCGTGAGAAGCATGAGCATCATCGAAAAAAAGATTAAAAGTGCAATTAGTTCATGGCTCATGTTGTTTCTTCTCCTTTAATCGCTTTTTCCAGGTCCTTGAAGAATGTCGCTATGGCCTGCAGCAGCATCAGCACAATTCCAGTTACCATAATCAATTTGATGGGCCAAAGTTGCGGTGCCCAGGAAGTATAATTTACCTGTTTATATTCAATGGCATATTGAAGACTGGAAAGGCCACCATAGAGAAGAAATATCAGATAGAATAAAAGAAAAGGCATGGTTATCAGGTCCATTACCGCTTGCTTCCTCACTGACCACCGGCCATAAAGAAGATCCATTCTGACATGTCCTTTCAGAATCATGGAGTAACCACCGCCAAGCAGGTAATAGGCAGCCATGGTAAACTGCGCGATCTCTACAACCCATATGTGAGGTTTGTCAAATAGGGTTCTGGACAGGGATTCATACAGCAGAACACCAGTCATGGCAAAGACCAGATACATTGAAAAATAGCCGACTTTCTTGTTCACTGCATCGACCCACCGCACAAATGCTTTAATTCCTTTAGGCATATCAGCCCCTTTCTATTAGAAGCTATCTCAAAATTAAATTGAGCGATTTATTACCCGATCTGCGCCAAATCTATTCTGCAGAAGCGACTCACGAAACATCCCCAATCTGCCGGATGCAGGCCTGTTATTTTCGTGGACTCTTAGGCACAATATCTCGGTTCATATCTTGTAATAGATCACTCAATAAATGTATTCAGGTCTTAGAAGTGCTTTCCCTGGCCGTCTTTACTTTGAGGCCAGGGAAAGCCACCGCTGTGTTATTATAACAACTTGAAATTCATTTCATTAGTACCGGTATGGAGGACCGGCTGCCTTCATGTTTGCGTTGTATTCTTTAAGTATCTTAACACACTTGGCATTGGTTGGATTTTTGGCAGCGATTTCATCCCAATACTTCAGGGCTGCATCTTCCACAACCTTCCACTCATTGTCAGGAATAGTGGTAAGTTCCAATTTGTGTTTCTGGGTGCGGTAGTAAGCTTCACCCCACCAGTACCAATGGTCTCTGTAGTAGTTACCACTATCCATTGCCAGCTTTAGCAGCTGCTGCAGATGTGCTGGAATGGCATTCCATCTATCGGAATTGGCAAAGTAGGAACCTACCCAGGCACCGGAGATGTTGTTGGTAAGATAGTATTTGGTTACATCTGCCCAACCCACTGTGTAGTCCTCGGTAATACCGGACCAGGCAACACCGTCCAGCTCACCTGTTTGAATGGCCATCTCGACATCTTCATAAGGAAGGGCCATGGGAACAACGCCGAACTGCTGCATGAACCTGCCACCCGTGGGGAACATATACATTCTCAACCCTTTGAAATCTTCAATGTGGCGGATGGGTTTGGTGGTAGCAAAGTTACATGGGTCCTGACCACATGATCCCAGCCAGGTGACATTTTTTATTTTTGAATAGGCTTCTTCCCAGATTTCATTAAACCCGTACCAGTTCCACAGCGCGGGAACATCCAGGCTGTAGCGTGAGGCCAAGGGGAAATAAGCTGCAAATACAGAAACATCCACCGGTGAAGCAATGGAATCGTCATCACTCTGAACGAAATCAATGGTGCCCTTTATCATGGCTCTGAACAGTTCACCATGGGGTACCAGCTGATCGGCATTGTACAATTCGATAATCATTTCCCCATTGGCAGCCTTATTAAACGCGTCTACAAATGGTTTGGCAACATGGGCGGCCAAAGCAGGGCCGGCATACGTCTGCATTCTCCACTTAATGGTGGATTTCTTTGCCGCATGCACAAAAGGTGCGTTTACAGCCGTCGCTGCAACCGCAGCGGCTCCGACGCCTACTTTCTTGATAAAATCACGCCTTTTGATTTTACCGGGTTCTTTTTTCTTCGTCATTTCAATAGGCTCCTTTCATCTGTTGGGTTAATGAACATTCATCTGACAAACAACTTAACAATACATTACGTGGAAAAAAATATCTATCAGAAAATTCCAACCAGGGCAACCCTTCTAATTGAAAGATTCTAAATATTTACTGACTTTTTGTTCTTTTTCTGTGATCAGATTTTAGAAAGTCAAACATTTCATTAATACGTGTTCCCCGAGTTTTCTCGCCTCACAATGCAGCTGCACCTGCCAACACACATTCGTGGTCCTGCTCCACGGCGCCACCACTCGCGCCTACAGCACCAATTAAGTTCCCGTCCCGCCAGATAGGGATGCCACCCGGGAAAATAACCATGCGTCCACCCAAATTATTCTGAAGGCCGTAAAGTGGCCCTCCAGGCTGGCATTGTTCGCCTAACTCCATTGTGCTCAATCGGTTAACAAGAGCCGTGTACGCCTTATCTATGGCAAACTGGATGGCACATAGCTCCGAGTTATCGGATCGAATGAAAGCTGTTAAGAAGCCAGCTTCATTTACCACCGCAATACACATGGCGACATCAATCTCCAATGCTTTTGCCCTTGCCGCATCCATTATCTTTTCAGCCTCTTCCAGCAACATGGTAACCCCCCCCGTCTTTAATGGTTCATAGATAAATATTCCATAACGACAAGAAGTCCTGTTTTTGTTCTATCAGGCCATCTTCAAATAGGATGAACAATTTTTGGGATGATAAATGATACAGCCTGCAATGTCTATCAGTTTTCAAGGTTATCGATAATTCACACCGGCCGTGTTAAGGTGAAATGTCTAAAAAAGAGATTGACTCGTTCTATGCCCCCATTTATATAAATCTCTTTAAAATGTTTGCCTTGGTTATTGTGATATCTCAAGTAAAACGATTGTCTGGAACGTATCACTATTGTCAGACAGATACTGCCTTAAACATGAAAAGGGAGAATCAGCATGCCGATTACCAAAAGCCTTTTAGAGAGCGAATTCACCCAGGAGATCTGCCATGAACTTCTACCGGAGTGGCAGGGCCTCCATGTAGACATATCCACCCTGAGCGGCGGCATAACCAATAAACTCTATCGGATCCAGTCTGAAAAGGGGGACTGCACCGTCCGGGT
>RCNC010002678.1_pt1 | contig 11800 bp, 9 predicted proteins | sample 2041301 | NCBI WGS metagenome assembly RCNC01 (sample SAMN09708231, study PRJNA481090) | Marine sediment metagenome, whole genome shotgun sequencing project. | biome: marine sediment; feature: ocean; material: sediment; isolation source: Sewage treatment plant 13A marine sediment (STP13A) ... | reverse complement strand
CCACCACTGTTGCCGTTGCCACCGCTGTTGCCGTTGCCACCACTGTTATTACCACTACCATTGCTGCTGTTGCTGGCGCGCAAAACACCTGTTGAGTTTGTGGACGCGGCTACAGTTATCAATTCACTGCCGACAGCTGATGACGACGAAACTTCGAATCCAGTTGCTCCATCCACCATGATGGAAGCAAGTCTCCCATCTTCGTGGCGCACAAGAACGCGGTAGATCACAGTGCCGTCCACGTTGAACGCACGTACTTCAATAGCGCTTCCGCCTGTGAAATTCTCGACACCTTTGATGACCGAGCGCGTCGCAAATGCAGTTCTCTCAGCTACAGCCGTACGAAGTTCAGCCTGAGAAAGCTCTCGGACTTGGGCCGATAGGATTGTAGGTGCCAAGCAGAATAACAAAGCTAGGACCTTGGATGAAGCTTTCATAAATTAACTCTTGTGCCGCTTTGGTGATGAAAGTCGCATCATGCACTACTTGCTGACCATTTGCAGCTTTTTTCTTGAATACCGGACGCAATGTCGCAGTGTCGATGGCCCACCCAGTAATAAATCATGGTTTCTGCGAATGCAAAATGGCTACCATATCAAATTTGGCCCAAGTCGCGCAGGTCCCAACATTTCCATGCCGGGACCATCAGATTTTGTGGGACTAATCGGGGACAAGGGAACATCCCAAAGAAGATTACATCACTATTTTTTGCCGTAACCACCGCCCCCTGGGGATTTCAGGATAAAAATGTCCCCGGGCAAAAGCTCTGCTTCGTCGTTTCCTTTCAAGTTCTCGATCCGCCCGTCCGCCCGCTGAACGCTATTGTGTCCCTGTAATCCAGAGCCACCACCTGCGGCCCCGTGCGGTGCTACGATGCGGTGCGAGGACAAGACGGTGACGGTCGTGGGCTCTAGAAACCGCAGCCTTCTAACAATGCCATTGCCCCCGACAAATGCGCCCTGCCCGCCTGATCCTTGTCGAATTGAGAATTCTTCAACAAGCACGGGGAACCGCGTCTCAAGCACTTCGGGGTCCGTCATCCGCGTGTTTGTCATATGGCTATGCACAGCGCTTGTCCCGTCAAAGCCGTCGCCTGCACCCGTCCCGCCACAGATGGTTTCATAGTTTTGATAATCATCGTTGCCGTAAACAAAGTTGTTCATCGTACCTTGGCTGCCAGCAATGACCCCAAGTGCGCCATAAAGTGTGTCCGCAATGGCTTGGCTGACTTCGGTATTGCCAGAGATCACCGCCGCAGGAGCCTGCGGATTAATCATACTGCCCACAGGCACGATAAGGTCGAGAGGTTTCAAGCAGCCTTCGTTCATCGGGATGTCGCTGCCCACGAGCGTGCGGAAAACATACAAAACAACAGCACGACAAATCGCGAGTGGTGCGTTGTAATTGAATTCGTTTTGCGACGACGTGCCCGTGAAATCAATCGTCGCCCGACGGTTGGCTTTGTCGACAGTGATCGCCACCTTGATCTGGTCACCGCTATCCAACGGATAGGTAAAGCTGCAATCATGCAGCACATCCAGAACCCGACGCACGCTTTCTTCGGCGTTGTCTTGGACGTGGGTCATGTAGGCGTGCACTGTGTCTAGTCCGAACTGACGCGTGATCTTTTGCAATTCAGTCGCACCCGTGGCGTTGGCTGCAATTTGTGCAGACAGGTCAGCCATGTTTTGGTCGATGCTGCGGCACGGATATTTGCCGGACGCCAGCAATTCACGCGTTGCCGCATCCCGCAATTGCCCTTGGACGACCAATTGGAAGTTGTCGATCAGCACGCCTTCTTCTTCGATCACGCGGCTGTCTGGCGGGGCAGATCCGGGGGTTTTTCCGCCGATATCAGCGTGATGTCCACGACTGGCCACAGTGTAGATGATCCGCTTGCCGGTCTCGTCAAATACTGGCGTGATCACCGTCACATCAGGCAAATGCGTGCCACCGTTAAACGGGTTGTTCATCATGAACACATCGCCGGGGCGGATTTTGCCTTTGTTCTGGCGCAAGATCACGCGCACACTTTCGGACATGGACCCAAGGTGCACAGGCACGTGCGGCGCGTTCGCCACCAGATCGCCTGCTTCATCAAAGATCGCGCAGGAAAAATCATAGCGCTCTTTGATATTCACTGAATATGCCGTGTTGGCCAAAGTCGCGCCCATCTGTTCGGCGATGGACATAAACAGGTTGTTGAACACCTCGAGCATCACCGGATCGACCTTGGTGCCAATGGCTTCTTGACGGGCTAGGGGCGTTGTCCGACGCAAGATCAGGTTACCACCGCTGACACATTCCGCGTGCCAGTCTTGTTCAAGGACATTGGTGCCCGTGGGTTCAGTCAGGATCGCGGGGCCCTCGACGATGTCGCCCGTGGCCATGGTTGTCCGGTCCACAACAGGCACATCGCACAAGCCGCCCGCTGACCACATTTTGGTTGTGCGGCGCGCGACTGATCCGCCTGCTGTGTCGGGCATAACCACGATCTCGCCCGTGGCACCGATCGCCTCTGCGGTCAGCACATCAATTAAAAGGGTCGCACCTTCTGGCACAAAGCCGAACCGTTGCTGGTGAGCTGTCTCGAACGCTGCGGCCATAGCTGCAGGCGACCCAAACGGAACTTCGAGGGTTTGTTGCGCACCATCGGGCCGGATGTGCGCCATGGTAGACACAGTGATTTGCGCGTCAGGAATGCCTTGGCCCAAAACTTCTGCTTTGGCAGCGTCGGCAAGCTCTGCCAGCACGGTTTGGGCTTGTGCGATCTCGCTGAAGTCTTTGCCGAACTGGTGCTCGCGCATGGCACGCACATCAGCAAGGCCCATTCCGAACGCTGACAAAACGCCCGCGAAGGGATGGATAAAGACGCTTTCCATACCCAATGCATCGGCCACCAAACAGGCGTGTTGGCCACCTGCCCCGCCAAAGCAGTTCATCGTGTATTTTGTGACGTCATAGCCGCGCTGGACACTGATCTTCTTGATCGCATTGGCCATGTTCTCCACAGCAATGCGCAAAAATCCTTCGGCGATTTCTTGGACGGTGCGGTCGCCGCCGATCTCTTGGGCCATCACATCAAACTTGGCGCGGACTGCATCCACATCAAGCGGTTGATCAGCGTTCGGGCCAAAAACGGGCGGGAACAAATCGGGCTGTAGTTTGCCCAAAAGGACGTTGCAGTCAGTCACGGTTAATGGACCACCGCGCCGGTAAGCCGCCGGACCAGGGTTTGCACCCGCACTTTCGGGACCGACCTGCATCCGGCTATCACGGTACGACAGGATCGACCCGCCGCCAGCTGCAACCGTATGGATCGACATCATCGGGGCGCGCATGCGCACGCCTGCGACCTCTGTCTCAAAGCTGCGCTCGAATTCGCCCGCATAATGGCAGACATCGGTCGAGGTGCCGCCCATGTCAAAGCCAATCAGTTTTTCATAACCAAGCTCGGCCGCTGTGCGCACCATGCCGACAACGCCGCCAGCGGGCCCTGAAAGGATCGCATCGCGCCCTTCAAACAGTGCCGCATCAGTGAGACCACCGTTCGAGCGCATGAACATCAACCGCTCGCAGCCACCTTGGGACGTGCCCAGTGCGTCAGCGACTTGGCTGACATAACGGCGCAGAATGGGCGATAGGTACGCATCGACCACGGCCGTATCCCCGCGTGAGACCAGTTTGATCAATGGACTGGCTTCATGGCTTAGCGACACCTGAGAGAAGCCAATGTCTTTGGCGATTTGCCCCAAACTTTGTTCATGCTCAGGGAAGCGGTAGCTGTGCATCAACGCAATCGCGACAGACCGGTAGCCTTCGCGGTGTGCTTGCAGCAATGCGTCGCGCGCCGGATCTGCGTTAAGCGGCGAAAGGACCGTGCCGTCAGCACCAACACGTTCGTCAATTTCAATGACATCATCATAAAGCAATTCGGGCAATTCAATATTCAGGTCAAACAACCGAGGACGGTTCTGATATCCGATCCGCAGCAGATCGCGCATACCTTTGGTGATCAACAGCAACGTGCGTTCGCCCTTACGCTCTAGCAGCGCGTTAGTGGCAACAGTTGTTCCCATCTTCACGGCACTGATCTGGCCCGGCGGGATCGCGTCGTTTGGCCCAAGCCCCAGCAGTTCACGAATACCGTGCACGGCTGCATCGGCATAGACTTCGGGGTTCTCTGACAGCAACTTATGTGTCTTCAGCCCACCATCCGGTGTCTTGGCGACGATGTCGGTAAATGTGCCCCCACGATCAACCCAAAATTGCCACATCAGACGTATCTCCTTTGTTTGCGGGCGCGCTATGCGCCGCAGTCATTTCGAATAAGAGGGATTAAGTGCTACTGCAGCGCGTTCGGCAGGAAGAGCGCGATACTTGGGAATGCGATCAACAAAAACGCCATCGCGAGCATCGTCAGGCAATAGGGAATTGCCCCCAGCATAACCTCGTTCAAGCTTCCTGATTTTCGCGCACCTTGCACAACATAAAGGTTCAGACCAACGGGCGGCGTAATCAATGCCATCTCGATCAAGACGATCATCAAGATACCAAACCAGATCACGTCAAAGCCTTGCGCCACAACAAGCGGCACAATGATCGGGATGGTCACAACCATCAGTGACAAAGTCTCGATGAAGAAGCCCAGCACGATATAAAGCACAACCACCACCATGATGGTTTTCATCGGGGTCAGCCCAAGACCATTCATGAATTCTGTCAACTCGCGACCCAAGCCGGCAGACGCCAGTGTAAAGTTCAAGAACGACGCGCCAATCACGATCAGCATGATCATCGATGTGATTTTGACCGTACCAGTCAAGCTTTGGGTCAGCATCGACCAAGATACGCCACCAAAGGCCAACGCAATCACAAATGCGCCAGCAACGCCGACGGCTGCGGCCTCAGTGGGTGTCGCCCAGCCGCCGTAGATTGATCCGACAATCATGCCGAACAGCAGCAAGATTGGAATCAGATCGACCAATGCGCGCATCATTTGTGGGAATGGAAACGTCCGACGCAAACCACCCAGATCTGGACGGATAATGCAGATAATCGCGGTCACTGCCATGAACGCAACGGCCAGTGCCAGTCCAGGTATGAGACCTGCAAGAAAAAGCTGCGGGATCGAAGACTGGGTCAGGAACCCATACACGATCAGGTTAATAGAAGGAGGGATCATAATGCCCAACGTGCCGCCAGCGGCAATCGCGCCTGAGAATAGTTTTGGATCATAACCCAGTTTTTCGGCCTGTGGCATAGCCACGGTTGCAACGGTTGCGGCGGTGGCAACAGACGATCCTGAGGTGGCCGAAAACATTGTCGCGGTTGCGATGTTGGCATGGACCAAACCACCGGGCAGCCAAGACACCCAACGGTCAAGGGCGGCATAGGTACGGTTTGCCACTCCACTGCGCACGAGGATTTCACCCAGCAGCACAAAGAATGGAATGGCAATCAACGTCGCGGAATTTGACGATGACCAGACCATGTTGCCCAAACCGCGCGTCAGCGGGAAACTGGAAAAGAACGCATCAATCCCGAAGCCCAACAGGAACAAGACGATACCAACCGGAATAGAAAGCGTCAGCAAGCCCAACAGGGCCACGGATACATAGCCGATCATTGCAGTGTCTCCTGCTCGGCAAATGCGCCGACAAAGTTTTCGGTCTCGCCGTAACGGCGTTTCAGCAGCAAGCTCAGGGCAGCCAGCGTTGTTAACGTCGACATCAATGCAAACCAAACCCAGCCTGCAAACCATGGCAAGTGGACCCAAATCAAAGGTGTCTCTAGGGGGGTGTTCGCTGTCGATCCGTTGATTAAAGACCGTTCAACCACCGGCCATGCCTTGATTGCGATGGTGACGATCACGCCAGACATGACAATCATCGAAAAGACATCGAACAGCGCTTTTTGAAAGGTCGTGCAGCGCGTGCGCAAAAGATCGATGCGCACATGCCCCAGTTCCAGCAACGTGTAAGACATGCCCCACGCAGTGGCGAGCGCCATCGCGTAGCCTGCAATTTCTTCGGTACCACCAAGGGACGTCCCGAACCGGCGCAAGATGATATCAAGCAGCACAAAGGCCGCGCAAAGCAGCAGGCCAAAGCCCACGGCCAATGCGACCCCTTTGTTGATGACCCGCAGGCCATGTATCATCTTGAGTTCCATGTTCCGTCCGCCCCTTGGTGAGTTTCTTAGTTGATCGTGACGCCAACAACTGTGCCGACGCTGTCGTTCCAACGCGCGGCCCATGTGTCGCCTGCACGCTCTGCCCATTCAGGAAGAACTTCGCTGGTCAGGATATCACGCGCACGGTTGAAATCTGCATCGCTGACTTCGACAAGTGTCATAGAGCGTGCGTCGCCGCCGACACATTCACCATTGCCCGTCAGGCAAGCGATGTCATTGACCAATGCGCCTTGTGCACTGGCCCATGCAGGATCTTCAAAGCCGCTGACGATTTCAGATGAAATCAGCGCCTGTGTGTCCGCATCAATGCTGTTCCACTTGTCCAAGTTGATCGCAGTCACAACCGGATCCCAACCACCAAGCGGGATCGGCAGCAGGTGTGTGGATACTTCCCACCAACCCGCACTGTAACCGGAACCGGCACCAGTGACGGCACAATCAACAACGCCCTTTTGCAGCGCGCCTGGAACTTCTGCGAAGGACACGTTCACGCCCTCTGCGCCTAACGCTTCCAACAGTTTCGCAGTCATACGGCCGGACGCACGGACCTTGAGACCTTCAAGATCAGCAAGATTGGTAATCGGCGCGTTACAAAACACGACTTGTGGCGGGTAAGGTGCCACTGCCAAAACGTGAGAGTTAAACCGGTCACGGTAGATGTCAGTCAACATCGGGCGGGCCGCATCTACCATTGCGCGGGCTTCATCGGCTGTCAGCGCCAAAAGCGGCACGTCCAGACCTTCAAGTTCTGGCGCGTCTGCGACAGCATAGTCGGCAACTGTCATTGCGACGTCATAAACACCTTGGCCAAGCAGTGGATAGATATCGCCGAGTCCAAGGCTCATCTGGTTGTGTGTTGTCAGTTCAACATTGATGGTGCCGCCAGATGCCTCTGGCAGTGTTGTCGTCCAAAACGGTGCCTCATATTGATTGTGAAGCGGTAAGCTGGACCAGCTACCGACAACCGACAGTTCTTCGGCGAAGGTGGGTGTTGCCAGCGCTGTGGTTGCTGCAAGTAATGCAAGTGTATGTTTCATGTTTAGAACTCCTTGTTGGATTAGTTTGTTGTTATAATTGTTGTTTCAGCGTCTTCCGCGACATCAGCGATCAGCATGTGCCCTGGTGTATGCGTGATGCAAAGCGGCAGCTGCGCATCAAGAAGGACGTTTTGCGGGGTCACACCGCAGGCCCAATAAACCGGAACTTCGCCCGGTTTGATTTCAACGGCATCACCCCAATCGGGTTGTGACAAATCAGCGATGCCGATGCTTGCAGGGTCGCCAACCGCAATCGGCGCGCCATGCGCTTGGGGAAAACCAGCGCTGATCGCTGTCGCCTGCACCACTTGATGTTCAGGGATGGGGCGCATGGTCACGACCATCTTACCATGGAAGGGTCCAGCCGGAACCAAATCGATACTTGATCGAAACATTGGCACGTTCTTGGCAGTCTCAATATGGCGCACAGGGATGCCGTTGCGCAGCAATGCGTTTTCAAACGTGAACGAACACCCAAGAGCGACAGTCACCAAATCATCGGCCCATACATCCGTAATGTCTGGTACTTCTTCGGCCAAGACGCCGTCCCGAAACACGCGGTACATGGATACATCCGTGCGGATATCGATATCATGGCCCAGCGTAAAAAGGTCAGGGTTTCCGGTGTCACCGACAGCCACAACGGGACAAGGTTTTTGATTGCGCTGGCAGAAGCGCAAGAAATCGAGCGCGAAACGCGCAGGCAGGATCGCCAGATTGCATTGCAACTTACCTGCAGCCAATCCCGACGTATGCCCACCATATGATCCGTTGCGGATGGCACGGCGCACATCGACGGCACTGGCAGTCACAAGATCAGCATGGGTGACGGTTTCAGATGGCATCAAGGTAACCTTTGCAATGTTGGCAAAGCATCACATGGCAGCCCAGTTTCATGCAAATTATCATTTTATATCATTAGTGATAGATAATTTGAATTCACTTTGGGTGCGTTCTGTCCCACCCCAAGGCAACCTCACGTGCGATTTCCGCACTGTTTTCAACAACAAAGCTGCGTGGCTCTGCAAGATAAGATGCCGTGAAAGCAAGAGGTGGTGGCCGAAATCCCGGATCAAATTCAACAATCTGGCCGGACGCGAGGAAATCATTCGCCAAGGCCCGTGGGTACGGGCCGACAGCGATTCCCGCCGCAATCATCTTAAGACTGGCAGACAATGACGCTGATGCAAAAACCCGCAATTTGGGGCCAACCCTGCGCGATAATTCCGACATTAACTCGCGGTAAGGCCGCGTTTTGCTGGAATATGAAATGACAGGAATTTCGCTAAGATCGGTCTGCGGGTTCGCAGTGGAGCGGTACCAATGCAAATCAAATGGCGGCAGCGAGATGTTCTCGACTGTGAATTCCGACACCGGCCCCATCAACAACGCGAGGTCCAAACGACGCTCGAGCAGTGCTGATCGCAGGTTCAGCGAAATATCGACCGTCAGATCCACATTAACGCGCGGGTACTGCGCACTGAAGGCCGTCAGGAATTCGGGTAACCACGCTTGCGCAATCGTCTCTGACGCACCCACACGAAACAGCCCTTCGGCCTCTGACGGGTTCGCGACGCGCTGTTTGATTTCTTCTTCGACAAACAGCATCTGCTCTGCGTAGGCCAGCAGCAAGGTCCCTTGCTTTGTCAAAACCAGCACGCCTGGCCCGCGTTCAAATAACGGCACACGCAGTTCGTTTTCCAAATTTGATATCCGCGTGGACACAGCTGGCTGTGAAAGGTTCAGTCGCTCGGCGGCTTTGCGAAAGCCACCAAGGCGTGTCACCCAAAGAAACGTTTTGATCTGATCAAAGGTCATGGGCCATTCATATAATGGATCGCATAGACATCAAATCAATAATACGAACGTCACAAGCTGGGACATTCAGCCCGTGATGCATCGGTATCAATTGTGGTCAAAAACAAGGTTCGCGAAGTCAATTAAGCCGGTCGCACACGGCGCCTTGCCCCAACTTTACGAACCTCAATCGGACGTCTGGGCAAGACTTTTTCTTTCGGGGCATTCACATTTGTTGCAACATTTTCTTCGGGTGCTTTTTGGGCGACGACGGAAGCAATGAAATCATGCACATTGAACTCACCCTTGTTGGCCACACGCCCCAGTGCTTTTTTCATTGCGCGGTTTGATAACGTGGTGGTCAATTGGCGCACAACTATACGCCGTTTCACCGGATCAACCCGAGACGCTGCATTGTCCTTGGAGCGCGGCGCTTTGACGCCAAAACCCGCTTCTTCCAGAAATAGCCGCACGATCGGGGGGGCTGCCGTGACAGCATCAATGGTTATTTGATCGCGGAAAACAGCCAAAACAGCATTCTCGCCTAGCAGCCCACGGGTTGTGGAGTGAGACGGCGAAACATTTCCCTGTAAATTGGGGGCACTGTTCACATAAAATAGATCAAAATCGTACCGCACTAGAAATCACACCGTAATCATAAATAATTGGTCCTTTGTTATCAGACTGCAGTAAATTTATCAAAGGGATTTGGCAGGCGATTTGGTTTATCTTGCAACACCCCTTCTACCACGGGTTGTAGGGTAATTATTTTGGCGCTGCAGCAATTGCTAAAAAGATTTCCCCGCAACAATACATTCCTTTCAAACGAGGTGTCCGCAGACAAGAGCGCGGGATTTGATCAATGTGCGGCAAGGCGCGGAACTTACTATGAAACAACAGTGCCAAACTGTTGTCATCAGAGGCGATGTGGCGGGTCTTTCGGGTCTTTCCCACGTTGCGAAATTTGGCTGGAGTGACTTGTGCCTGATGGAGCGATACATCCCCACTTGCAGGCCTGCACAATTGATCTGCTGCTCAAAATTGAGACAGAATCAGAAAAATCCATCGGCCAGTTTCACACCCGCCTACATATCGCGGCGGAAGTCGCCGATGCTAGCGGGGATGAACCGATCTGGAATAGCGGCAAACGCGAAAAATTTGTGGCGTATGGCAGCTATGAACAAACGTCAGATATATCGCTGCTTATGGCCATGGTGGATAGTGAACTGGCTGTACAAGGCACCGCGTTGCAGCTTTCGCCAACTTTATCGGGGATCAAAGCTTGTAGGCAGGCAGCTTTTGGAACGCGTCCTTGAGTGCATCACCCCAACCCGATGAAATCGCTTGGTAAATGGTATCGCTCTCTTCGATCCGGCGGGTAGAGCCAATCTCGAAACTATCCGTTTCGTAAACCTGAAGATCGAATGGTAAACCTACGGAAAGGTTTGATTTTACCGTTGAATCGAACGATATTATCAACAACTTCAACGCTTCTTCAAAGCTCATCTCTGGGTCGTAGGCACGCACAAGAATTGGCTTGCCGTACTTGGTCTCGCCGATCTGGAAGAACGGCGTGTCGTCGGTGATTTCGATAAAGTTGCCTTGAGGGTATACCAAAAATACCGTGGGCTTGCCGCCTTTAATCTGACCACCAACAATGACTGACGCAGAGAATTGCGCTTGCTTGAGCTGGCCCTCGTTTGTCGTCTCACCGATCACTTCTTTGAGCGTGGCACCAACAAGGCGGGCGACCTGAAACATCGTGGCTTCGCGCAAAATGCTTGGATCGCGGTCTTGAGTGGTTTTTGAGCGTTCTTCCAGCAAGCTGATCATTGCTTGGGTCGTCGCCAAGTTTCCAGCCGTCATGATCGTGATCATACGCTCGCCGGGTTGGCTCCACGTAAACATTTTTTTGCTGGTGGCAAAGTTGTCGACGCCCGCACTGGTGCGCGTATCCGACATGAAAACAAGGCCGTCATTCAGCTTTAAGCCGATGCAATATGTCACAGAATCTTACCCAAAAGGAGTGTTTGGATTGTTCTACTGCTGAACCTGCAAAGACACAATCATCTGTTCTTGCGCTGCACCCAATCGCATCCCTTCGTTGGGTGACGCATCGCGGGCATCACGACCAATGGCGATACGGACGTATTTTTCGTCAGGTGAAACGCCGTTGGACACGTCGAATCCGACCCAACCTAAGGCATCAATGTGCGCCTCCGCCCATGCGTGTGTAGCGTCTTGGTCAATCTGGTCATTAATCATCAAGTAGCCGCTGACATAGCGTGCCGGTATGCCCTGGGCACGGGCGGCAGCGATGAAAATCTGCGCGTGATCCTGACACACCCCTGCCCCGATCTGTAGCGCCTCTTCGGCAAACGTCGTGTTCGTCGTCTTCCCCAGCGCGTAAGGTGCCGCGCTCAAGATGCGATCAGAAAGCCGATGTAGTGCATCGACACGGTCTGTCGCGGCACCAACACCTTCGGCCAAATCGTTGATGCCAGCGCCTGCCGTCGTGGCATCCGTCGCTTGCTGGAAATGCCACAAAGGCGCACGGCCATAAACCTTGCCCAGTACGCCGGTCGGATCATGGGTATCAACCGTGCCATTGGCTGTAATCATAACCTCTTGCGCACCACGGTCTACATTCACCAAATCAACGTGATTGCCGTAATGGTCATCATAATGCGTCTCAATCACACCACCTTTGACAGCAACATCCCAGTTCAGCACTGATTGCACCTTGCTTTGCTGAGGGCGCAATCGCACTT
>RCNC010002677.1_pt1 | contig 11801 bp, 9 predicted proteins | sample 2041301 | NCBI WGS metagenome assembly RCNC01 (sample SAMN09708231, study PRJNA481090) | Marine sediment metagenome, whole genome shotgun sequencing project. | biome: marine sediment; feature: ocean; material: sediment; isolation source: Sewage treatment plant 13A marine sediment (STP13A) ... | reverse complement strand
AGGCTGATGACCAGGAAGCCTGCCAGTCTGATCAGAATGTCTCCATTAATGGGAATACGTATCAGATAGACAGCCAGGATCACCTGGGCAATGGCATAATAGCCCTGGGATATAAGGCTGGAAATGGCAGCACCATATGCCTGGTATTTTGGAATAAGGATCAGGTTAAGTGAGATATTGATCACAACGGTTGAAGCAGCCAGAAAGTTGAGGTGACGCAGGTTGTTATTTGCAGTCAAAAGTGTACCATAGAGATAGCTGGTAGAGATAAAGAGAAAGCCAATCATCAGGATTCCAAAAATCTTTGAGCTGTTGGGAGAATGCGCCACATATAATAAATCTATCACCTCCTGTTTATAGTAGTTACAAGAGATGGCTGCGGTGAGGCCAGCTACCATCAGAAGAGGCATGGCAATCCTGATTAATTCATTCACATTTTCATTGCGACTGATCATTCTGGAAAACATAGGGAGCAGCAACATCGCAAATAGCAAAGAAAACTGGGATGCGGCATCAAAGATCCTGAACGACTGAGCATAGATGCCGGCCTGTTCTTTGCCAATTTCAGGGAGTAAGCGCTCAAGCATCACCGAGTCTATGCGGTTAAACAGGGACATCAACAGAATGAGCAGCGCAAAAGGATAGCTTAGTTTGAGGATTTTCAAAGAGTTTCGCAGATTAATTCTCCTGAAAAAAGTGCCCGCCCTGTAACGGACGATGATAGCTGAGGTGATCAGCGTAAGTGAATAGGAGGCGGTCTGAGCATATACAAACCACTCAATTCTAAATGGTTCACTGGTGAAATTCCCCCAGAGTAGAAGGCCTGTAAAAAGGATCATCAGGCTGCGATCCATCACCGACAGCAGGCTGTCTGTGCGATAAAATTGTAAACCACTGATATTTGTCCGGAAATAGAGAATGAATGATGCCAGAAACTGATTCCCCACGAGGATCCAGAGCATTTTAAACTGCTCGGGCGAATAGCCCACAAGTTTCCCTGCAATTAAAACGATACCCGCATAGATCACCGAAAGAAACAGTTTAAGAGGAATGATCGCAGCCAGGTGATCCTGCAGCAGATGGTGATCTCTGGCGATGGCCCTGTTGTTAAAATTATTGATACCCAGATCCAGTAAGATGTTTAGAATAAAGGCGAAATTGAAAAGCGAAAAATAGAATCCGTACATCTCTTCACCCACCTGGTTCTGAACTGCTACCTCAATCCCAAAAAACCAGAAGGGTTTAATCAGAAGGTTGAGAAAGACCAGAAGTGCCAGGTTGGTAATAAATCGCTTTTTCAATAGAAGGCGGTTAATTTATTTTTTAATTCAGTACAAATGTAATAAGTTCGCTCCAGAAAAGTCAACGTCCCATTTGGACCAGGAAAGAAAAATGAAAACGGTTGCGGTGAATACCCGTCTATTGATGCCGGGAAAGCTTGATGGCATAGGCTGGTTTACTTATGAGACGCTCAAAAGGATTACCCTTTTGCATCCCGAAATACACTTTATATTTTTATTCGACAGGAAGTACAGCAAAGAAGTTGTGTTTGGAGAAAATGTGACACCTGTTATCCTCAGCCCTCCCACCAGGCATCCGTTTCTATGGGTATATTGGTTTGAGTGCAGGGTGAGATGGTATTTAAAAAGGGCTAAACCTGATCTATTCCTCAGTACAGACGGATTTTTGTCCCTTGGGGCAAAAACACCTTCTGTGGCTGTGATCCATGACATTAATTTTGAGCACCGACCCGGGGATGTTCCCTTTATGGTCAGAAAATACTACAGGTACTTTTTTCCCAGGTTTGCCCATAAGGCCACCCGGATCGTAACTGTTTCGGAATATTCCCGCAGAGATATTATCAACCAATATGATGTTGCTGAGGATAAAGTGGATCTGGCCTATAACGGGGCCAATGATCGATTTGTTCCTTTAAACCAGGCCCGTATAGAGGAGGTTAGAAAAGAGTACACTGCCGGGGCACCCTATTTTGTGTTTGTGGGCAGTCTGCACCCCAGGAAAAACATCACCAACCTGCTAAAAGCATTCCAACTTTTTAAGGATGAGTTCAGGGGCGATTTTAAGCTTGTATTGGTGGGGGAGAAATTTTTCCTCACAAAACCCATGGAAGAGCAGCTGGAGAAGATGAAAAACAGGGACGACGTTATCTTTACCGGGCGGCTCCCTCCGGAACAGCTCAACAATGTGCTGGGTGCTGCGTGGGCCATGACTTTTGTTCCCTATTTTGAGGGATTTGGGATTCCCATTGTGGAAGCCATGAAATGTGACATCCCTGTGGTTGCTTCCAAAGTGACCAGTCTGCCCGAAATTGCAGGAGATGCTGCCATATTCACCTCTCCTGAAAGTCCGGGAAGCATCAGGGATGGACTGATCAGGATCGTTCGTGAAACCGGCCTCAGAGAGGAATTGATAGAGAAAGGCCGAAAGCGGAGGGAGCTTTTCAGTTGGGATCATACGGCAGAGAAGCTCTGGGACTCTATTGAGAAAGTACTGGCTGAAAATGCTTAAATCATACCACACCGAAGGAACAATTGAAGCGGGTTGTGATGAGGCCGGAAGGGGTTGTATCGCAGGACCTGTATTTGCAGCCGCGGTGATTCTTCCAGCTGATTTTCGGAATCCGGGGGTAAACGACAGCAAGAAGCTTACAGCAAAAACCAGGGAACTGTTGAGGAAGGTGATCGAAACCGAAGCCATTGCATACGGAGTGGGCCTGGTGGATGAAAAGGAAATAGATCAGATTAATATCCTGAATGCCTCCTTTTTGGCCATGCACAGGGCAGTGGAAAAATTAGTGCCTGTTCCACAACATCTTATTATTGATGGCAACCGATTCAGGCCCTACGAAACTATCCCATTTCATTGCATAGTTAAAGGAGATGCAATATATGCATCCATAGCAGCAGCTTCGATTCTGGCAAAAACCTATCGCGACGAATTTATGGAAACGCTTCACAATCAGCACCCTGAATATATGTGGCTTAACAACAAGGGTTATCCAACCCGGGTCCATCGGGAGGCGGTTTATAAATTTGGTCCTTCTCCTTACCACAGACGCTCATTCAGATTGTTGAATGACCAGATAAAACTCGACTTTTCTTAAACAAAAGAAAATTGCAATATTTGCAAGAATTACTTTCAAATATCTATTAATCATTCCAATAAAAATTAGAGCATGAAGAAAACATTTCTGTTAATACTGGGCCTAGCATTCGCACTCCAGGCCAGGGTGCATGCAGATGAAGGGATGTGGTTGCTGAGTCTGATCGGACAGGTCAATATGGATGAAATGACCGAGCTGGGCTTGCAGTTAACTTCCGAACAAATATATAGTGTGAACCAGGCAAGCCTGAAAGATGCAGTAGGTGCACTGGACCGGGGATCGTGTACAGCAGAGCTGGTTTCGCCCGATGGTCTCCTTCTTACAAACCACCATTGTGGATATGGTGAGATTCAGAATCACAGTTCCCTGGAGCATGACTACCTGAAGAATGGATTCTGGGCCAAAACCAGGGATGAAGAACTTCCCAACGAGGGAAAAACCATCACCTTTCTGGTGAGAATGGATGAAGTGACCGACCAAATTGCGACCGAACTCACAGAAGAGATGAGCGTGGAAGAGCGTAACTCCAAAATTCGCTCTCTCTCAGAGACTATTACTTCTGAAGCAACAGAAGGAACTCACTATGAGGCCAGGGTAAGAAGCATGTTCAATGGGAACAGGTTTTTCCTTTTTGTAATGGAAACATACCTGGACGTTCGTCTGGTAGGCGCCCCTCCCGAATCCATTGGGAAATATGGTCATGATACCGATAACTGGATGTGGCCCCGTCATACCGGCGATTTCTCCATGTTCAGGGTTTATACGGGTCCCGATGGCAAGCCTGCCGAATACAGTGCCGATAACATTCCGCTGAAATCAAAGCACTATCTTCCCATCTCCCTCAAAGGATATGAAAAAGGCGATTTCACCATGGTTTTGGGTTTTCCCGGAAGTACAGATCGTTATATGACTTCATGGGGAATTCAGGAATTGCTGGATATTGAACATCCCAACCGGATTAAGATCAGGGGCATCAAGCAAGACATTCAGATGGAAGATATGATGGCCGACGAAAAGGTAAGGATTCAGTACTCCTCCAAATATTCGCGTTCTTCTAACTACTGGAAGTATTCCATTGGACAGAGCAAAGGCCTGAAAAATTTGAATGTATTGGCTAAAAAGCAACAGGAGGAAGATGCCTTTACAAATTGGGTGAATCAGGATGCCCAGCGCAAAGCTCTGTATGGAGAAGCCCTGAAGGATATACAGGAAGCCGTTGAGGGGAGAAAAGAGTTGCAGAACGCAGCGCAGTATCTGATGGAGTGCGTATTCTATGGCATGGAAACAGTCATGTTTGGACGCAACCTCAGAGAGTTGGAGATGGTCCTTGCCGATCCAGAACCGGAGCCCGATCAAATTAAACAGGTGACAGACGGACTGAAAGCATATTCAGCTGAATTTTACAAGGACTACAATCCACCCACCGATCAGAAGGTGATGACTGCCATGGTCAATTTACTGATTCAGGATGTGGGTGATGAATACCTTCCTTCAAATATCCTGGAGGTGAAGAGTAAATACAAAGGGGATGCCGCAAAATATGTGGACAAGTACTTTAAGAAGTCATTTATGACCAACCCCGAGAGGTTTAATGCCTTTATGGACAATCCCTCATTGAAAGCATTGAGGAAGGATCCGGCTTATAAAGCCGTACTGGCTTCTCAGAAGTATTTTGAAGTGATGGGCAGACTGGCAGAGTTTGATTCAGGCATAAGCAAGGGAAGCAGATTTTATCTGAAGGGACTGATTGAAATGTATCCGGAAAGAGATTTCTATTCGGATGCCAACTCAACCATGCGGATGAACTATGGAGTGGTTGGAGACTACTATCCAAAAGATGCAGTGCTCTATGAACACTACACCACACTCAAGGGAGTTATGGAGAAGGAAGATCCGGATAACTATGAATTTGTGGTGTCGGAAAAACTCAAAGAGCTCTACAAGGCAAAGGATTATGGTATCTACGGAAAGGATGGGGAATTGAATGTATGTTTTACTTCCAACAACGACATTACCGGTGGTAACTCAGGAAGTCCCATTATCAATGCGAATGGAGAATTGATCGGGATTGCCTTTGATGGCAACTGGGAAGCCATGAGTGGAGATATTGCTTTTGAGACCGACCTGCAGAAATGTATTAACGTAGATATCAGGTATGTAATGTTTGTAATCGACAAATACGCAGGGGCTGGCCATTTAATTGAGGAGATGACTCTTGTCCAGTGATGCAACCAAAACCCCGGCTGATATAGTCATTTATACCGACGGATCTGCCCGGGGAAATCCTGGTCCGGGAGGACTGGGTGTGGTGATGAAGTTTGGCAAGCACAGGAAGGAGATCTCGGAAGGGTTCACTTTAACCACCAACAACCGGATGGAGTTGCTTGCGGTGATCAGGGGCCTGGAGGCATTGAAGCGGGACGATCTGAAAGTGACGATTTATACCGATTCACGTTATGTTTCCGATTCTGTAAACAAAGGATGGGTTTTCAGCTGGGAGGCAAAACGATTTAAGAAAAAGAAAAATGTAGACCTATGGATCAAGTTTCTGGAGGTATACAGAAAGTACTCTGTCAAGTTTATCTGGGTGAAGGGGCATGCAAATATTCCTGAGAATGAACGCTGTGACCAGCTGGCAGTTGAAGCCAGTAATGCAGCCGATCTAAAGATAGATTCGGGGTATGTGAATAACAACGATGAAACGTTAGATAGTTTTTCTTAAATTTCGGTAACTAAGCTGATGAGCAATGTTAAGCAAGTCTGTCCTGACCTATCAGGGTCCGCTTTCTTTTAGTACCATAGACTCCTTGCTGTCCGATTTTAAACTGGCGGCTTTGGATCATGAGATCCCCTTCAAGACCTATAAAAAGATGATTTACATCATGATAGAGGCTTTGGAGAACATTACTAAGTATAGCCAACAGTTTGTTTGCGACACGGATATTTCCTCGGGATTTTGCCCCTCATGTCAAATCAGCAAGAATGCCACCAACATCGAGCTGATTACAAGCAATCCAGTGAAAATAGGGGATGTGGATCCCCTCAGAGCCAGGATCGATGATGTGAATAGCAGGAATTCAGCAGAGTTAAAGGAGCATTACAGAGACATCATAGTAAATGGTAAATTCTCTGCCAGTGGAGGAGCAGGACTTGGTTTTATTGAAATGGCCAAAACAGCCGGAAATAAACTGGAATACACATTTGAAAATCTCACCAAAGACTATTCACTTTTCACCATCCGGATCATCTTTTCGATATGATATCCCCATGTCCTATTCCGTGCAGACCCGGTTCGTTTTCGAACACTTTTAGCATTTATTGATAGTTTGGAAAGCATATCAATATATTTATTCATAGTATATTAAACTTTGTGGCACGGTTACTGTTTTTATAACAGTTAACGGCAATCCTATGTGGAGAAATTTCTTTACTGTAGCGCTCAGAAATATCAGTAAGAATAAGGTTTTTACTTTGATCAATGTGTCAGGTCTGGCTATTGGTCTGGCCAGCTCCATTCTTATTATGCTCTTTATAAACAAGGAATTGAGCTATGACCGTTACCATAAAGAGAGTCATAGAATTTACCGCTTGTATATCGATGGGGTGATGAGCGAACAATCCTTCAGAGGAGCCGTGACATCCATGATCATGGCTCCCACATTCGCTGAAGAAATTCCGGAGATTGAGAAGTTTGTGAGGTTCGATGTTTATAACCAGCGCTTGATCTGGTATGACGGCGAGAAGCATATGGAAGACCATTTCATGTTTGCAGACTCCTCCCTATTTGACATTTTCAGCATCAGGTTTATCAGGGGAGAGCCCTCCACCGCCCTCACCCGCCCCAATACGGTGGTTATAACTGAGGAAAAAGCAAAGCTCTATTTTGGGGACAGAGATCCCCTGGGTCTGCCTATCAGTGTAAACCTCGATAGCAATTACTACTATGTGACCGGAGTAATTGAGGCGTTTCCCGATAATTCTCATTTTTTTGCGGATTTTATCGCATCCATGGAGACCATCGACTGGGAGGATAAAACCACCTGGTTCCAGAACTCTATCTTCAGTTATGTGCTGCTGCAACCCGGAGCAGATCCGGAAGAGGTGGAGGCGAAGATGTTTGAAGTGATGTCCAGCTATTTGAGTACCGAGATAGAAGCCATTCTGGGAGTCGGACCTGAAGAGTGGGCAGCAGGAGGGAACAAGTATGGCGTCTATCTTCAGCCTCTCGTGGATATTCACCTTCAGCCAGATATTGAGGTGGGCATGGAGATCTGTTTTCGTCCGGTGAACGATCGGCTCTATATTCACATTTTTGCCCTGGTTGCATTCTTTATCCTGGTGATTGCATCCATCAATTTTATGAACCTGTCCACTGCCAGATCTGCCACCAGGGCCAGAGAGATAGGCTTGAGAAAAGTGGTTGGATCAAACAAATCCCTGCTGGTGCGGCAGTTTCTTACCGAATCGGTTGTTCTCAGCCTCATTGCGTTGGGAATCGCTTTGATATTGGTGGAGTTATCTTTGCCTCTGTTCAATCAAACCATGGACCTGAATTTAAGGATGGAGGGCTCTCAATACCGATACCTTCTGCCACTGGTTTTTCTACTGGCCATTATGGTTGGTCTTATCAGCGGAGCATATCCTGCCCTTTTTCTGGCCAGGTTCAAGCCGGTGGAGGGAATTAAAGGCGATTTTCAGGGCAGGCGCAGGGCTCTTTTTTTCAGAAGAACCATGGTGATTGTACAATTTACTATTTCAGTAGCCTTCATTGTGGGTACCTTGATTGTATCCAATCAATTGCGATACATGCTCAATAAAGACCTTGGATACGACAAAGAGCAATTGGTGGTAATAAAAAGAACCTATCCTTTGGAATCCAGCCTTCAAACCTTCTGCAGGGAGATTGAGAAGATACCCGGAGTGGATGCAGCCACAAACTCAACCACCTATCTTGGATTTAATAACATTACAGAGAGTTACCAGATCAAAGGCAGGGAAGCCTCCCAGAACTACTTGTTCGCCACCAACTACGTGGATTATGAATTTCAAAGAGCCTATAATTTTGAGCTGGATGGTCCGGAAAGCCGGTTCTTTGATCCCAAATTCTCCACGGATCATTCGGCTGTGCTGATTAATAAAGCCGCCATTTCAGAATTTGGCATTGAAGATCCTTTAAACACTGTGATTCTTGAACCCACCTTGGAGGGGGATACCAACCAGCTTCAGATCATTGGGGTTTTGGATGATTTTAACCACACCTCCTTGCGGGAACCGGTGGAGCCCTATATGATTCGGTTTAAAGAGGAGGACCTTGACTGGGCGGGATTTATTACCGTCAGACTGGGTGTGGCAGGAGAGGGGATTCCCATCACCCTGAATCGCATTAAGAAAAAGTGGATGGAGATGTCCAATGAAGCACCATTTCAATTCTTTTTCCTGGACGAAGAGCTGGATAACTATTACAAAGAGGAGAGGCGAACCGGCCGACTCTCTTTGATGTTTGCCATTCTCTCTATCCTTATTGCCAGTCTGGGTCTGTTCGGACTAACCCTTCACAATACCCATCGAAAAACCAGGGAAATCGGAATACGGAAGGCCATGGGTGCAAGCATCACAGAGGTGGTTCTGGTGGTATCCAGGGAAATTGTCATTTTAATGAGTGCCTCGGTATTGCTGGCATGGATCGCAGCATACTTTTTCATGCAGAACTGGCTGCTTGGATTTCCTTTTCATATTGGATTTCAACCCTGGATCTATATCATATCGGCCCTTACAGCCATGATAACCTCATTGGCTACTGTTTCTGTACTTGCTTACAGGGCAGCCACGTCCAATCCAGCCCGGACCCTTCACTATGAATAAATTCCTATTCGAAGTGACCTTCACGCGTAATTCTTTCCAGGTCCTCTGGAGTGTCCACTCCAATGGAGGGTAGATCTGTAATGTCTGTCTGGATTGTTATACCATGTTCCAACCAGCGCAGTTGTTCCAGCATTTCAGATTGTTCCAGTGCGGAGACAGGTAAGTTCACGACCTTCTCCAGCACATCTGAGCGATAAGCATAAAGCCCTAAATGTGCGTAATAGCTAAACCCTTTTGGTTTTTGGCCCCTTATATAGGGAATGAGAGCACGGGAAAAATAGAGTGCTTTGAGTGATTTGTCAACCACCACTTTTACCAGATTAGGATTTTTCGGTTCTTCTCCTTGAGTGATCTTCCTGATCAGTGTGGCAATCCCTGTGCCGGGGACCTGGAAGCAGTCCATCAATGTTTGCAGTTGTCCGGTCTGTATCAGGGGCTCATCTCCCTGTATGTTCACCACATGACTAAATCTGAGTCCGGTTTGATTTCTGTAGAGATCCATAGCCTCAGCACAACGTTCAGTTCCTGTATTGTGATCTGACTTTGTTTTCAGTGCTTTCCCGCCAAAATCTATTACAGTATTCAGAATCCGATCATCGTCTGTGGCTACCACCAGATGATCAAATAAATTCGATGCCCTTTCATATACCCATTGAATCATAGGTTTCTCACCAAGCAAAGCCAGAGGTTTGCCCGGGAAACGCGATGAAGCATATCTTGCCGGTATGATACCTAGAAATTCGGCCACCATTTTGTTCAAAAATAGGAAACTAATGGAAGAAACCTTTTTGAATCCGACTAAAGTTGTAATTTTGTCAGACTTTCAGCTTATTTTGTCAGAAAGCCAATGGATCTACAACAAATAAAGCAACGCTTTGCCATCATTGGGAATTTTCCCGGTCTCGACAGAGCCATTGATATAGCCATGCAGGTGGCTCCCACCGATCTCAGTGTTTTGATTTCGGGAGAGAGTGGCACCGGCAAGGAGGCATTTCCACAGATTATTCATACGCTGGGAGTCCGTAAACATGGTCCCTATATTGCAATGAACTGTGGAGCCATCCCTGATGGCACCATCGATTCGGAGTTATTCGGTCATGAAAAAGGCGCTTTTACAGGTGCCCATGATAGCAGGAAAGGCTATTTTGAAGTGGCAAACGGGGGGACTATATTTTTGGATGAAGTTGCAGAGTTGCCTCTTTCTACCCAGGTGAGGTTGCTGCGGGTACTTGAAACAGGGGAGTATATCAGGGTGGGTTCTTCCAAGGTATTGAAAACGGATGTCAGGATCGTTGCAGCCTCCAATATTGATGTTACCCAGGCCATTAGGAATGGCAAGTTCAGGGAGGACCTGTTCTATCGACTGAATACAGTTCCTATCCAGATTCCGTCCCTCAGGGAGAGAGGCAATGACATTCTGCTTCTGTTCCGTAAATTTGCAGCTGATTTCTCTGAACGTTATCGCATGCCAGCCATTCGGCTCGAAGAAGAATCGCGTCAGGTATTGGTAAACTATGAATGGCCGGGAAATGTGAGACAGCTGAAAAATGTGACCGAACAACTCTCCATTATTGAACAGGAACGTGAGATCACTGCTCCCATACTGCTTCAATACCTTCCCGATTATCATAAGACCAGGCTTCCAGCACTGATTGATAAGGGTAAGGCGAATGAAGATACCTTCAATTCGGAAAGAGAAATTCTCTACAAAGTATTGTTCGATATGAAGAGCGATATGAACGATCTGAAAAAACTGGTTGCCCAGATCATGGATAAGGGAGCGGAGTCCTCCAATTTTGAGCATGAGAATGAAGGGATTATGAAGAGGCTCTATGCCACCGCAGACGATCTGCCTGAGGATCTAAATAAGCAGATCAGCCACAACATGCCTCCCAAACCTGGGAGGGATGAAGAGAACATCCTGGATACAGAGGAGATTGTAGAGGAGTCCCTTTCCCTTGAAGACAAGGAGATAGAATTAATCATTAAAGCGCTCGAGAAGCACAACGGCAAAAGAAAATATGCCGCTTTGGACCTTGGAATCTCCGAACGTACCTTATATAGAAAGATAAAAGAATACGATATCGATTGACAATGAACAGGAAAGCCAAACATATGAGGTACCTGGGAAGAAGACTTTTTTCTATCACCACTCACCACTCACTATTCACCTTATTGGTGGTTTTGCTGTCACTTGTCACGCTGAATCAGTGCAAGGTGGGCTACTCTTTCAGTGGTGTAAATATTTCTGAAGAAGTTGAGACCTATTCTGTGGAGTACTTTCCCAACCGGGCTCCTCTGGTTCAGGCTCAGTTAAGTCAGGTATTTACGGAGGCCCTGATGGATAAAATTCAGGGAAATACAAGTCTTACCCTGAATACCGATGGGGGAGATGTTCAATTTTCCGGTGAGATTACCGGATATGAAACCCGCCCAACTGCCATTACAAGTGACGAGGTATCGGCACGAAACAGGCTTACCATTTCGGTAAGGGTGAAATATACCAACCTGTTTGAGCCTGAACTTGATTTTGATACCAGTTTTTCCAGGTATGAAGAGTATGATGCAGCCGCAAACCTTACTGACGTAGAAAACGAACTCATTGAACTGATTGTGGAATATTTGATGGAGGATATATTTAACCGAGCATTTGTTTCCTGGTAACCGAACTTGATATGGACCCTTCAGATATTATACGACTCCTTAGCACCCGGCATTACGCTCCAGCCAACCTGGAGGAGGTAAGGGACCTGTGCCGGAATTATCCGGAGTTTAACCTGGCTCATTTGTTAAAAGTGCGAATCCTGGAATCGCT
>RCNC010002676.1_pt1 | contig 11803 bp, 7 predicted proteins | sample 2041301 | NCBI WGS metagenome assembly RCNC01 (sample SAMN09708231, study PRJNA481090) | Marine sediment metagenome, whole genome shotgun sequencing project. | biome: marine sediment; feature: ocean; material: sediment; isolation source: Sewage treatment plant 13A marine sediment (STP13A) ... | reverse complement strand
TTGGCGGGACTGGCGCAATGGCTAGGTTGACCTGATCCCTCCCCCACCCCCCTTGAGGGGAGGAGGAGGGTAAGAGCCCCATTTCATTTTACGAGCAACATCCGCTTGGTCTCCGCAAATACGCCTGCGTCAATTCGGTAGAAGTACACACCAGCAGCAACCCCACGACCCCGGTCGTCTTTGCCCCGCCACAACACTTCGTGACGGCCATGAGATTCGAGGTCACCGGTTCTGAGACGCCTGACGGTGCGGCCCGCCAGATCGTAGATCGTCAGTGAAACCCGTTCTGCTTGCGCCAGATCATAGCGGATCATGGTGGAGGGATTGAAAGGATTAGGGTACGCCGGGTAAAGAGCGTATTGGTTCGGCAGGGAGCCGGTATCTACACCGGAAACCACCCCGGCATAGGTCAGGCGAACGCATTCGAGATCGCCGACCACGTTGTCGTAGCTAAGCTGCCATTGACCGTTTTCCAGCGGGAAATTTGTATCATCGATCGCGGTGAACTCACCACTGCGACCGCCCGGAGGATAGAAGATCAAGTCCCAGTAATCGCCTTCAGTCAGGTTATCTTCAGTGAATTCGTCGTAATGCCTCGAACTCAGTCGCAGAGTGGACCCTGCCTCGAGTGACAACGCCTCACCTACATTGATGACACCGCAGGGCAAAACCGAAGTGAGGGAGTCCAGGCTGACCCCAATCGTACCATACTCGGTGTAGAAATCGACCCACTGGACCGCCGGATCGGTTTGGCCCGAAACGCCGACCAGGCCGTAATTCACCAAATGCCCGGCGAACTCGCCGTGGTTCACGAAAGTACCATGGTTGACGAGCAACAACCCATCACCGCCCACAACGCCATTGTTGGAGAAACGCGACGACTCATCTTCGATGAGAAACTCGCTGCCTGTGTGCATGGTGATGACACCTGGAACTATCGTTCCACCCTCCCAATGATAGGAGTTGTACAAGTTGGCATTGTTGCGTAGATAGATGAACCCAGCCGAACCACCCTCGCCACCAATCTCGATAAGTTCGTAATTGGTCAACGAGCCTTGATCCAGGATCAAGGTGCCGGTGCCCGCCATACCGCCGGGGCCCCCGGAGCCACCGTCGCCTCCGGCAAGACCAGCGCCACCGGTACCGGCAGGTGTTCCCCAGTATTCCCCGGCACCACCGCCGCCGCCGCCGCCGCCGCCGCCGCCGCCACCGCCGCCGCCGCCGCCGCTATCTCCACCCACCTGCAGAGGTCGATCGAGAGTAAGGTAATACTGGTCCGGCCAGGAAATGGACGAAGTCACGGCATCGCTGATTCCGTTGGCTCCGGAGCCCCCTGCGCCGTTGGCTCCGCCCACACCCGTTGCGCCGATCCCGCCGTTGCCGCCGCCCAACGCGAACCAACTGCCGCCCCCACCGCCGCCGCCGCCGCCGTTGGTGCCATTACCACCGTGACCGCTGGGAGTCGTGCCGGGGGCGCCGCCATTTTGCTCGGGCCAGTGATCCGGGGTCGGCTCCTCGCCGGCAGTGCCGTAACCGTAGTACCCTCCCCCGTTACCGCCATCGCCGCCGCCACTGCCGCCCACGCCGTTGCTACCATAGCCCCTAACTGTTCCGCCCAAGGAGATGGTCGTCTCGTTATCCAGGCCGCAAGCGGTTAGGGTGAGGGCCCCATCACCTCCGCGGCCGCCGGGACCACCCGGTTGTCCAGGAAAACCAGAGGAACCCCACCAGCCGTCGTAATATGGGTTTCCGGCCAAGCCGTTGCCGCCGCCGGCTCCGCCCTGTCCGCCGGTTCCTGCTGTCCCGCGAGCACCGTTGGTCCCGATATGAAGCGAGTGGTAGGTGACGAGGAGTTCGTAATATCCGCAGTCATTGTCGTAACCCGATACTCCGCCTACGACGATGTAGTAGGTCACCCCATTTTCCACCGGGAAGGTTGGGATTTCGCCCCGGCCGCACCCGGTACTCGGGGAAGCACAGGCCAGATTGTTGCCGGCCCCGTCGAGGATGTGAAGTTGGACGTCCCAGGCCGAGCATGCGTCGAGGCTGAGGATTCCGTCGCCGAGGTATGGGGTAAATGAATAGACGACGTCGGGGCCAGGCCAATACCAGCACTCGATTTCGTAGTCGCTGGCATTGTCACAAGTATAGCCGTCGCCGAAATAAGTCATGCCTCCGGACCAGTAGTCCCCATCCGTGAGGTCGACCGCTGTGGCGATGGTCTCCCCGCCTTCGAAGTACTGCCCGGAAGCCATACCCGGAGCCATCACCAAGGCCAGCGCCGCGAGCATTAGCAATAATAAATTTCGTGTCGAATTCATGGCTCATCCCCCTCGTTTTCAGCGTACGGCTGCCTCGGGATGCGGATCCGAGGGCAACATACCGGACGAGATTGCCGGATGAGGTGGTTTGAATCGACGAAATGGCAGGGCTCAGGCACCCGACAGGTCTCTTGCACAGTATATCACTAATTGAATATTGTTTATCGATTATTTTATCAGGACCATCCTCTTCGTCTCGCTATAAGTTCCCGTCTCCAGACGATAAAAGTAGGGGCCGGAGGCCACCGGCCGTCCCGCATCATCCACCCCATTCCAAACGGCCCCGTGGCGGCCGGGGGCGAAGGAATTCCCGCTTGCCAATTCTTTCACAAGGCGGCCGGACAGGTCGAAGATCCGAAGATTGACCTCGGACCACTCGGGGAGGTCGAACTCGATGGTGGTGAAGGGATTGAAGGGATTGGGGCGGTTTTGGTGAAGAAGGGTCATCCCCTGACCGGGAATCAGATCCTCGGTAACGGAACTGATATCCATCAGCACATACTTTTCGTGCAAGGCGCCCGTGGCAGCGGAAACACCGATCATGGCCACCGCACCCACCCCGCGCTGCCGCCACTCCAGGTCCGTCACCGCTCCAGGCGGCGGAGTCATCCCCGGGGGAAGATTGGATTCCATGATCTCGTTCTGGTGATTCGGATCCTCATTCTCACCCCCGGAGTAATGGGCGAGGACGATGAGGTCGTCGTAGCTAGGATCAATGTCGTAAATGCCTAGGTCGGGATGATCCAGTTCGGTCCATACGCGTACTAGTTCGAATTGCTCACAAGGAGGAGTGTCGCAAGGGTAGGCAATGATCGATCCGTCCTGAAAGGTGTCCATGACCAGGTCCGGCACGAAGTCGATGAAATCACTGCTCTCGTAATACCCGAAATAGGTAATCGTGGGGCCATCCTTCCTGAAGGCCACCTGAATTTCCCCGTTGAGGTCGTAGAGCAAAACCGGATCACCTCCGATAATCTCGGGACAGCAAACGGATTGTATCTGCGTGTTGGTTGGGTTCTCCACACTTTGGTAGCTCCAGACCGCACCTTGGTACAAGGGATAGTAGGGCCCGAAGTCATAAACTGGACGTGGAGGATACTCGGACGTGGCCAGTCCCCAGGCGAGGCTTTCAAAGCCGGTTCCCCCGAAGTACCACATGAGGAATCCCGAACCCGTATCCATAACCACCGGTCCGCCCACGAGCAGGCTGTCCCAGGCACCAGGCGCCCCCACATGAATTACCGGCTCCGAAGGATTTCGCTTGTCCCAGTTGACCCCATCCGTAGAAGTGGCGTATCCGGTCTGGAGGGGCGTTATTCCCCCGCTTCCATCCCCCTGGCCTCCCGTGTAGAACATGTAAAAGAGGTCCTGGAATCGGATCACGTTCATCATGAATAGTCCCGAGCCATCCCATTCGCCGAGGGCTCCCGGTTCGAGTACCGGCTGGGGAAAACGGGCCCAGGTTACCCCGTCAAAGGAAGTAGCATGCGCGATGTTCTGGGGAGTATCACCAGGAGCATCGGTATGGGAATTGTACCAGATGCGAAACAGGGGCACTTCGTAGATGACGCAGGGATGGATGAGTTCCCCCGAATCAACGCTCCCCGGGGGACCGGTTTCGAGGACCGGGTTGGCCAGGTCCTTCGTCCACACGATGCCGTCCGGCGAGGTCGCATGGGCGATCTGATTTGGTCCGTTGAATAAATCATAGCAACTGTAGAACATGTGATAGACCCCATCGACAACCACGACCGAGGGATTGTCGATGGCGCCTGAGTCGTAAACTTCGGGACCCTGAAGGAGAACCGGGCTGGCCGGATGCATCGTCCAGGTCCGCCCATCAAACGAGGTGCCATAGTTGACCCCGTTCTCGGCATCACCCCAGGCCTTGTAGATTCCCTCGTGGAAGATGACCGTCGATCCCCCGAAGTCGGTCGAGATTGGGTTGGCAGGATCCTTGGTCCAGTCATCCGGGAAACCTGCAAACGCCGGCTCCCCTGCCACAAGTACCAGGAGTATGCCAAAAGCCAATGAGCATTTCTGAACCGTGTTCATGATAATCCCCCATGATGAAGGCAACCCCACCCCAGCCGCTTCTCCCTCTCTGAAAAAGAAAACGACCTCAAGCACAGCATCCGTGCTTGAGGCAAGTCAGTCTCCCATTCGATCATTCCTAAAATTTCCCCCCAGGCGAGTGAACGCAGCATATCACAATGGGGTGTATTGGTCAATTTGTGGGTAGGTCACCTGAGTTACCCCCCTTCCCCCACCCTCAGTGTGGGAAGAAGGAGAGAGCTGCCATAAAGCGAAAATGCCAGTGCACCCTGTTTGCTGATGTGCATGGCCCCCGTCCTTCAATTTGTGTTATGCTGGTTGCGTCGAGAAGCCAACGGAAACAACCCCAACGGGGTTGGCAGGATCATCTGTAATACCGCCTTGCCCGACTCTTTGCGCCGCGTCAGGATACCGACCATGCCAACGCGCTTTTTCATCATCGCCATTCTGTTGCTTGGGCTCACGCAGGGAGCTTCAGCTTCGATCCTGCATGTCTCTGCGGATGGTTCCGGTCCTTACGAGACCATCTCCGATGCCCTTGCCGCGGCGGCGGCGGGTGACTCCATCGTCCTCGCCGAGGGTGTCTACACCGGGCCAGGTAACCGTGACCTGGACCTGCTGGGGCTGGCGGTCACGATCACCTCGGCAAGTGGCGACCCAACTACCACCGTCCTCGATTGCCAGGGCTCACCCGGCGCCTCTCGCAGGGCGTTCCGCTTCCACAGCGGCGAGTCGTCTGCCACGGTGGTCGCGGGTCTGACAGTCCGCGGGGGCTACGCGGCGCCCAATGGCGGAGCGGTGTCCTGCACCGGTGGCTCCTCTCCCACCTTCGTCCGTTGCGTATTTCTTCAGAACATCGCCAGCCAAAATGGCGGCGCTCTTTACTGCACCAGCGGTGCTGCGCCCTCGTTCACCGACTGCGATTTCATCGGCAACGTCAGCTTCAACTACGGCGGGGCGCTGCGCTGCTACCAGGCGTCGCCCACGTTTACTCGTTGTCTGATCCAGGAATGCAGTTCGACCTCAGGAGGCGGCCTCAGTTTTTACCGCGACTGCACGGCGGTGATCATCGATTGCCTCTTCAAGCTGAACGAGGGGGTCAGCGGCGGCGCCATCTTTGCCTACGACAGCATCTGCGAAATCACCGCCTGCGTCTTCACCGACAACCTGGCGCTGGCCGAAGGTGGCGGCATCCACGGCCCGGAAAGCGAAATGGCGGTGACCGATTGTGTATTTACCGGTAACTCGGGCAATGAGCAAGGGGGCGCGGTGTCCTTCGGTGGGGTGGGAAGCAAAGTGCTCAATGGCTGCACCTTCTGGGCCAATTCGAGTCCTCGCGGCGGCGCCCTGCGGTCCCAGTTCACGACTTGTGAGGTTACGGACTGCAGTTTTGCGGCCAACGAGGGGACGTTGCAGGGCAGCGGTGTTGATCTCTACTACTCGCCCTCCATTTTCACCAGGGTGATTATCGCCTTCGGCACCTCGACGGCGGCCGTCAACTGCGAGGATGCCGAGACTTTGCCCGTGTTCAGTTGTTCGGACATTTTTGGCAACGCCGGCGGTGACTGGACCGGCTGCATCGCCGACCAGGCCGGCAGCAGCGGCAACATCTCGGCCGACCCGTTGTTCTGCGATCTCGAGGAGGGCGACCTCACGCTTCAGGCCGATTCGCCCTGTGCCGACGGCGGGACACCGGGCTGCGGCTCCATGGGCAACCAGCCGGTGGGATGTGGTGGCGTGACTGCGGTGATTGATCCGACGGTCGCCACGACAGTCCAGCTGGCGATCGGTCCCAATCCGGTAAGCCCCTCAACCGCGCTGACGCTTAGCCTGGATGCCCCCACCCAAGTCCACCTGGCGATACACGACGCGCGTGGCAGATTGGTTTCTGTCCTACACGACGGCCGCCTCCACGCCGGCCAGTGGCGTTTTGCCTGGGCGGGCCGCCGCGCGGCGGCCGGCGTGTACTTCGCACGGCTCGACGCCGGCGGCACGGTGGTGAGACGGAAATTGATCGTGGTCCATTGATGCCAGGATCTCCGGTTGGAATATTGGATAGGGACATCGGACTTTGCTGACGGAAAACAGTCTCGAAACCGACACAAAAAATTTTGCGCTTGTTGAATGGGAATTGATCTAGTAGGATATGAATAGTCCAGTCCATCAAAATTATCATCACTTTTCCGAATCAACAGGAGGATCCAAAATGAAGACAATCTTGATAATGGCCCTCATACTCTCCCTCGTGGTGGCAACTGCCGCCTTCGCTGAGACGAAAGGCCGTGACACCAAAGACACCGTGATCAGTAACCCGGCACTCAGTGTCATCAACGGCACCCTCGATGCGAATTCGCCCATCTGGAACCGGGGCTTCAACAACGCGGATCCCCCGGATCTCAGCTGCAACTTTCCGCTGAGCAGCTCCAGTTTCGGGCAGTACTACGATCTGTTCTGCATCACCGGTTCGGACGACAACCCGGTCGAGATCATCGTGGATCCCGCCGGGACCACCATCTCCGACACCCACATGGAACTCTACTGCGAAGACTTCGATCCGGCGAACTCGCTCGTCAACGCGGTGTTCTCGGACGACGATGACGGTGAAGGCCTGTATAGTGCCTTCACCCTGGAAGACGGTCTCGTCCTTAGCGGCGGCGACTACTGGCTGGTGCTGACCACCTTCTCGCCCGGCGACATGGGCGACTTCACCATCAACACCAGCAGCAACGTGTCGATGTGCGGCGGCGTGGCCGTCGAGCAGCACACCTGGTCCCAGGTGAAGGGCATCTACCGCTAGTCGGTCATTCCCTCGTCAACACGCCCCGGTCTCCTGGTGGGACCGGGGCGTTTGCGTTTTTCCATCGCCAAGGTGACGGGCGTGCCTCCCAACCCGCCGCAAGCCGCAGGGGCGTTTGGGCGAGGATATATTTAGCCGCGCCCCGCACCCCCTTTCCCACTGCAAGCGATTTTACCTCCACTGTGTGGAGTTTGACTCCGGTGGATTAACGGTGTGCGTTGCCAGGACCCGCTCTCTGGTGCCAGCGTTGTGCGCATCGCTGATTTTACGTATGGTTCCAGTTGGGGCATCACTGATTTTCAATATGATCACATCCGTGACCCCACGCTGGAGGATTCTCCCATGCGACTTCGAGAATATTCCCTGTTGATTCTGACTGTGTTAGCCCTGAGCCTCCCGGCGCAAGCCTCCCAATGGTATCCGATCGACACAGGGCGTTTATGGGTCTATAGCGATGCCGATGGAGGGTCACAGTCTGCGGCCGTCGAGGCTCCGGAGTCGTTCGCCGGCTCGCTCGTCCAGCCGCTCCAATGGGATTCCGGCTCTCGCGTATACCTCTCGCTGGACGAGTCCGACCGAGTTCTTCTCCACGGAGTAACCTTCCCCGACGGCAGCTACGTTGTGTTCTCCCCTCCCATCCTCCGCATGGATTCCGAGCTTACGATGGGTCACGAGTGGAAGACGTTGACTCGCGCGATCCAGTACACAGCCAACGGGGTGGAAGTCCGGCGCGATCAGGCGCGCTCGGCCTTCAGGGTCATCGCCATCGGGCCCGTCACGGTGGCTGCCGGAACCTTCCAAGCGGCCGAGGTCCTCCGTACCGAGGAGACGGATTATCTCCCTGTCTACTCCTTCCGTGACACCTACGCCGAAGAAATCGGTTGGATCTTTCGGACCGACGAGAGCGGAAGCTCGGTTCTGTTCGAGCTCGAAGACTACGGGGAAGGTGGGGTTCGGACCGAGGTCTCGTCGTGGGGCGCGGTGAAGTCGCTGTTCAGGTAACTGGGGACTTCCCCCAAGTTTCGGAAGCACGACCAAAGAATTTCGGGGGTGATTTGCTTGGATGGATTAAATGGTAGGGACACTTCTTAAGAAGGGTGTGACAATCTCCAAGAGTTTCTCTTTGTCAAATGGTTTGGTAATGAAACCATCGCAACCGGCTGCCAGGCACTTCTCCCGGTCCTCAATCATTGCGTTGGCCGTTAGAGCGATTATCGGTAGGTTGAACCCCTGATCCCTGAGATTCGCTGTAGCCTCAAGACCGTCCACTTCTGGCATCATGATGTCCATTAAGATGAGGTCGTAGGGGGTACCGGATCTTTCTGCTTTCAACGCCATTTCAATTGCCTCGTTACCATTGTTGGCAATATGAGTTATCAGACCAGCCGTACTCAGGATCCGTTGTGCCAGTTTCTGGAGAAAGATGTTGTCCTCGGCCAGAAGGACTGTTCCGCCCAGTTTTTCGTTACAGAAATCCTCAGATTCAATCCGGGGTGGGCTCCCGTCGACATCACTTCGCCTCTTAATCATCCGTACGCCGTTTAGGTTTCCTGCATTGATTGACACATTGAAATGGCTGCCCTTTCCAATCTCGGATTGAACCGTTATGTCGCCTCCAAGTTTTTCAGCCAATCGCTTGGATATTGCCAGACCCAAACCTGTCCCACCGAAGTGTCGGGAAGTAGAAGCATCCGCCTGCGAGAAGGGTTCAAACACCCGGTCCAGTTGTTCAGGTGGGATTCCGATCCCGGTATCACGAATGGAAATGTCAATCCAATTTGCTTCTTCAGTTTGCCTAAAGGAAACTCTGAGAATTACACTACCAAATCCGGTGAACTTGATGGCATTGCCCACGAGGTTGAGCAAAATTTGGCGCAGTCGAAGCTTGTCGCTGGTAACCTGGCTAGGAAGGGGGAACTCAAACATGATCTCTAAATCAATCCCTTGTTCCCGGGCTTTGATGGCCATCAGGGATACAACTTCATCCGCAACTTCAATTACCGAAAACGAAGATAACTCGATCTCCAGTTTGCCGGATTCAATCTTTGAGATATCCAGAATGTCGTTGATGATTGTCTGAAGGAAGTAACCGTTTGTTTTTATGATGTGGATGAAGTCAGCCTTCTCATTATCCTGAATCGTGGGATCCTCCAGCAGCTCGGCGAAGCCCAGGACGGCCGCCATGGGGGTACGGATCTCGTGGCTCATGTTGGCCAAAAATTCACTCTTGGCCTGATTTGCTTGCCGCAGATGGCTCATTCGAGAGGCATCCAGGCGTTGGCGCGTTACGGATTCCAATGTCTTCGCCTGAAGACGGCGGCGCATTTCCGTAGCCTTCAACTGACCAAGGGTCATATACAGGATCAGCAATAAATTGGAGCCGCCGAAACCAATCAGAAGAACCCGGTTGGTGTCAGCCCAGGGAAAAGTGCTGGCAATGCTATCTCGCAGCAGTGGTGTGATGGCAAAAATCAAACCCACGATGCTGAAAGCACAAATGGATGAAAGCAGAAACCAGGCTCGTTCTGATTGCTGCTCGAGGTTCCTGACTTCTTGCCCGAAAGGCGGGTTTGGATTCTTCACTGTTTCATTCTTGGTGCCGTTCAACTTCAAAGCCTTGGAATGAGAATTGGGTCAGTGTCCAACCCCTCAAGTATCGACTATTATAACGGGCCCTGAACACATTCTTGGGCAGAAGGGTGGACTTCAACCAGTTTTTTTAGACACCAAATAGCCCAAATTCTGGTTGAGAAAAACGCCCCCAAAAAGCAGAGAGTTATAGACTCCGAGACCGATTTCGAGGTCGTTGGGAGGGTGTGTGTTTAGGAATAGATTCTCAGAAAATCGACATCAAAAATCCCCACCTCTGCTAACCAATAGAAATCAACGGGCTATACGCCTTAAAAATGGCAGGCCCCTCAACCTGCCAAAATCCAACAGCTTTTTCTAACCCAAACTTCCGCCTCCGGAATGCGGACTCAAAATTTAGTGCTATTGCTTAACACAAGGGTTGTGCCTTGGAAATTGTGTCTGGCGGTGGACCGGCCCCAGATATCAAAAAAAGGACCCCCTGGAGGACCCGTTTTTATTGTTTTCGTCGTTTTTGCTGCCGGATTATACGGAGAAGGTGCCTCCTCCTGGCCCGGACACAATTTCAAAGGCACAACTTAGGGATCAACGGGGGCCACCGGGAGGGAGATCCCGGCAGCCCCCTGGTGTTTTAAAGGTCCTCTTTACCGATCTTATCGCGCCAGTTCTGTACCTGGGCGCCGGCGGCGTCCCTGCCGCCAAGTCCGAAGGCCAGCGCCACGGCGACGGCGACCGCGCCGAACAGCAGGCCGAAGGCCAGATTGACGATGTCTTCCGCGAATCCCATTTCACGCAGCGCCATGGCTGCGGTCAGCACCATGACCGCGGAGCGGGCGACCACGGCCAGGAAATCGCTGTTGGTCCTTCCGGTGCCGCGTACGGCGTTGCCGGCCAAGTTGGCCAGGAACAACCCACCCACCAGGATGACCAGGCCCAGACCGACCTGCCCGGCGAAGACCAGGAAGCGCGCCACGAGCTCGGACACCTGGCTGAACCCCAGCTGTCCGGCCGCCTCGGTGGCTGCGAACAGCATGATGCCCACGTGGATGAAGACGGCCGCCCACCGCGACGGCGCCGTGGTGGTCTGGCCAGCGGGAATCAGGCCGACCGCGGCGGGAATGCGGTCGAAACCCGCCCCGATCAGCAGGTTCTTCACCAAGCCGGCGATCAACTTGCCCACGAAGTGGGAAAAGACCAGGATCAGGGTGGCGGCGAAAATCTGGGGCAAGGCGCCCAGGATCATGCCCAGCATGCGGCTCGCCGGGGCGGTCACCGCTTCGAGCTTCAGGGCGTTCAGAGCGGCGACGCCCACCGGGATGAGAATCAGCACGTACAGGACGCCGCCGATCAGGCTCGACACGCGGATGGACGAGGCCAACCCGGCCTTGGCGGACAGGGAATCGGCCCCGGCGGCGGCCAGCAGCCCGGTTACCACGCGCTGGACGATGCGGGCCACGAACCAGCCCACGCCGAAGATGATGGCCGCGGCCAGCAGGTTGGGCAAAAATCCGACCAGGGCCTGGACCATGTTCTCCATGGGCGCCAGCAGTCCGCGCATCTCCAGGGCGCCGAGGATGGCCGGCAGGAAAAGGAGAATGATCAGCCAGTAGACGGTTTCAGCCAGGGTCCGCGAGATGGGCTGGCCTTCGGTCGCCTCGGCACCCGCGTTTTTCATCAGTCGGCCGTCGACATCCAGGCCGGTCAGCACCCCGGTCAGGATCCGGCGTACCACCGTGGCCAGAACCAGGGCCAAAACGAGCAGGATCCCGGCGGCCAGGATCTTGGGCGCGAACACGAACAGCTCGTTCAACAGGGAGTTGAGAGGTTCGGTGATGACCGTCAGGCCCAGGGCCTGGAACGAGCCCACCAGAACGAATAGCATCAGGATGTAGAAGAAGAACTTGGCCACAGCGGCCGCCGGGTCGGTGGACAGGCCGGTGTCGAGCCAGCCGGGCAGACGGTCGTTCATTCCGGTCTTCTGCAGCAGTTTCCGCAGGCCACGGCTCAAAAGGTGGGCCAGGATCCAGCCGACCACCAGGAT
>RCNC010002675.1_pt1 | contig 11812 bp, 13 predicted proteins | sample 2041301 | NCBI WGS metagenome assembly RCNC01 (sample SAMN09708231, study PRJNA481090) | Marine sediment metagenome, whole genome shotgun sequencing project. | biome: marine sediment; feature: ocean; material: sediment; isolation source: Sewage treatment plant 13A marine sediment (STP13A) ... | reverse complement strand
ATGTTGAACGGGAAGATGAAGTTGTCCTGCACATTGCCGAACCAGTTCTGGCCATTAAGTTTGCCAAAGCCGGCTTTGCCGAATTCGAACGCCATCAGCAGGCGAATCATCATCAATCCAGCGCCATAGGTGCCAGCGCAATTTAGCCAGTCAACAACACGCTTGTAGTGTCCAAGTAACTTTTCCATCTATTTGCTCCTCAATCTGGTGACCGGGCACCAGTTAGTATTTCGAGTTGTCGCATTTGATCCAGCGCTGCTGCACCGTGAGTAACGAATGCTTCGATGTCCGGGTAATTGGTTTGCTCGGCCAGATTGCGTAACAAGGCGTCGCCATTCAGGTCTTGATCGTTATTGTCGATCGCGTCCAGCAAACCTGCAGTAATAGGGTTTAATTCCAGAAAGCCGACCTTGTCACTGCTGCCGCGATAAACCGCCAGGTAGGTGGGCGTATCTCCGGGCTGCTCAGGTTGAAACTCGGTGTCGATGCGATGCACCGGATACTGATAGGCGAAAGCCCATGCCAGTTCCGACTTAACCGGAATGTTGGCTCGCAGGTCAGCGTCAGGGTTTACGCCAGTCATATCGTTACTCGCCTCAGAGATTGATAGTGCGAGTTCGATGTACTCATAGTGAGCGAGTTCCAGCAAGAACGGAAAATCGCTGTCCTTTGCTTCGTACTCGTCCTGAAGGAAAGCGAGAAACTCTCTTGGCAACTGCAGGAAATAGGGCGTGCTGGCGCGGTGCACAATCATGAATTGCCGAATGATCCCTGCCCAGGCTTCCGGGCTATATAGTTTCTTGAGCACGGGGAACATGTTCGATAACAGGCTTCTCAGATTATTAAAAAATAATTCACGATAAACCGCCATTCGGCGGTCTTCGATCTCTGGCGGCGCGGCAACATTTTCAGGGTCGCGTATGTGTGCCGCGAATGCGTATTGCTTGTCTTGAAAGTCCGGGACTTTAGCCATTCGCCACCGCATTGTTAGTGGCTGCGGCCTGCATAGAACGGATGCGACCGACCTCCGCGAGCAGCTCATCCATTGGCGGGAAATTGAAGTCGCGTTCCAGCAAAGTGGGAACGGCTCCGAAGTGGTCGTAGGCAGCTTGTAATAACTGCCACGACTGTTCGTCTACGGCCGCGCCATGAGTATCGATACGTAAGTCGGGCGCTTCCACGTAGTGACCCGCCTGATGGAAATAGCGCAGGCGCTCGGCTGGCATTTGGTGCATGAACTCATGCGTGTCATAGCCGTGATTAATGCTGTTGACGACGATATTGTTGATGTCGAGCATCAAGTCGCAGTCAGACTCTTCAAGAACCGCGAGCAGGAACTCTGCTTCTGTCATGGATGCGTCTGTTGGCGAGTAGTAAGACACGTTCTCCAAAGCGATGCGTTGTTCCAGAATGTCTTGCACACGCCGAACTCGCGCAGCCACATAGTGGACCGCTTCCTCGGTGAACGGGATCGGCATCAAGTCGTAGAGGTGACCATCATCGCCGCAATAGCTCAGGTGTTCGGAATACATGCGGATCTTGTGATCCGCCATGAAGTCTTTGATGTCGCGGACCAGTTGTTCGTCCAGGGGCGCTGGCGATCCAATCGAAAGTGACAGGCCGTGAATCAGGAAAGGGTAGCGTTCCGTAAAATAACGCAGCTTCTTGCCCATGGCGCCGCCGACATGAATCCAGTTTTCCGGAGCGATCTCCATAAAGTCGATTTCACCCTCAGCTACGTCTTTCAGCTGGTCCGCGAGCGGCCGGCGCAATCCAAGGCCGGCGCCGCTAACAGGGTAATTCGAGTTCGATTCGCTCATATTTGACTAGACCTTGCTTTATGCCTGTTTATTACAGTTTTCGCAGGCTCTCCAGATAGTGCAATTCGTCCGGAGGCCGTTGATCTCGTTGTGCTTCCCACAAAGTTTCCGCCAGACAATCGATCATACGATGTTCGGCCGCATGAGAATCGCCGAGTTTGTTGGCTAGCTGATCAAAGACAGGAGTGATTCCAGCAGGGCGATTGGTAGCAACTTGCTCGCGGATACCCAAGTGTAAGCCCATATGCAGGAAGGGGTTGGTCTCGGCGCCTTCTACCGAGAAATCTTTCTGCAGATCGCCGCTGACTGTCGCGTGATACTCGGGATGTTCAGCAATGACTTGTGCTATCTGCGCTTCGAGCGGTGACAAGGGCAGCTGCGCAGTGTGCTTCTCCCAGGCATCTGCGTACATCTTGCGAAGCTCGTCGCGATCCTGGCCGAAAATCACGGCAACTCCTTACGGGTGTACTCGCACCATTCAATAATCGGGCATTCGCCGCATACGGGTTTGCGTGCCTTGCAGATATAACGCCCATGCAGAATTATCCAATGATGTGCATCTTTCTTGAACTCGTCCGGTGTCAGCCGAACAAGCCGTTTCTCGACCTCGAGCGGTGTTTTTCCCTTGGCAATGCCCGTGCGGTTGGAGACTCTGAATATATGCGTATCGACTGCAATAGTCGGCTCGCCGAAAGCGGTGTTCAGAATAACGTTTGCGGTTTTTCTTCCCACGCCGGGCAATGACTCCAATTCGTCACGAGTTCGCGGTACCTCGTTGTTGAATTGGTCAATCAGAATGCGGCAGGTCTTAATAATATTCTCGGCCTTGCTATTGAATAGCCCGATCGTGCGTATATAGGGTTTGAGACCGGCAACGCCCAATGCATGTATGGACGCGGGTGTTGCGGCTACCGGATAGAGTTTATCCGTCGCTTTGTTAACGCTGATATCGGTTGCTTGCGCCGACAGAATTACTGCGATGAGTAATTCAAACGGATTCTTATAGTGCAGCTCAGTATCGGGGCTCGGGTTTAATTCCCGCAACCGGCTAAAGATGGCTGTGCGTTTGTCTCGGTTCACTGGCTTACCCGGATCTTCGCAGGCTGCGTGAGGCACCGGTGTTGCGTGAGCGACGACGCTTACGATCAATGGCGTTCTTGGCTGCCACGGCGAGCGCCAGACTAAAGAAGGCGCCGGGTGGCAGAATCAGCAACAACAGCCCGCTGTCTGCAAACGACAGACCGTTGAAACCATCGTTGCCGGTTAGCATGTTGAAGTCGGTCAGGATCGAAGCCTGCCCGAGCAACTCGCGAAATGCGCCGATCGCCATTAGCAGTAGTGCAAACCCGGTCCCCATGCTGACTCCGTCGATGATGCTGGCAGAGACGGAGTTTCGCGATGCGAATACTTCGGCACGCGCGACGATGGCGCAATTAGTGACGATCAGGGGAATGAATATTCCGAGCGATCGATCGAGTGTAGGAAACCACGCTTTGAAGATGAGTTCGATGCAGGTTACGAGGCTCGCAATAATCAGGACGTAAATCGGAATCCTTATCTCATTGCTGATCCAGCGTCGCGTCGCAGACACCAAGGCATTCGATAGTGTCAGAACAAACAGCGTTGCAAGACCCAGGCCGATGCCGTTGACCAAGGTTGTGGTGACTGCCAGCAGCGGGCACAAACCGAGCAATTGAACGAGCCCCGGATTGTCCTTCCAGATTCCCGCCTTTAGCCGAGCGAAGATACCGTTATCGTTCACGAAGCGTCCTCTGTGGCGGAGGCGGCGAAAATTTCGCCCTTGTGCACGTCGAAATACACCAGGCTGTCACGCATGGCCTTGATCACTGCTCGCGGTGTGACTGAGGCGCCAGTCAATTGGTCAAACTCGCCACCATCACGGCGTATGGCCCAGTCTGTCACCTCCGGATCGCCGATCGAGCGGCCCGTAAATTGGTGTACCCAGTCGGAACGCGAGGCAACAATCTTGTCGCCCAGCCCGGGTGTTTCTCGATGTCGTAGAATGCGAATGCCGGTAACGATCCCTTCAATATCCACGCCTACGAGAATTCGAATGGGGCCAGAGAAACCGTCTCTCGCTGTTACAACGAATAATGCCGCAACGGGTTCTTCCTTCGCATATACGCGGTAGATGAGCGCTTCTTCCGAACCCGGCAATTCATGCGGCGGAGACAAGACCAATAGAGACTCGCTGACGCCGCTGTCGTAAAAAATATCAGACAGGGCAGGGTGCAAGCTTTGTTCGAGCAGCGCTTTGTCATTTGCTGCGATTCGATCGGCCGTAAGGTGGTAAGTAATCGCGACCAATGAAGTGCATATCGCCGCTATCATCGCCAGCGTGATGCCACTCTTGAGTACTGTGCTCTTGCCGCTCACTTTGCAGCATCTCGTCGTGCGTGACCTACGATGCGCGGTCGAGTGACATAGTCGATAGCCGGCGTAGCCATATTCATCAGGAGAACGGCGAACGCAACACCGTCGGCATACGCGCCCCATTGTCGAATAGCGTAGATCAGTAAGCCGATTCCCAGGCCGTAAAGGAAGCGACCCTTCGGGCTGGTGGCGGCAGAGACCGGATCGGTCGCAATAAAAAATGCACAGAGAATGGTGGCGCCTGAGAACAAATGGAATCCTGGGCTGGCATTGCTGCCCGGATCAACCAAATACATGATGCCCGCTGGCAAAAGTAATCCGACAAAAACACCGGTCGGAATTTGCCAGCGAATAATTTTCTGCACTAACAACCAAATTCCGCCGATGGCAATAAAATTGGCGATCCATTCCCAGCCGCGACCCCCGAAATCACCCATCATTGGATTGGTGCGAACTTCCGCGTAGGTCTGCATGTTGCGCAACCCTGATTGCATAGCGTCAAGCGGTGTAGCGCGACTTATTGCGTCGAAGCCCAGGGTGTCCGGGAGTGACCCGGTGAGCGTGTATTGCAGCGTTTGGACAATACTCAGATTGATATAGTCGATATCGCCCATGCTCGGCGCGACCCAGAGATTCATCTCCATGGGGAAAGCGACCAGTACTACGACGTAGCCAGCCATGGCAGGATTAAACACATTGAATCCGATGCCGCCGTACAAGTGTTTTGCGACAACGACACCGAATAATGCACCGGTCGCAGTCACCCACCATGGGGTCAACGACGGCAGCGCGAATGCAAGTAAGGCAGCGGTAACCAAAGCACTGTAGTCGGTCAATGCAATCATCGGATCGCGGCCGCGTGCACGCACCATCAGTGCTTCTCCCGCCACGCAGAAAACTGTCGCGATGACGAGGTTCAGCAAGAATCCCGGGCCGAAGTACCATACGTGCGCAAGCGCTGCAGGTATCAGTGCCAGCAGGACTTGCTGCATCATCCTGGCGACATTCGCATTGGGTGCGAGAAATGGTGCTTCTTTACGTGCAAATTCCACGACTAATCCTCGTCTCGCTTTTCTTGGGCGCGTTTCATTATTTCCGCAATCGCTGCCGGGCCCACTTGTTTGGCGGTTTCTTTTTGTTGCGCAAGCTCATCGTCTCGGGAGCGTTGCTCTTGATCGAGTCGATCATTGCGCGCTTCAAAGCGGAAACGTGCTCGCTCCGCACGAGCTTTCTCGTCGGCGAGTTCCTGAATGCGTGCTTTCGCTGTTCGAAAATCCGCGGTCAACGGAATGTGACTGGGACAAACCAGGTCGCAGCAGCCGCATTCGATACAGTCGGTCAGACCATGCAGGCGCATCTTCTTTTCGTCATCGGCACAGGCGTACCAAAACAATTGTTGTGGCAAAAGCTGAACCGGACAAACATCCGCACAGTTTCCGCATCGAATGCACGCCATCTCGGCCCCAACCGAAGGGGCCTCTGACAGAACCAGGATGCAGTTGGTCGCTTTGACCAATGGCACGCGATCTGTGGTCACAGACTTTCCGGTCATCGGGCCACCGATGATCAACTGCTGTGCTCGGTCAGTGTAGCCGCCTGCGAAAGCAACGATATCTGCGATGGGCGTGCCAATGCGTGCCTCCACATTCATCGGCTTGGCGACGCCGTCGCCGGTGACGGTCGTGACTCTGGAAAGCAACGGTTCGTGCTTTATGATCCAGTCGTGAATTGCTGACGCAGTCCCAACGTTTTGTACCAGACAGCCGATGTCACTGGGAAGCCCTCCCGATGGGACCTCTCGATTCGTGACCAGTTGAACGAGCTGATCTTCGCCGCCAGATGGATAAATTGTCGGCACTTGCTTCAATACAATGCGCTCGTCGCCGAGCACCGCCATCTCTTCTCCGAGCCGCTGAATAGCTTGTGGTTTGTCACTTTCAACGGCGATGTAGCAAACGTTCAGCTGCAGGGCGTGCATAAGAACCTGCGCGCCACCGAGCACTTCCTTTGTGTGTTCGCGCATCAGGAGATCATCACAACTGATATAGGGCTCACACTCGACACCGTTTAGTATCAAGTATTCCAGGTCACAAGTCGTCGCCTGCATCAGTTTTTGTGCGGTTGGAAAGACGGCACCACCAAGTCCGACGATGCCACCTTCCAGGATTCGGGCGAGCAGTTCTTGCGGTGTCAGTAAGCGGAAGTCCGACAAGGATTTGTCAGTTTCGAAAGCGCGATCTTCGCCATCACATTCGATGACGATGCAGGGGGCATTACTACCCAGCCGTCTCGATACAGGCCAGGGTTCAATTGCGATTACCGTGCCGGATGATGAGGCGTGTATGGGTGCGCTCAGACCGCTATCTGCCGCAGCGACCAGTTGACCTTTAAGAACCTGCTCGCCAATCGTAACGATTGGCTGCGATGGGTCGCCAACATGCTGCGTGATCGGCAGTACCAACAATGCAGGCACCGGAATTTTTCGAATCTTGCTTTCGGTCGCTGCCGATTTGTGCCCCTGCAGGCGTAAGCCACCATGTAACTTCCCCAGGTCGTATGTGGGGGCGCTCACGCGATACTCCGCATAGTGATGCAGTCCACCGGGCAAGGCGCGACACATAATTCACAGCCTGTGCATTCCGCCGTTATTATGGAGTGCATTAGTTGGTGCGCACCGACGATAGCGTCTACCGGACAGGCATTGCGACAATGTGTACAGCCGATACAAAGGCTCTCGTCGATGACTGCAATACTGCGTTCAATCGCCACGTTGTCGGTCAGCGGTAATACTTCTTTGCCAAGCAGGTCTGCCAGTCGCCGTATGGTCTCATCACCACCAGGCGGGCAGAGATTTATCGCGATGCCGTCGTCCACAATCGCGGCCGCGTAGGGACGACATCCCGGATAGCCACATTGAGCGCATTGCGTTTGCGGCAGCAGGTCGTTGACCTGTTCGATAAGGCCAGACGCTTCGGCTGGCAGCGTGCGATTTGCGTAACTCAAAGCCAAACCGGCTAACAGTGCGATCACGGCGATAGTGATAACGGCGGTCATGGTCGCGCCATTCCGGCAAAACCCATAAAGGCGAGTGACATGATTCCGGCGGTCATCAACGCAATGGCTGTGCCCCGAAATGGTGCAGGGATGTCGGCTGCATCGAGTCGCTCACGTATCGATGCAAACATGACCAATACCAGGGCGAAACCGGCAGCCGCACCAAAGCCGAAAAACACTGACTGCACGAAGCCTTTGGATTGCTGCACATTGAGCAGCGCTACACCAAGCACCGCACAGTTGGTGGCGATAAGCGGGATGAAAATACCCAGCACCTGGTGCAGCAAGGGGCTCAGGCGGCGCACCATTATTTCAGTAAATTGCACGCTGGCCGCGATGACGAGAATGAAACTGAGGGTGCGCAGATATTCCAGATCGAGTGGCACCAGTACGTACTGGTGCAGTAAATAGGCGGTCGCGGACGATAAGGTCAGGACAAAAGCGGTTGCCAGCGACATGCCAGCCGCCGCCTCAATATTCTTCGATACCCCCAGGAACGGGCACAGGCCAAGGAACCGCACCAACACGAAGTTGTTGACCAGGACGGTACCGATGAGGATTACGATTAGCTCTGTCATAACAGAGGCGTATTGTAACTAGCTTTGTTTCGATTGCTCGACCATGTTTTTGATCTGGTCGGGCTCGACCCGCGTCAGCAGTGGCTTGAATTTCGCAATACTTGTGCCGAGTAGCGGCGAGCTGGCGTCGTTCCAATGCCAACTGTCTTCGGCAAGGAATGCACGTGCATCTACAGAAACGCTAGGAATCACGGGTGTCAGGTAAACCATCAGGCTGCGGAACATGTTGATCCCCTGCGTACAGACTGCCTGAACATCGGCGAGCTGAGCTTCGTCTTTCGCCATGATCCAGGGCTTTTTTTCGTCGATATAGCGGTTGGCATTGTCCGCGAGGGACATGATCCGGCGCATCGCCTTCGAATATTCGCGCTGTTCGTAGTGCTCGGCGATTTCCTCGGAGGCAGCCGCGAAAGTTGCGAACAATTCCGGGTCGTGCAGCTGGTCCGCGAGCTGTCCGTCAAAGCGTTTGTTGATAAAGCCGGCGCAACGGCTCGCGATATTGATGAGCTTGCCCACCAAATCAGAATTTACCCGTGCGAGAAAGTCGTCCATATTCAGGTCGAGGTCCTCGACTGTCGGTCCAAGTTTCGCAGCGTAGTAGTAACGCAGATGTGCCGGATGCAGGTGATCGAGGTAGGTTCGAGCATTAATAAAAGTGCCACGCGACTTGGACATCTTCTTACCGTTAACGGTCAGAAAGCCATGTGCAAAAACGCTGGTTGGAGTTCTGAATCCAGCGCCTTCCAAAACGGCGGGCCAAAACAGCGTGTGGAAATACATGATGTCTTTGCCAATGAAGTGATACAGCTCAGTATCGTGACCCGGTCTCCAGTACTCATCAAAATCCAGGTCGTCGCGGCGCTCACAGAGGTTCTTGAAACTTGCCGCATAGCCGACCGGCGCATCCAGCCAGACATAGAAGTACTTGTCGTTCGTTCCCGGGATCTGGAATCCGAAATACGGAGCGTCGCGCGAAATGTCCCAGTCTTGCAGGCCGGTCTCGAACCATTCCTCGAGTTTGGCGAGCATACTTTTTTCAAGCCCAGCCGATTTCAACCAGACCCGCAAACGATCTTCGTATTCGCTGAGTTTAAAGAAATAGTGTTCTGAATCGCGTTTGACCGGTGTTGAGCCAGACAGAACGGAAACAGGGTCGATCAGATCAGAGGGTGAATACGTCGCACCACAATTTTCGCAGGCATCGCCGTACTGATCTTCAGTGGCACAACGCGGGCAGGTGCCGCGTACGAATCGGTCCGGCAGGAACATGCCTTCCTGCTCGTCATAGGCCTGTTCAATCGTCTTGGTGTAGATGTCTCCGGAATCACTTAAAACCTTGAATATTTCACCCACGAGCGCCTCGTTTTCTGGCGAGTGCGTGGTGTAATAATTATCGAATTCGATATCGAATGCAGAAAAGTCACGGAGAAATTCTGCGGTGACATTCTTGGTGAGTTCTTCCGGGGAGATATCGAGTTCCCGAGCTTTGAGCATGACCGGCGTGCCGTGTACGTCGCTGGCACAAACGTAGGTGCACGTGTGACCGCGCAGCTTTTGGAATCGCGCCCATATGTCGCCCTGAAGATATTCAACCAGGTGCCCCATATGGATGGATCCATTTGCATAGGGGAGAGCGTTGGAAACGAGGATCTTGCGTACGTTGTCAGGCATTTGAAAGTTACGGCTGGGTGAAAGGCCGCGATTATGCCATGTTTCAGACTTCGGTCTTGAAACGTTCGAACTTGGACTTGTTGTTGGCCTGCAAATAGGCCTCTTTCCCCGAAACTTCGGCGCCTTCCACGAGCTTCATCAGGGCTGAATCCATCGTCTGCATGCCCAAAGCGCCGCCGGACTGCATGGCGGTTTCCAGTTGGTCCAGTTTGCCTTGTCGAATCAGGTTTGCGACTGCGGAGGTATTGATGAGCACTTCCAGTGCAGCGACACGGCCCTCTCCGTTTTTGGTAGGCAATAATTGCTGCGACACGACGCCGCGCAATGAGGTCGAAATCATAGTTCTGATGTGTGACTGCTTATCGGAAGGGAAAGAGTTGATAATCCTGTCTACAGTCTGTCCTGCGCCATTCGTATGCAAGGTGCCCATGACGAGAATGCCCATCTCGGCAGCGGTAACCGCGATGCTGATGGTCTCGAGGTCGCGCATTTCCCCGACCAGAATAACGTCCGGGTCCTCGCGCAACGCAGAGTGCAGGGCAGCCGCGAACGAATCGCTGTGCTCGCCAATTTCACGCTGACTCATGAGGCAGCCCTGCGATTTGTGTACGAACTCGATCGGGTCCTCAATCGTAAGGATATGTCCCTTAAGATTCTTATTCATGGAATCGACCATTGCTGCCAGCGTGGTCGACTTGCCGGAGCCTGTTTTGCCGGTGACCAGGATCATGCCCTGCGTGTGTTTGCAGAGATCGTGGATAACCTTGGGCATATTCAGCTGTTCCAGCGTCATCGCCTGGGAAGGGATGGCGCGGAAAATTGCACCCATACCATTAAGGTGTTGGAAGGCATTAACGCGAAAGCGAGAAACGTCGGGAATCTCGTAAGCGAAATCTACGGAGTCGCGCTCTTCAAAAGTAGTCCGAGCCGTGTCGTCCATGATTTCGTACAGACATTCTTTTACGCCATCGATAGTCACTCTCTCGTCCATAAGAACGTGTAGTTCGCCATTGACTCGCGCGCGCACCGGATCACCCGAAACGAAATGCAGGTCGGATGAACGCTTGTTTAATGCTTGCTGCAGATATTTATCGATACTGCTCATTACAACAACTTCTCATTGCCGCCAATATCAATCAAAGGCACCAAATCAGTATTTGTTACGTAACGCTGAAATTTGCGTTTGTCATTGGCAAAGCGATACGCATCATCGGGGTCAACTTCTTTGGCGTGGATAGCTTCGAGCAAAGCCTGATCGAGCAATTGCATGCCTACATCTTTACCTGTTTGCAGTGCGGACGGAATTTGATGGGTTTGATCGGTCGTTATTAATTTTGCAATCGCGCGATTGTTGACCAGAATTTCGACGATCGCTTTACGTCCGCGACCATCTGGAGTTTTTACCAGAACCTGCGTGACGACGGCTTTCAGGCTCATCGCCAAGAATGCTTTTGTTTGCTCGCGCAAATCACCGGGCAGGGCATCAATGACACGGTCGATAGTTTTTACTGCGCCGGTGGTATGTAGCGTGCCCAACACGAGATGACCTGTTTCGGCAGCCATCATGGCCATGGAAATCGTTTCTGCATCACGTAGCTCGCCGACCAGAATGACGTCCGGGTCTTCGCGCATCGCAGCGCGCACTCCGTCCGCGAATGACGTTATGTGTGTACCCAGCTCGCGCTGTATGACCTGGCATTTCTTGCTCGGGTGAACAAACTCGATCGGATCTTCCAGGCTGATGATGTTCAAACTGCGTGTTTCATTAAGGTGATTGACCATCGCAGCCAGCGTCGTCGATTTACCGGTTCCGGTCGCGCCGGTGACCAGCACCATGCCCTGATGAAACTCACAAAACTCAGTAAGCACCGCGGGAACGTTGAGCTGATCGAGTGATGGCACATCGCCCGGAATATGGCGCAGTACAGCGCCATAACCGGTTGCTTTGCGGAATACGTTGGCGCGAAATCTGCCACCTTCTTCGGCAACGTAGGAGAAATCGATGTCCTGGCCGGCGTGGAGCTTGTCCTGCTGATTCTTGGTTAGAATTTCGAGTATGTAGCTCTCGAGCTCTGTATCGGTTAGCTGGCGGAACTTGATAGGCAGTAAATCGCCGTTCATCCGCAGCATAGGCGGCACGCCGACGGCCAAATGGACGTCCGAGCAGCCTTGAGCAAGGCCAAGTTTTAAAAAGGCGTCAATACGAGCCATGCGGACAGCTGCCTAAGAATCAATCGGTTGCGCTTATCCTAGGCTGAAATTATGTCGCATTCCAGAGCGACATCACATTTTTGG
>RCNC010002674.1_pt1 | contig 11815 bp, 9 predicted proteins | sample 2041301 | NCBI WGS metagenome assembly RCNC01 (sample SAMN09708231, study PRJNA481090) | Marine sediment metagenome, whole genome shotgun sequencing project. | biome: marine sediment; feature: ocean; material: sediment; isolation source: Sewage treatment plant 13A marine sediment (STP13A) ... | reverse complement strand
TGATGCTGGCAGCCTGGAGTACTGATTTCGAGCCGGTTGGCTGGGGCACGTTGGGTGTGTTGGGGGCGCTCACTGTTCTGTCGGTGATGATTGACTTCCTGTCCGCCGCGTTTGGTGCAAAACGACAGGGCGCCAGCCCAAGAGCGTTTTGGGGCGCCACACTGGGTGCAGTAGTGGGTTTGTTTTTCGGCCTGGTCGGCATAGTTCTCGGTCCATTTATCGGTGCAGTTGCGGCCGAAATGTCCGCCGGTAGCAGCGCTCATCAGGCCGGACGTTCGGGTTATGGGGTCTGGATAGGGCTCGTTCTGGGTACCGCCGCAAAACTGGCGATAGCTTTTCTGATGTTGGGTATATTCCTGACGAAATATCTCTTCGGCTAACCATATCCTCATCGCAAATATAGCAAGCGTCATTCGATAATGGTGCGAACCAATCGCATCAAAAATTACAACAATCAAATTTTGTGCTAAACTTAGAGTGAAGTCTGTGTATTCAGAAGTTTCTTTGTTGGTTATTGTTTTGGTTTACACGGACTGGTTGAGGCTTGGCGCGGGCTTGGTTTATCCGGTGCAAAGCAGTTTGAGCCATGATGGCACTTCCTGGTCGTTTGGTGGCATTGGTCACAGGATTAGAAAGGTTTTTTATAAGGACAGATATCGTCAAACTGACGTTCTGGATATTTTCCATACCGCACCCGGTTCTCGGGAGTTGGGTTTAACCGCGTTTGTGAAGTAAAGGGACAAACATGCGGTCTCAAAGGGGATGGATAAGAAATGTTAACCTACACAACAATATTTATCGCAAGCATAATCCTGGCACTGATCGCTATTGTGTTCTATAGAGTAGTTATGGGTTCCGGCAAGTCGGTTTTAAGTTCAAAAGGACCACTTTCCATAATTAGCACCCCGAACCCTGAAAAAGGTAAAGCGCCCTTTACTACAATGGGCACCCCGGCCATCGCAGGCCAGAATAGCAGCGTATCACCAGAGCGTATGGCCAAGACGCACCCCGCTATGCCAACCGAACACATGGATTGGGGTTGGAAAACTGGAGGGAGTCATGTACGCGAACACAGCCCGCATTACGCAACTGATGCTGGTAATAACGGACATTGCAGTTTGTATAATGATCCAGAGCCCGTAGCACCCGCAAGCCGGAGTGCTGGCAGGCTACATCGTGAAGAAGGGCATGAGGCCGTCGGCAACGTTTACAAGGTAACGCGTAAGGTGAATCCCCAGGATTCAAACCCTGATGACTCCGGCAAGCCCTGGGGCTGGTAATTATTTCCCAGCAGTAGCGTTTAAAGAACGTTAGCGGTCTTGTCTAAGCCAGGGTTAATTGGTGTTTGTGCAAGCTACAAGCTAACCTATGGCTGAAAGCTGTCGCATGGCGCTAAAGCTTTTTCATTCATTCGACCATCACAATCGCCCTGTCGAAACTTCTGATATCCCCTCTCAGGCCTGAACTAAAATTCGCTTCTAGAACCCGGGCTAAGTAGAATGGCCAAGCTGTGATGTTGTGTTTTAACCGTGCAATACGATTTTTTGGCGACTTCCCAGTTTCAGGAAAGGACTGATTTTAATGAGACTACCGGTAATTACAGGATTCGGAGGGATCAACCCCGCCGGGCGTTTATCATTTCATCACGGCTACAAACGCCTGGTGATCGATGCAATGAGCCCGGCTGAACAAGGTAGTACCTACCGGAGTCTCGCGGGTTTGATGGGTGTAGACAATCCCGATGACCTGCAAAGCCGTCAGTACATCAGGGAAAACACGCTGATCCGGCGCATCGATGTTTTTGATCCCGCTAAAGTGTTTATTCAAAGTTCAGCCAGGCTTCGCTCCGCGCGGGAAGGTGAACCCCTGACATTTGTTTTGAACAAACGCCAGTTGCCGGCGTCCATTCCACCAGGCTGGAAATTGGATTCAATCGATGACAGCACTGTACGGGTATCGGTAACCGGTGAGTTGGATGCGTTGTTTCCGAATTTCAGAGTATCGAAAGTCAGCAGTGCGGGGCAGTTACCAAAGGGGTTCAACCCCGGTGATCTCTACCAGTCGCGCAATCACCCCCGGGGTTTGCAATTGGCAGTCTACGGTGCATCGGATGCATTACGGTCCACCGGAATCCCCATTGACCGGCTTAAAGAAATGGTGCCACCCGATCAGATCGCCGTGTATTCCTCTAGTGCCATGGGTCAACTCGACAGCGAAGGTTATGGTGCCCTGTTCCAGAATCCGATGTGCGGAAAACGGCCCTCGTCGAAAAATGTACCACTGGGTCTGTCCGAGATGCCCGGTGATTTTGTAAACGCCTACGTATTTGGCTCAGTCGGTGGTACAGGCGGTATGATCGGTGCCTGCGCAACTTACCTTTATAACGTTCGTCACGGGGTCGAAGAGATCAGGAGTGGCCGCAAGAGACTGATCATAGTCGGCAATTCCGAAGCACCCGTTGTACCGGAAGTGATCGAAGGTTACCGGACGATGGGTGCGCTCGCAGAAGACGAACAAATCATGGCGCTTGATAATAGCCATGTAGCAGATCACCGGCGTGCATGCCGTCCATTTTCCAGTAATACCGGTTTCACAGTCGCTGAATCAGCCGTCTATACGGTGATCATGGACGACGAACTTGCACTGGAGTTGGGTGCACGTATTCTCGGTTCGGTCGGCGGCATATACATCAACGCTGACGGCTACAAGAAATCCATTCCCGGCCCCGGTATCGGAAACTACCTCACCATGGGCAAAGCCATGGGCATGGCCCGTGCAATGCTGGGTGAAAAAGGCCTGCGTGAACGCACGCAGGTGTTTGCGCATGGCACCGGCACCCAGCAAAACCGAATTACCGAATCCCATGTGCTTAATGAGATGGCAAAAGTATTTGGAATCACACATTGGCCGGTTAGCGCGATTAAAGCGTACGTTGGTCACTCCCTGGGTCCTGCGGGTGGGGATCAGTTGGCAGCGGTATTGGGTACCTGGGAGTATGGCTGGATGCCCGGTATCACGACCGTTGATCATATCGCCGACGATGTCCACGAATCAAACTTGAGTTTTGCCTTGTCGCATCTGCAAATTGATCCGCAGGAGATGGACGGTGCGTTCATCAACTCAAAAGGCTTTGGCGGCAACAATGCGACGGGTTTCTTTGTCTCGCCAAAACGTACCGAGACAATGCTCACACAACGTTGGGGTGAGAAAAACATGCAAGCCTGGCGCAAACGCAATGATGCAGTGGCGACCGTTGCTGCCGATTATGACCAGCGCGCCGATGGTGGTGATTTCCCGCCGATTTACCAACTGGGCGAAAATGTACTTGAAAGAGATGATCTTACAATCACCCCGAACGAAATCCGTATTCCCGGTTTTGGGCAAAGCGTCGATCTTGATCTTGCCAATCCTTATGAAGACATGACCGGGAAAAAGCCTTAGATATTGATACAGGCCTACAACGGTTTTTCGAGCAGTTCCCGCATCTTCCCGATATCGTCAAGCTGTCGCCTGGAAACCGGCGGGTATTGCAAGTTCAAACTCTTGAGAGACTCAACAATTGTCTCGGCAACCAGTATGCGCGCGGACGGTTTATCGTCTGCCGGAATGGCATACCAGGGCGCCCAGGGCCGGGAGGTAGCATTCAACGCCTGTTCGTAGGCGCTCATATAGTCCTTCCAGAGGGCGCTCTCATCAACGTCGCCGGATGAAAACTTCCAGTTCTTGCGTTGGTCATCAAGCCGTGAAAGAAAACGTTTGCGCTGTTCATCCCGGGAGATATTCAGCCAGAATTTGAGAACAACGGTGCCGTTACGCGCCAGGTGTTTCTCATGATCACGGATTGATTCATAGCGCTGCTCCCAGAGTTCATCCAACCCGACCTTGTATGGTAATTTCTGGCCGCCAAGATATTCTGGGTGTACGCGTACCACCAGTACCTCTTCATAATAACTGCGGTTGAATACACCAATCCTGCCACGCTGTGGAAGGCTTTTTGCAGTCCGCCATAAAAAATCATGATCCAACTCTTCTGAGCTTGGTTGTTTGAAAGAAAATACCTGGCAACCCGCGGGATTCACACCACTCATTACAGCGCGGATGGTGCTGTCCTTGCCCGCCGCATCCATGGCTTGAAATACCAGCAGCACCGAGTGTTTATCCGACGCATACAATCGGCGTTGCAGGTCATCCAGTTCATCCACCAGTTTCTCAAGCTTTTTTTTATAACTCTTTTTGTCTGGTATGGTCTCAGCGAGTGTACTTGCTTCCGACAGCCGGAAATCCCCGTTGAAGGGTACAAGGCTAGGGTTCTTCACTGCTTCGAACATGACGGGGTTCTCCTGGTTGTATTGAAAGCCGCGGCTAAATGACTGGCATTGCCATCCATTATCTCCGGCGCATCAAGCCCGAGTATAGACAACATTAAGGGGTAGACATCGATATTGCTGACAGGCCCCAACGAAAGACCGGGTGTAATATTCGGGCCACAGGCAACAAAAAAGCCATGCATCGCCGGGTTTTCAGGTGCCCAGCCATGATCACCGGCGTTGGTTTTGCCGGCTTTTCCCTCGGCGGAAAACACCGCGTAGCCCGCTTCCGGCATCAGGATTACATCCGGGAAGCGCGGGTTGTTTCCAACGTGCCATTGCGCCGGTGTATCCTCGGGCAGATACGCTTGACCGTGTTCCCAGCTATTGTTGACCGTGGCAACGATTTTGGCGGCCCGGTCAGGGTCATCCCTGTCAAGATGGAGGAAAAGGTAAGAACCGCCTTCGATGATGGCGGTATCGTCCAGATTTACGTGATCAGCCAGCACGTAAGCCTGCGGGTCTTCCAGGAAAGCACTCTGGCCGTGGTCTGACAGAAGAATGATGTTGACCTTGTCTGCAAAGGGAAGTTTTTCAAGCCCGCCCAACAGACGTCCAATATAGCCGTCAACACGACTAATGGCTTCGATATTCTCGACTGAATCGGGTCCTTTCCAGTGAGAGTAGTCATCGACATCCTCAAAATAGAGCGTGTAAATGTGCGGCCGGTTTTTCTCGGGTTCAGCCAACCAGGCCAGTATCTGGTCGACACGGTCCTCGCCGGTGATTTTCTTGTCAAAACTACGCCAGTGGGTAGGGTAGACGCCCTTGATCGGTGCCTCGGTGCCAACAAAGAAAAAAGATGCTGCAACCATTCCCTGGGTTTCGGCAGTAACCCATATCGGCTCACCCGCATAAAACCGGCGGTCCTCCACGGTTTCCCGTTTTTTCAGCGAATACCATGTATCCCTTTCAGGGTCGGGGAAGACATTGGCCACCAGGCCATGATGGTCTGGGTAGAGACCGGTCGCTATCGAATAATGATTAGGAAAAGTCAGGGTAGGGAAGACCGGTAACAGGCGCTCCGCTTTTGTGCCGTTGGCAGCGATCCGATCCATATTGGGGGTTGGGTGGCGATCCATGTAATCCCAGCGGAAGCCATCGATGGAGATAAGAATCAAATAGGGCTTGGACTGCTGGTGTGCGGCATTGATACCACCCGTGCCGTGTGTGTAACTTTCGTTCATCTCGCTCTGCGCGAGGCAAACGCCAGAAAAGACAAACATCGTTGCCGCAATAAAGGCAGATCGTAAACTAAAGTGAGTAATTATCAAAAATCCTCTTCAATCAGAACAGAAACACCCTGTCAGCCAGGGTGTGTAAATATCCCTGTTATTTCAACTGCGTCCACAGGTGAGTGTAGGCCAGGGCGAGCCGGTAAGCCAGTTGGTCATTGGTGGTGGAGCCACCATGCCCGCCTTCCATGTTTTCGTAATACCAGATCTCCTGATCCAGTTCTTTCATACGCGCAGCCATCTTCCTGGCATGACCCGGATGTACGCGGTCGTCACGGGTCGATGTGTAAAAGAACACCGCGGGGTAATCCACACCGCCAGAGAGGTTCTGGTAGGGCGAGTATTCCTTGATGTAGGCCCACTCTTCAGGAATGTCCGGATCGCCGTATTCCGCCATCCAACTGGCCCCGGCCAGTAGCTTGTGATAGCGCTGCATATCCAGTAAAGGGACACCACAGATCACTGCGCCATACAAGTCCGGTCGACGGGTCATGGTTGCGCCCACCAGTAATCCGCCATTGGAGCGTCCTTCAATTCCCAGGTGTTGTGGTGAGGTGATCTCACGCTTGAACAAGTCTTCTGCCACCGCTTCAAAATCTTCAAATGCACGGTAGTGGTTCTCTTTCAGTGCCGCTTGATGCCACTGCGGGCCAAACTCGCCACCGCCACGGATATTGGCGAGCACGAAAACGCCGCCGCGATCCAGCCATAACTTGCCATAGGCACCCGAAAGGTCCTCATAAGAACCGGAATAAGAAGGCGTCAGTGAATTTCGAAAACCGCCATAGGAAAAAATATGTGTTGGATTGTTGCTATCCCGCTTCGCGTCTTTCGAAATGACTACAAAATAGGGTATTTTGGTACCGTCCGCTGATGTCGCGAAATACTGTTCGGTCTGATAACGGTCGCCGTCAAAGCTCGGTGCCTGGCTCTTGACCTTCTGTGGCTGCCAGTCTTCAGACGCAACATAATACAGGGCGGGCGGGCTGGTGAATGACTCATAACGCGCGAAGAAATTGCCGCTGGCATCGTCGGTGCTGGTGATCTCGAGAGAGCCATTGTCAGGGAATTTGATCAGGCTGCTTTCAAAGCTTCCTTCAGGACCCGGATTATAGCGGTAGATCTTACCCCGTACATTCTCCAGTACTGTCACCAGGATGGTGGAATCGGTGGTGTTCACCGATTGTACGATGGTGGTCTCATCAGGCTCTATCAACACGTCGATGGTACCTTTGCCGTTAGCATGCAGTGCCGTGGTATCGGCAATCAACACCGCGCCCTGCGGGTAGGTTTTGCCGTCACGGGACCAGTCTTCCTTGAGTGAAATAATCAAGCGGCCCTGAAAGGCTCCATTGACCGTTGCCGAAAGTGGTAAATCAAGCTTTTTGAGATCGCCGTCAAGCAACTGGTAACGCTCGGATGTCCAGAAGGTCTTGCCTTCGCGGACCATGTCGATATCGCGACCGGAGGAATGCATGCGAAAGGCGCTTGCAGAAACGGACTGAACATCACCCTCATACAACAGTTCCGCTTTTTCCAGCGGTGTGCCTCGTTTCCAGCGCTTAACAATCCTTGGGTAACCAGAGGCGGTCATTGATTCCTCACCAAAGTCGGTAGAGACAAATACCGTGTCAGCGTCTATCCAACTGGCACCGCCCTTGGCAAGGGGCAGAAAGAAACCATCTCTCACAAATGTTTTACTGACAGAATTGAACTCGCGTGAGACCACCGCATCGCCGCCGCCCGGGGATAATCTCACCAGGCAGTGTTCGGGATGTTCGGGCAGACAGTTCATTCCCTTAAACACCCATTGCTTATCCTCTTCGACACTGAGCGCATCGATATCAATAACGACTTCCCAGTCCGGCTGGTCAGACGCGAATTGGGTCAGGCTCGTACGTCTGTAGACACCCCGTGGGTTTTTCTGATCCCGCCAGAAGTTATACAGCCAGTCACCCTCCTGGTCGACCTCCGGCAAACGTGAAGAGGAGTTCAGCACCGTCCTGGCCTGGGCATAGAGTTCCTCAAACAAAGGGTTGGACTTCAATCGTTCTGCAGTTGACGCATTTTCCGCCCGGACCCAGTCAAGTGATTTTTCATCGTCGACCTCTTCAAGCCAGAGGTAAGGATCGTTTTCAGCCCAGGCAAATGACATAGCTGTCATACCCGCCAGTAGTATCAGTGTCTTCAACTGCATTGTAAGAATCCTTTGTGAAAGGCGTATTATCGGATATCACGAGCTAAAAATCAGTAGGTCATAAGGTCCTGATAAACCTGCTGTCTAGCCGTATTTCCGTTCGTGTGATTTCAGGGTCTTTTCAACTTTACCCAGGGCTTCGATGATGAGGTCGCTTATCGATGTCTGCTGATCCTGCGCAAGCAGCGTGGCAGTGTGGGCGGCACACAAGTTTTCTGCACTTTGCCAGTTTTCAGCAATTTCCTTTGCCCATTCCCGGAAATCCTGTGATGCACCCGCCCGTTTCTCCAATACCTTCGAGAACGTGAGGTGGAAACTTACCGGGTTTGTCAAACCGAAAAAACGCATCAAGCCCGGTAGGCGGATGTACATCAGGGTATCGTCAACGTGTATCGTTTTAGATTCAGGATGAAACACCAGTACCGACGAGAAATGAACGTTTTCATCATCGGAAATGAATTCAACACCACGTGGTACGGAGAACTGGAGATCCGCGGCAAACATCGCGTGCGTTTTAGTATCCTCGGTACGTGAAGCTTGCCATTTCAACTCAGGAAATTTTGCAAGGTGGCGCGCCGTTCCGAAATGCCTGGCTTTGGGATAGCGTTCATGCATCCAGGCGACGTGAACGGTGTGAAACGGGTGAAGATTCAAAACGGCCACAACGTCTTTTCCCTGGTTGGTCAGTTGGTCGACTTCCTTCAGCACTGACCCGTTCAGGGTATAGGAGTCCAGGAAGACAAATTTGCCGCTGGCAAGTCTGACCAGTGATGCTTGTGTACCGATATCAATAATGCCGGCAATTTTGAATGAGCCGCGTATGTTCCAGAAATTATCTGAGATTTGAATTAGTTTTGAACCCATTTTTGTCCGTGTCCTTATAAATTTTTCAACAACCGTTGGAAACAGAGGCTGCCCTGCAGAGGGTCATTCTACATTGGCAAGTCTGCAAAAAACCCCAACCCGTTACCGGCGTTGGGGTTAATTGACATTTCTTAACGCAAGTTTACTTAGCTACCAGAACCATCTGCATCCTTGGTAACGTCTTCAGCTTTCTCTTCAACGGCCTGTTTTGTTGAGTCATAGGCATCGTTTGCCATTTCACCCGCAGCATCCATGGCGTCACTGGCAGCTTCACCGGTTGCATCCATGGCGTCACTGGCAGCTTCACCGGCTGCGTCATAGGCATCACTGGCAGCTTCACCGGCAGCATCCATGGCGTCGCTGGCAGCATCACCGGCTGCATCATAGGCATCACTTGCAGCATCACCCACCGCGGCGGCTGTCTCGCCGGCCGCTGCAGCTACTTCAGCTCCGGCTGCCTTGGTGTGTTCGACAGCTTTAGAAGCATGTTCTGCTGCTGCCTCACCATGACCGTCATCACTCTTACTACAAGCTGCTAACGCAGCTACCATTAAGATCAATATCAAATAAATTAATTTTCTTTTCATAATTGTGGTCTCCATTTAACCTTGCCCTAAAAATAGGGGAATCGAAGTTAATCACGGCAAAGTATTCAGTACCATTAAAACTTTGTTACTTGTTGTTTCAGTTTTCATCCGGCTCCATGCCTTTTAAAAATTTAAACAGGTCGCTGTCGGTGGACAGGATCAGGGTTGAGTTTTCCGCGATGATATCCTTGTAGGACTGCATGGTCCGGGTGAACTCATAGAAATCAACCGACTCGGGGCTCTGGTTATAAGCCCTGGCGTAAATTTCCGTTGCTTTTGCATCAGCCACGCCGCGAATCTCTTCGACCTGTCGATAGGCCTCGGACTGAATCTTGTTCAGATCACGCACACGGTTACCGCGAATCCTGGCCGCTTCACCATTACCTTCCGACAGAAAACGTTCGGCGATTTGCCGGCGCTCGCTGATCATACGATCGTAGATCTTCGGCCGTACACTTTGATTGTAATTAATACGTTTGAAGCGGATGTCGAGTAACTCGATCCCGAATACCTGGACCTTTTCTGCCGCGGCGCTGAATATCTCATCTTCAACCAGCTTGCGTCCTTTTGTGATCGGTACCAGTGATCTCATTTTCACTTCCTGTTGCGCACTGGTCATCATGGAATCACGTAAGGGCACACGGTCTTTCGTGGTGCGAATGATTTCAATCAGCTCATGTTTGGCCACGGCGTTTCGTGTTTCACTACCGAGGATATCGTCCAGACGGGATTGCGCGCTGCGTTCATCACGCAGACGCAAGAAGTACTGTAATGGATCAACAATACGCCAGCGAGCGAACAGGTCAACTGAAATGTAGAGCTTGTCCTTGGTTGGCATGTCCGAGGGAGCGCCATCCCATTCAAGAACCCGCTTATCAATCGGGTTGACTTCCTGGATGAACGGAACCTTCATTTTCAGACCGGCGGTGGTTACCGGTTCGCCGACAGGTTTGCCAAACTGGGTGACGATAATTTGCTGCACCTCATTGACGGTATAAATCGCATTCATCAAGACAAATGCCACGATGCCCAGCAATACCAGGCCGGTAATTCTTATGCCCTTACTCATGGCTTGTCTCCTTTTTGAGTATCAAGGTTGAGCAACGGTAAGATTCCCTGCGATTGTTCGTCCACGATGATCTTGGAGCGTATTCCCGGCAGGATATCCTGCATGGTCTCTATGTAGATGCGCCGGCGTGTCACCTCCGGGGCCTTGCTGTATTCTTCAAACAGGGAATTGAACCGGCTGGCATCGCCCTCCGCTTCGTTTATCCTCTTTAGACGATAACCATCGGCTTCGCGGATTCGCTGATCTTTTTCACCTTCAGCAAGCGGGATCACCTTGTTATAGTCGCGACGGGCTTCATTGATCAGTTTTTCTTTCTCCTGCTGCGCCTGGTTAACCTCGTTGAATGATTCCTGTACGGGACCGGGTGGATTGATGTTCTTTAGCTGCACCTGGTCGATACTGATGCCCATTTCATATTTTGTGGCGAGCGCCTGCATTTTCTCCAAAGCCTCATTTTCGATTTCCTGACGTCCGATGGTGATAACCTCGTCCACGGTGCGGTCACCGACGACCTCGCGCATGACGGATTCGGAGACATGTCTGAGGGTGCTTCTTGGCTGGCGGACCTCGAAGAGAAATTTCACGGGGTCTGCAACACGGTACTGAACCACCCATTCGACCAATGCCGAATTCAAATCACCGGTCACCATCTCGGTTTCCAGTCTTCCATCCCGGGAGGTCTGGAACAGATCCTGGGCACCTGGTGTAGCAAAGCCGAATTCCTGCTTCAATTGCCGTTTGACAGGCACGGTTGACGCCACATCTACACCGAATGGCATTTTAAAGTGGAGCCCGGGTGGGACTTCCTTGAGGTATTTACCAAAACGCTGGATAACGGCGACCGAGTCACTTGGAACGGTGTAGTACGCGGTCCACGCCGCCAACGCTATCAGTGCCACTATTACAAACACGACCGGTCCGCGTGAACTGCCGCCCGGTATCATTCGTTTGAACTTTTCCTGTCCCTGCCGGAACAATTCTTCCAGTTCGGGGGGCGCTCCATTTCCAGGTCGGCCACCAGGGCCATTGTTGTTTTGCCAGGACATCTATTTTCTCTCTTGGGTTTGTTGTATCCGGCTATTGTATACCCTTGCGCAACAAAAGCTTTAACACGATGCCTCCCGTGGGTAGGATGCTTTTAAGATAATTCAAATTACAGGCTTTTCATGAAAAACTACATACTGCTTGCATGTGCTCTATCCATTTTTTCACTTCCCGTATTTGCAGACCTGACCTGACTCATCCCCGAGTCAACTATTGCCGTCATTGCCCAGGAAACTTCGGGTGTTTCAGCCAAGCGGAACCTTGATACGATCACGCTTTACCACCGTACCCGTGCAAGCTCACAATTTCGTCAGGCAGCCGAACATTTACTTGAGCGTTTACAGGCGTATGGCTTTGATAAAATGAGGGCCGATCCCGGCCTTCGTTTGGTAAAAAAAAAGATTGGCTGATTCCCCTCCTCCCTCCTCCCCGCACTGGGGGTGGGGGTGGAT
>RCNC010003758.1_pt1 | contig 11817 bp, 11 predicted proteins | sample 2041301 | NCBI WGS metagenome assembly RCNC01 (sample SAMN09708231, study PRJNA481090) | Marine sediment metagenome, whole genome shotgun sequencing project. | biome: marine sediment; feature: ocean; material: sediment; isolation source: Sewage treatment plant 13A marine sediment (STP13A) ... | reverse complement strand
AGACGATTAGAGAGTGTCAATAAGGGGAGAAATAACCTGGATCAATAGTTTTTTGAATACTCGGACCTGATAATAATTATGCTATCTACAGAATTGTGTCACTATGCCAAAAAGTGGTCATTTCATATAATACCTTAGAATAAATTCAGCCAGGGTTAGATTGTGATATAACTTGTACTGGAAAAGAATGGCCCCCCTGGCGATTTGCGGTCCAGAAAGGAGATTATTTAATGGCCGTTACCGGATGGATAGTAGTGGATGATAACTATTGTAAAGGCTGTAGCCTTTGCATTGAAGCCTGCCCCCAGGAAGTCCTGGAAATTGACAAGAGCCGGCTCACACCCAAAGGATATCATCCAGCCAAAATGAAAGAAGAAACCTGTACTGGTTGCGGGATCTGCGCAGTAGTATGCCCCGATGCCGCCATTACCGTCTACAGAGAAAAACCCGAGAGGAAACCCAGGAGGTAAGCACTGTGGCAAAAGAATTATTGAAAGGAAATCATGCTTTTGCGGAAGCTGCCATTCGAGCAGGAGTGGAAGCCTTTTACGGGTACCCGATCACACCATCGACTGAGTTTCTGGAACATATGTCCAGGCGTTTACCCGAACTCGGCAGAGCTTTCGTTCAAGCGGAAAGTGAAGTTTCTGCGATAAATATGGTTTATGGGGCAGCCTGCACTGGAAAACGAGTGATGACCGCCTCATCTAGTCCAGGTGTCAGTCTAATGATGGAAGGAATTTCTTACATCGCTGGAACTGAAGTCCCGGCTGTAGTCGTTAACGTGATGCGCGGCGGACCGGGGTTGGGCAATATTGCACCCTCCCAGGGAGATTATTATCAAATGGTCAAGGGTGGTGGCCACGGTGATTATTTCCCGATCGTGCTCGCTCCCGCCAGCGTCCAGGAAGCGGTGGATTATATCAGTGTGGCGTTTGATCTGGCAGAAAAATATCGTTCCATTGTACACGTGATCGTAGATGGCAATATGGGCCAGATGATGGAACCGGCAGAACTTCCCCCCATGAAAGAAATCCCTGAAAAAGTTCCAGACTGGGCAGTCAGCGGCGCCAAAGGAAGAGACCCTAACATTCTCACTTCTATCTATATTGACCCGGAAGAGGAAGAGGTCACCAACTTGCGCCTGTTAAAACGCTGGAAAGAGATCGAGAAGAATGAAGTGATCTATGATGAATTTGAAATCGAAGATGCGGAAATCCTGATCATCGGGTTTGGTACCGCTGGCCGGGTGGCATCTTCTGCAATACGCGAGGCCCGGGAAGAGGGTATCAAGGCAGGGCTATTAAGGCCTATCACCCTGGCGCCATTCCCCCAGGATCGTTTGATTGAACTCACCAAGCAAGTGAAACGAATTTTAGTGGTTGAAATGAATTCCGGGATGATGCTGGACGATATCATGAAGATCGTCCAGGGAAGAGTGCCGATCGAATTTTACGGCAGAATGGGCGGTGTGACTCCGCTGCCCGATGAAATCCTGGATGAGATCCGGCGTGTGGCTGCCAATCAAGACCCCGGCGCCAATGATCCTCGTGATGAATGGATCGTCCGCATGGACAAAATGCTCGCAGGAGATAAATAATGGTTGCAACTACAGAAGTTATATATCAGCGCCCCGAATCATTTACTGATGTCCACACTCATTACTGCCCGGGTTGTACACACGGCATTGCCCACCGCTTGATCGCCGAGGTAATAGATGAAATGGGTTTACGGGAAAAAACAATCGGTGTAGCTCCCGTGGGATGTTCAGTATTCGCTTATCGGTATTTCAAAATGGATTTCGTGGAAGCTGCCCACGGCCGCGCTCCAGCCATGGCAACAGGTATTAAACGAGTACTTCCAGAAAATACGGTATTCACATACCAGGGAGATGGTGATCTAGCTTCAAGAGATCATGCATGCTGCTGCCCGGGGTGAGAACATTACAGTGATCTTCATTAATAATGCTATCTACGGTATGACTGGAGGGCAAATGGCTCCCACCACTCTGCCGGGAATGAAAACCACTTCCTCCCCTTTGGGTAGGGATGTGGAATTGGCCGGTTATCCCATTCGCATGGCAGAAATCCTCTCCAACCTGGATGGCGCCAGTTACATTGTGCGCCGCAGTTTACACAACGCAGCTAATATCAGGAAATCAAAAAAGGCCATCCGTTTGGCATTTGAGGCCCAGGAAAGAGGATTGGGGTTCTCTATGGTTGAGTTACTCTCTTCCTGCCCTACCAACTGGAAGATTAGCCCTCAGGATGCACTTGAATTTATAGCTGATGAAATGGTCCCGGCATTCCCGCTGGGAGACTATAAAGTCTCCTCTGTTCTGGAATCACTGAAGGTATAAGGAGTTATAAGGCATGGAAGAAACCAGTATTATCATATCTGGCTTTGGCGGCCAGGGAACGTTATTTGCCGGACAGGTTCTGGCTTATGCATCAATGGATAATGGATTGCATGTGACCTGGATCCCTTCCTACGGTCCCGAGATGCGTGGCGGTACCGCCCACTGCACAGTGATAGTCAGCGAGGAAGCCATCGGATCTCCCCTGGTGAGATACCCAGATGTCGCTCTGGCATTGAATTTGCCTTCGGTGGACAAATATGAAAATCTGGTGCCGGATGACGGTGTGCTGATAGCCAATTCATCCCTGTTCAACCGTGAAATCGAGCGTAAAGGCATTCAGTCTCTGTTGATCCCGGCCAATGAAATTGCCGAGGAACTTGGTATGGTCCGACTGGCAAATATGATCATGGTGGGTGCAATGGTAGCGATGAAACCGATCCTGCCCCTGGATGCGGTTAAAAAAGCCCTCGAAGAGCATATCCCAGAGAGGCACAAAAAAACCCTACCAATAAACTTTGAGGCTATGGATCGCGGGTTCGAATTCGCCAAACAATAAATTAAAAGAGTAAAGAATAAGCTCCCGGAGAATTTAGGGACTGAGTCCTTTGAAAGGACTCAGTCCCTTTGTGTTAAACAAAAAGGATACGGCCTCCTCAGAGGAAACCGTATCCTGATTTAGGTCAACTTACAATAAGGGATAAATCTCCTTAACTCGCATCCGGAATCGGCTCAGCTGGAAGTTTCCCTCCGGGAGCAGCAACTTTATACGCCTGTCCTATCAAGTGGGAATTAAATAGGATTGCATAGGCAGTTGTTACTGCTATACCGATCACACAGACAACAGTGCCCAAAGGGGCGATAATATACGACAGCAGCATACCCAAAAACACCAATCCATAATTTCCGAGGTTATCTTTCACAATTTTGAAGATCTCTCCAAGTTTGAATACCGATCCAAACTCTCCGCTGGCTGCGTAATTACCCAGCGCTGCAGGAAGGATCAGTGAGATGCCAAGCCCGTAAATGAAATAAAGACAGCTCAAGCACGAGGTCAGAATCCAGATCACTGGTGTTGCAAAATCTTCGCCAGTATTTCCAAGCAGCGTACCAGCGCCCGCGTTGCAGCTGCCAAGAACGATAATCGGCAGGGAATAGATGAATCCCACCAAAACTATCAAAAGTCCTTTAACTAAAAATTGCCCAAACTCACTCCAATCTGGCAGCGGTTCCGGCTCTTCTTTGATTACCCGTCTGATCACTTCAAGTCCCCAACCGAGGACGGGGATAATCCCAATTCCAGTTAAACACAACACGCTGGCCACGGCCAGTTTTTTCACCCAGTCTTTATCTTCAAAGACATACGAAAATGCTAATCCAAAATCCATCTTTTCTCTCCTTTCGTGTTTACGAAGAATGATAACGATCAACTTCTTGAATCATAACATGGAATAAAAGTTAGGGGCGATGTCATTAATAACAAAAGGGATTGAGTCCTTCATAAAGGACTCAATCCCTTAAAAGCTCCGGGAGCTTATTTCAAGTAAAGTTATTTCCGGTGCTTGATCGCAGACTGGGCAGCAGCCAAGCGGGCGATAGGTACACGGAATGGGGAACAGCTGACGTAGTTCAAACCGATCTTGTAGCACAAATCGATCGATTCTGGATCGCCACCGTGTTCACCGCAGATACCAACTTCAAGGTCAACCCTTGTTCCACGCCCTTTCTTGACAGTCAGGTCCATCAACTGGCCAACACCGTGGGTATCAATGGTCTGGAAAGGATTCTTGGGAAGGATCCCATCTTCTACATATTTCACCAGGAAGTTGCGCTCTGCATCATCACGACTGTAGCCAAAAGTGAACTGGGTCAGGTCGTTGGTTCCAAAGGAGAAGAATTCCGCCGTTTCGGCGATCTCGTCTGCAGTCAGGCCAGCGCGAGGAATTTCGATCATGGTGCCGAATTTGTAATCAAATTCAACGCCTTTCTCTTCCATCACTACTTTAGCGATCTCTTCCAGTTTTGGCTGAATGAAGTGCAGCTCGTTGATATGCCCAGTTAAGGGAATCATCACTTCGGGATGTGGCTCAAAACCGCGCAGCGTCACATCTGCAGCAGCTTCAAAGATAGCCCGAACCTGCATGCTGACGATTTCCGGCATCATTACACTCAGGCGCACACCGCGCAGCCCCATCATGGGGTTGCTTTCATGCAAATTCTGTATGCTGACCAATAAATCTTCCTTGGACTGGTCAACTTTGTTCTGGATCCGGTTGGCAATCACTTCTTCCAGGAGTTCGTGCTCATCTGGCATGAACTCATGCAACGGAGGATCAATCAGGCGGATGATCACCGGCAGACCGGTCATAGCTTCGAACAATCCGTCGAAATCACTGCGCTGATAGGGCAGTAATATATCAAGAGCTGCCACACGATCTTCTACTTTATCAGCCAGAATCATCTTCTGGACGACAGGCAGTCGTTCCGGCTCAAAGAACATGTGCTCAGTCCGGCACAAACCAATACCCTGGGCGCCATAGGAACGGGCTCGCCGGGCATCTTCAGGGTAATCGGCATTGGCCCAAACCATCAATCCGCGGGTCGGCCAGCCTTCCGGCGCTGTGCGAATATCCTTGGTCGCAGAAATCTCGTCCGCCCAGGTCAACAGCTCCATCAATTCTGTCTGCTCTTCCAAGGTAGGAGCAATGGAAGGAATTTCGCCCAGGAAAACCTCACCGGTTGTGCCATCCACAGAAAGATAATCTCCTTCTTTGATTGTCACACCAGCGGCTACCAGGGTTCTTTCTTTCATGCTGATTTGAATGTCGGAGGCGCCTACCACACAGGGGATACCAAATTGGCGGGCAACGACGGCCGCATGGGATGTAGCTCCACCTTCACTGGTGAGGATGCCTTTGGAAGCTAGCATTCCGTGCACATCATCCGGTTTGGTGAAGGGGCGAACCATGATCACGTCCTGACCTTCTTCTTTGGATTTCTGTTCCGCGGTATTCGCGTCAAAATAAATTCGTCCTACAGCTGCGCCAGGGGAAGCATTCACTCCAGTGGCAACCTTTTTCCCTTCCGCATCTGCTTTTTTCTTCTCGGCAGGATCAAATTGAGGATGCAGCAAAGTGTCCACCTGGTCAGTTTCCACCTTCAAAACAGCTTCCTCTTTACTGATCATACCCTCAGCAACCATATCGACTGCAATCTGCACAGCCGCTTTTGCTGTTCGTTTACCATCACGGGTTTGAAGCATCCACAATTTACCGCGTTCAATGGTGAACTCGACATCCTGCATTTCCCGATAATGGTTTTCTAGTTTCTTGGTGATATCCTGGAACTCTTTATAAGCAGCGGGCAGATCATCTGCTAAACCATCAATTTGTTCCGCGTTGCGGATGCCAGCCACCACGTCTTCACCCTGGGCGTTCATTAAGTACTCGCCCCAGAGTTTGTTCTCTCCGGTGGAGGGGTTGCGTGTGAAGGCAACACCGGTTCCGGAGGCTTCTTCCATATTGCCGAAAACCATGGTCATCACATTGACCGCGGTACCCAGGTCATGAGGAATGCCCGCCGCATTACGGTAATCCACAGCGCGTTTGCCATTCCAGGAAGCAAATACTGCCTCGGTGGCCATCTGCAGCTGCTCGGCTGGATCCTGAGGAAAATCAAATCCCTTTTCTTTTTTAATGATCTTCTGGAATTCAGCAGTCAATGTTTTCCAATCCTCTGCTCCCAGATCAGTGTCCAGTCCAACACCCTTTTTCTCTTTGTACTCTTCAAGAACATCTTCAAAAGCTTCATCATCAATGCCGAGCACCACGGAGCCAAACATCTGGACCAGTCGGCGATATGCATCGTATACAAATCTCTCGTCACCTGTCAGGGCAACCATGCCTTTGGCAGTCTCATCGTTGAGACCGATATTAAGAACTGTATCCATCATGCCGGGCATGGATTTCACCGCGCCCGAACGACAGGAAACCAGGAGGGGGTTTTTGGCGTCGCCAAATTTCTTCCCGGTTAGCTCTTCAGTTTCTTTCATAGCAGCCAATTCTTGGTCCCACATACCTGCAGGGAATTCTTCTCCCCCGTCAATATAGGCATTGCAGGCCTCAGTTGTGACCGTAAATCCAGGGGGAACAGGAATTCCGATCCTGGTCATATCTGCCAGGTTGGCTCCTTTACCACCCAATAATCCGCGGACTTTATCCCACACACCGCCGACGTGCTTCTCTGCTGCTTCTACATCTTGAAATGTATAGACCCATTTCTGGTCTGCCATAATATACCTCCTGCTAAATTACACAATTACAAAATACAACACTTGGAGGGGGTGCCTCCAAGCGTTGTATTTTACCATTTATTTTTCTATTCGCTCCGTATTTCTAGCAAAATATTTTCTACTCAAGTGATCCACAAAACACTCCAAGGTTCAATGGTTACATTCACATCAGTACCAGCGACAATGAATTCCTGGTTGGATAACAGATCACTGATAATCCTGCCATCTCCCCAAAACAGATCAGACACCGGGATCTTGAAGTTACGTCGTGTACCGCTGGCATTCATGATAGTGAGCAGGCTCTCTTCACCCATCGTCCTGGCAAAGGCATAAATTCCCTTATTCCCATCCACCAGAACTTCCTGATAAGAACCTCTGCGCAACACGGATCTTTTCTTGCGGATATTGATCAATTGTTGAAGATATTTATGCAGATTACGGTCCCAATCATTTTCATTCCAGGGAAACGCCTTACGGCAATCCGGGTCTTTCCCCCCATCCAGGCCTACTTCATCTCCATAATATATCGCGGGGGCGCCGGGATAGGCCATCAGGAATGTATAAGCCATTTCCAATTTCTTTTGATCTCCGCCCAGTTCAGTTTTGATCCGGACAGTGTCATGTGAACCAAGGGTGTTGTACATCGCATAAACGTTTTCCCGGTCATACTGGTTCAACTGCCGGTTGACCATTTCAGAGAATTCATTAGCAGATAATTTATTTGTCAAGAGCCCTATCACACCGTCCCTGACAGGATAATTCATCAAACCATCAAAACTTCTTGGACCGACCCATTTTGGATCTCCATCCCAGATTTCCCCTACCAGGTAGGCATCGGGGTTTTCTGATTTCACAACCTCTCTGAATTCTTCCCAGAAGGCTTCATCATCAATTTCATTCGGGACATCAAGACGCCAGCCATCAGCGCCCAGGCGGATCCAATATCTGGCAACATCAAAGATATATTTCCGGACCCGAGGATTGTCCGTATTGAATTTAGGCAAACTCTTAAACTTCCACCATGCCTCGTAGTCGTCTGCATCCCCGGGAGAATAAGCATCCGGCGGCACGCTATTAAGGTGGAACCAATCAATATATGGCGAATGGCTGTGATTTTCGAGGACATCATTGAAGGCGAAAAACCCTCTTCCGCAGTGATTAAATACACCATCAATCACGATCTTGATACCGTTTTGGTGAGCAACATCCAGCAGGGTTTGAAAATCTTTTGTTGTTCCGAGCTTGAAATCGATCTTGAGATAATCGCTGATATTATAGCGGTGGTTGGAAGTAGCCTGGAAAATGGGATTAAAATAGATCGCTGTTATACCCAGATCCAGCAAATAATCCATTTTCTGGATCACACCCCGAAGGTCTCCCCCCTGGAAGTCCCAAATAGTTGGTTTTTCTCCCCAAGCCTGGGTTGTTGTAGGGTCATTTCCAGGATCGCTGTTATAAAACCGATCAGGAAAGATCTGGTAGAAAATTGAATCTTGAACCCAATAAGGCACCGTCATAAAATCGTTAATTCCTCCCGATAGAGTACATCCAGGGGCAATTGTATCATTCCCAACGACTAAGCAGTTAACAAAATCTCAAACTTTTCAGTCTGATTGTTCAGGTTGAATAGTGATCCAGGACAGTCTGGATCTGGGATCGATATCCCCTGCCAAATAAATTAAGATGATTCAGTAAATGGTAGATATTGTAGAGTGAAAATCGGGAGCGATAGCCTGTCTCAAGGGAATTTATCTCAGTGTAAGCCCTAAAAAACTCTTCCGGATAATGACCGAAGAGATCCGCCATCGCCAGGTCCGCTTCTGCCCAACCATAATAAACTGCCGGATCGATCAGAGCGGGTTTTCCATCTTGATTTGTGATCAAATTTCCACTCCATAAATCCCCATGGATTAATGACGCTGGCTGCTTCGGGATCAATTCAGGCAGCCGCTTCAGCAGGTTCTCCAACTTGTGGAGATCCTTTGTATCCAGCAGGGATCGGTCATTGGCCCATTTGATCTGGTTCCTGAGCCGCATTTCCTGGAAAAATTTCCAGCCGTTCTCCATCCAGGTGTTTTGCTGGGGATTGCTGCCAATATAATTATCATTTTCAAAACCAAATCTGGGATTTTGCTGCATATGCACCACAGCCAACTGCCGGCCATAAATCTGCCAAAAGTCTTTGCAGCGCGGGGCAGGTCGTAGATCACTCAGCAGCAGGTATTCCTCCCCCACCAGATATACCTCAGGGATCAATGGTCCCCCATCAATTTTCAGCGCTTCGAGTCCCTCTGCTTCCCTCAGGAACACATCCGTATACTTTCCAGGATCTTGTTTCAGGAAATAATCCTCACCGGATGCTGTTTGGATCCTCAAGGCTTGATGGATACAACCCCCACTCACTGGATCAACGGAAGTGATATCCCCAAGCTGGTTCTTATTTATCCAATCCTGGACATCAGAGTGTACTTGTTTCACTTTCCAAGTCCTCCAATAAACCCTGACAGGACCTTTTCACTATCTCGAAAGTCTTATCAAACCCGTCTAATCCACCATAATAGGGATCTGGCACATCCATCCTGGCGCTGCCCTGGGGATCGAATTCCCGCATCATGCGGATCTTCTTTTCTTCTTCTGTAGAAGCCCAGCTACTAAGGATTCGTAGATTAGATCGATCCATAACAATGATCAGATCGTGTTGATCGAACTCATCTCTCCTGTACTGTCTGGCTTTTCCTGTGTACTGGAAACCTTTCTCCTGGGCCACCTGGCGCATTCGGTGATCGGGGAGTTCGCCGACATGGTAGGCAGATGTTCCGGCAGAGTCCAATTGGTATTTTTCCCCCACTCCCCTCTCCTGGGCTAAGTGGCGGAACATATTTTCGGCCAATGGACTGCGAATGATATTTCCCTGGCAAACAAAGATTATCCTCAAAATAGATCCTCCTGCCATTATATGCTACCACTTTTGATTTATCGTAATCCATAAAGGGATTTCAACCTTAATAAAATCCCCCTATCTCATGGGTTTGCCTGTTGAGAAGTTTCGTGTATAATAAGAACACGTTCAGGAAGCTAGACTCCTGAACGATAAAAATGAAACTAAGAATGTTTTGATCAAAAAGTCAAAACGAAAAACCGGGTTGGGGATTAGATTTTTCCAAAATGAGCTTGACCAAAAGGAAAAATCATCAGAAGTGGACCTCCCCACCCCCTAAATACAAGGGTCGCCATAGGTTAGACCGGCGGCCGCGGTACTAATAAAACGATCTACCATCACAAAGTGGTATTGAACTAAGTTACACATTGGCATATTGACTATTTACCAAGTGAAGCAGTCTATCGCTAGGTATTCAAGAGTACATTCGTCTTCAAAGATGTCCTAGCGTACCACAGTACAGTGTTTGGATCAGAACGTTATATCAGGCAGCCGTGGCCAAAGATGGCGTCAACACGGCTGTTTTATGTTAACTGTAACCAGGCTTGAACCACAGAAGAAAAACCCCCAGCGATTAAACGTATATTTGGATGGTGAGTTTGCCTTCGGGATTTCCCGGGCCGCTGCTCCCTGGTTGGCAGAGGGAAATCAACTCAGCAAGCAGAAAATAAACGATCTGCAGGAAAAGGACCACTTTGAGGGGGCCTACCAACGTGCTATAAATTTCCTCAGTTATAGAATCCGGTCTGAAAAGGAAATCCGCCAGAATCTGACCAAACACGATGTCCCTGAAGATGTCATTGAGGGGGTTTTAGGTAAGCTGCGGGGGGTTTCTCTTGTAAATGACCATGATTTCGCTTCTCGATGGGTGGAAAACCGGGTCCAGTTCAAACCCCGTGGAAAAAGAGCTCTTTCCTCAGAATTATTTCAAAAAGGCATTAATAACGAGATCATTGAAGACGCCCTGGCAGAGCTCGATGAAGAAGAACTGGCATTTAAGTGTGCCCGTTCCAGAATTAGGAAATTTACCGGTTTGGAGGAAAAAGCCTTTCAGAAGAAACTCTCAGGCTTACTTACCAGGCGCGGTTTTCCGTATCACATCACCAAAGATGTTGTAGGTACTCTCTGGAAAGAGATGGAAAAGGAATTATAAACTTTTATCAATACATACCCATGATCGCAGACTGGATCAGAGAAAAGGGGCAAGAAAATGAATGTATATCCAATAATTATCGGTGTTGTCGCGCTCGTTTTGGGAGCCGTGATTGGATTTTTTATCAAAAACTACCTGGCCACCAAGGAGGCAGAAGATAAACAAAACAAAGCCAACCAGCTTCTCAACGAAGCCGAAAGAAAATCAACAGAAGTAGTCAAAGAATCCCAGGACCGGGCTATAGAGATCATCCAGGCCGCGGAAAAGGAAGCTCACGAACGTAGATCAGAGATTACCCGCAACGAAGAACGACTCCAGAGCCGCAGTGACCAGCTGGACAAACGAGCTGAAAAGATCGAAGACCGAGAACATACCATCAGTCAGCGGCAGAGCGCTTTGGATAAAAGAGCCAACAAAGTGGACGAAATGCATGCTAACATGGCGAACGAATTGGAAAAGGTCAGCCAAATGACACAGGCTGAAGCCAAAGACCTGCTCCTGGAACGGGTGGAACAAGAAGCCCGCAACGACATGTCCCGCATTGTCCGTGAAATCGAAGCCGAAGCTCAGGAACAGGGAGAACGCAAAGCCCGTAAGTTAATAGCGGATGCCATCCAACGAGTGGCATCAGACCATGTGGAAGAAGTGACTTCCTCCACCATCCCCCTGCCATCAGATGACATGAAAGGACGAATTATCGGCCGAAACGGGCGCAACATCCGGGCTTTTGAGAAATCAGCCGGTGTGGACGTGATCGTAGATGATACACCGGAATCGATCACAATTTCCTGTTTTGACTCTGTACGTCGTGAAGTTGCTAAAAATGCCATGAAAAAACTGATCCTCGATGGCCGGATCCATCCCGCACACATTGAAACGATCATTGAAAAAGAACAGGAAAATCTTGATAAAGTGATCATGGAAGCAGGTGAGCAGGCCGCCTATGAAGCCGGCGTACCTGGCTTGCAGGCCGATATTCTAAAAACACTAGGACGTTTGAAATTCCGCACATCCTACGGCCAGAACCAATTGGCCCACGCTGTGGAATCCGCCCAACTGGCCTCAGTACTGGCCTCTGA
>RCNC010002673.1_pt1 | contig 11821 bp, 11 predicted proteins | sample 2041301 | NCBI WGS metagenome assembly RCNC01 (sample SAMN09708231, study PRJNA481090) | Marine sediment metagenome, whole genome shotgun sequencing project. | biome: marine sediment; feature: ocean; material: sediment; isolation source: Sewage treatment plant 13A marine sediment (STP13A) ... | reverse complement strand
CAAATTCACACTCCGGATTCCGTCCTGTGTGGTATCTTTAGTGCTGCCGGAACCCGTGGCTCAGAAGATGGTCAATATGCAGCATGCAAAATAAGAATATCCTTTCCGTGCTGACCGGAATATTGTCGCAGTTTCATCTGAAGATAACCCGAACCAAGCTATTTCTGTTTGCCCTGACACTCATAGTCTTCGGTCTAGCCTTGGGTGGACTGAAGACCGGAACAGAGGATGCTGACATCAGCAGTAAGGTGGTCAGCCTCAGTCTGCCCGAACGGCAGGACATACTGGTTCTTGTCCCCGGCGACTTAAACCTGGGTTCTGACACCGAGGCGAGTCCGGGTATGATTCCTGAAGCCGTAACATGGGAACCCGTCACCGTACGTTCGGGACAATCGCTGGATGGCATTTTCCGCCAGCAGGGTTTCGGCGCAAACACCCTGCACACAATCATGACCATTAACAGTGAAACCAAACAACTGAAGAATATTCGCCCGGGTGACCTGTTCGAATTCCAGCGTCATGGGGATGGCTCACTCAAACGTATGCGTTATGCCATTGATGAGGATCGCTACCTGATCGTCGATCACGATGCGCAGAAAGCCGTGGCCAGTTTTGAAGCACGTGACATGATCACTGAAATTACCGAAACCAATGGCACCATCACATCCTCCCTGTTCCTGGCCGGCAAGCTGGCCGGTCTTAGCGATGGCATGGTAATGAAACTGGCAAATCTGTTTGGATGGGATATCGATTTTGTGCTCGATATCCGCGAGGGTGACCGCTTTTTCCTGCTTTATGAAAAAGTTTACAGGGATGGCAGCTTCCTGCGTGATGGCGAAATAGTCGGTGCGACCTTTATTAACCAGGGTGAAAAATTCCAGGCCTTACGTTATGACATTGACGGGCAGGCCCAGTACTTTGCACCCGACGGACGCAATATGCGTAAGGCGTTTCTACGTGCGCCGCTGAACTTTGCTTACATCAGTTCCAGTTTCAACCCGAAACGTTTTCACCCCATACTAAAACGCGTCAAAGCCCATAATGGTATCGACTACAAAGCGCCCAAGGGCACCCCGGTTTATGCAGCAGGTGACGGCAAGGTCATACGCTCGAACTACAGTAAATTTAATGGCCACCACGTGTTTATCCAGCACGCCAATAGCATTGTCACGAAGTACCTGCATTTCACCAAGCGAACCGTAAAAAAAGGCCAGCGTGTGAAACAGGGTAAGGTCATAGGCTACGTTGGTGCGACGGGTTTGGCACAGGCACCACACCTGCACTATGAATTTTTGCTAAACGGTGTTCATCGCAATCCACGTACGGTCGCATTGCCGAAAGCAGATCCGCTTGGCAAAGTGCAGCTGCTTGATTTCCAGCAAAAGGCAGCACCTGTTTTGTCGCAACTGAGCCGGCTTGAATCGGCATCCATGTACGCAACGACCGCGAGTAGCCCGTGACCGGCGAGCTCATTATCGGAATGTTATCCGGCACCAGCCGTGACGGCGTGGATGCGGTGCTGGTCAATTTCAGAAATGGCTCAATGGATATATTGCACACCCTGTGCACGCCCTACCCGACCGCGATCAAGCTGACACTTGATCAGCTGCTCGAAACCGGTGACCCGCCAACGCAGAAGGTGGCAGACCTGCTGGATGAAAACCTCGCCTACTTCTTTGCACGTATCGCGCAAAACCTTGTGGGTGAGACGGGTCTGGAAATGCGCGACGTAAGGGCCATTGGTTCACATGGTCAAAATGTCTGGCACCAGCCCCGGGGTGAAAACCCAATGACCATCCAGCTTGGAAGAGGCGATTTACTCGCCAGGAATACGGGCACGACGGTGGTCAGTAATTTTCGCAGCGCTGATGTAATGGCAGGTGGCCAGGGTGCACCGCTGGCACCCTTGCTACACCGGCGCCTGTTTCACAGCGATATAGAAAATCGCGCCATTCTGAATCTCGGCGGTATTGCCAACCTGACCATTTTGCCAACCACAGGTGAAGTAACCGGCTATGACTGCGGCCCGGGCAACTGCCTGATGGATGGCTGGATCAAGCGTCAAATGCAAAAAGACTACGATGATGGTGGCCGCTGGGCCAGAAAAGGTGAAGTTGATACCGAACTACTGAGCCGTATGCTGGCGGACCCCTACTTCAGGCTGTCACCGCCCAAAAGTACCGGCCTGGAATACTTCAGCATGACCTGGCTGGACAAGATGCTGGGCCCGGCACCACCAACCGCAATTGATACTCAAACCACTTTGGCAGAGTTGTGCGCACAGAGCACTGCCCACAGCCTCGCTGATGCAGACCTGCCTGACCGGCTACTGGTATGCGGCGGCGGCGCGCACAATGTCTTTCTGATGCGAAGAATGGCGGCGGCATTACCGGAGGTGGTGGTTGAATCAACGGCCAGGTATGGGGCGGACCCTGATTGGGTAGAGGGCTTGTTATTCGCATGGTTAGCACATGAAAGACTCAATGGATATACCCAGGACACCACGCACATCACAGGCGCAAATCACCCCGTATTGCTGGGAGAAATACACCAACCACCAGTTGGTGACCTATAATCCGCTTATGTCACTTCTGCTTAATGTCCTCTGGTTTATCTTCGGCGGGTTTCTTGTCTCCCTCGCTTATATCCTGGGGGGCATCCTGTTATGTATCACTATTATCGGTATTCCTTTCGGGATTCAGTGTTTCAAGCTATCCATACTGGGCATGGCACCTTTCGGTCACGAAGTTCGCGAAACGGAGCCACCCGGTGGTGCTATTTCCATCATCATGAATGTCATCTGGATCATTCTGCCGGGCCTTGAACTGGCATTAATGCACCTGTTCCTGGCGGCTTTTTTCGCCATCACGATTATCGGCCTGCCATTCGCAGCTCAGCACCTGAAAATGACCCGCCTCGCCATCTTGCCCTTTGGTTTTCGAGTCGTTGAGAGCCGTTAATTAATCAACCTTTTTGTTGACCCAGATCATCGTGCGGTCCCTATCGGGGGCGTATTGTTCGTTTCAAATCATAAGAATTGCTCTCGAAAAATTGGGGATCCCAACACAGACAGGGAAGGTGATTATTTTGGTTGCTTTGGCAATTGTTCACGATGAGTCGACGTGTGTTACAGACAGTCCTCTCATCGCTATTTATCCCAGGATTTACGGCAGATCCGGAAGGATGCCGCTTGTAAATTCTTCTGCCTACCTAAAACATCTCCAGCTTCAAACTTCGGGCCGACCTGTCAAGGTATGCCACGCCGGTTTTGTCGTTTCAGAGGAACAGTAAGATGATTGTTGCCTTAATCGTAATTATCACAATCGTAGCGTTTGTCGTGGTTGACCTTTTACTTCGTACACTCCTGAGAAGGAAGAGTGAAAAACGCCTGAAAAGGGAAAGAGAACGCGCTCTGGATGTCGGTCTGAAACTTGACGTAAGCGATGAGTCACCTTCTCTGAGGCGGGTGGAAGTGGACAATCCAAAAGCCCGGATACTGGCCGTGGATGATGAAGAGATCATCTTGAGCAGTTTTCGAAAAATTCTCGTTTACGCCGGCTACAGCATTGACACGGTGGAGAAAGGTTCTGAGGCTCTGGGGCTGATTCGTAAACGTGACTATGATTTCATATTCACCGATTTGAAGATGCCGGAAATGGATGGTGTTGAGTTAACCAAGGCCGCCAAACATCTGCGCCCTGATATCGATGTCATCGTTATTACCGGCTACGCATCCGTAGAAACCGCAGTGGAGACCGTAAGATATGGCGCGATGGCCTATGTAGAAAAGCCATTTACTGAAGATGAGCTGCTTGAGTTCTTAAAAACCGCGCTGATTAAGCGGCAGGTCAATCTTGAAAAACAAATGCGTCACAAGATCCGTTTGATCAAACCGGGCACCCCTGAGTCAAAATCCAAATACGAATTGAATGTTCCGGCCGGGGTATTCATATCCCCTCAACATGCCTGGGCAAAGATCGAATTGAACGGTATGGTTCGTATCGGGCCGGACGACCTCATTAGAAAAATCTTTGAGCAAATTGATCATGTCAATTTACCGGAAACCGGGCAAACGATCGAAAAAGGGAAAACCCTGTTTTCGATTCAATACGGTGACTATCAACTGGAAATACCCTCACCCCTCAGCGGAAAGATCACTTCTGTTAATTCGGAACATGCGGAACACCCTGATTGGTTGGCAATCAAGCCATTTGAGCTGAGCTGGATGTGCGGAATTGAGCCGTCAAATCTTGCCGAGGAATTGCCAAGCCTCAGGATCGGGCGAGATTCAGTTAGTTGGTATCAAAGTGAAATAGACAGATACCAGGTGCTTGCCGACAAATTTATCGAAAATGTTGCCCAGTACGAATCGAATGAAACGGAGACTGGCGAGCAAGGCAGAAACAAGGAATACACAAAACTCCTGATTGGGTTTTCAGAACCATTTCTGCAGCGTTGATGATTTTGGATAAAAACCAATTCTATCCTTAATGCATATTGAGTGAGGGATCATGCTTAAATTCTACATTTCCATGGGATGCTTGTTTTTATTCGCTACGACTCTTTTCAGCTATTCACAGCTTGCGAATGCGAGTCACGAAATCATCGGCGCACCCAAATGCAAATCCTGCCACAAGGCCAAGACCGGTGACCAGTGGAAAGCCTGGACTGAATCCGCTCACGCCGGGGCCTTCGAGACCCTGGCATCGGATGAGGCCAAAAAGATTGCCGCCGACAATGGGCTTGGAGATCCGCAAGCCGAAGATGCCTGCCTGAAATGCCATGCTACCCGGGTATTCCTGGGCGCCGGTGTCGCTATTAGCGAAAAGGCAAACTATACCGATAGCGAGGGCGTTGGCTGCGAAGTCTGTCATGGTCCCGGCTCTGATTACAGACCCAAAAAAATCATGACGGACCCAATAGCAGCGAGGGCGGCCGGGATGGTCTCAGTCAAGTCCGTCGATGCATGCGCGAGGTGCCATAACGAGGAAAGCCCCACTTTCAGGGCTTTTGATTTCGAGGAGAGTTGGGCAAAAATTGCACATCCGGTCCCAATGACAGAAGCCGCCGCAGCCGCTCTTGTTGTGCCGGGTGAAATCATTTTCGAGTCATCGGTTGGACAGGTGCATTTTCCGCACGATCTACATGTCGGGGAGTTGGAACTGGAGTGTAGCGAATGCCATCACCAGATCCACGCAGTGGTACTGGATACCCCGCACCCGGACTACATGAAGTCTTCGTGGATCAAATGCCAGATTTGCCACGAAACAAATTCAGCGATGAGTAAAAAATACTATAAGTGCTCTGACTGTCATCATTCAGAACTTGAGGACATTGCGGATGAAACGCTCAGTTCCAAGGTGGTCATCCATAAGAGCTGTTGGGCGTGCCATGAGTCAGGTACGGGTGTAACAGCGAGCCATGGTTGCACGAATTGTCATGTTGATGAAGAGAAATAGTAAAAGCGTTCCCAAAAATAAGTAGATCCCTGACAGGGCCTCAAAGCGCGCCAGGGTTAAGGAGATGTAATGGATAGGCGAGGCTTTTTAAAAACGTCACTTGTTGTCGGTGGCAGCGTGTTAACAAGCAATAAGGCAAGTGCCCAGGAGACACACGATCCAGAGGAATTTGTCGGTATCCTGGTAGACACAACCCGCTGTATTGGCTGCAGGGCATGCGAAGTTGCCTGCGGCGAAGAACACGATATGTTTGTTCCTGACGTGGTGAACGACGGGGCCCTTGAAGAACACAGAAAGACCAGTGACAAGCAATGGACTGTCGTAAATAAATTCGAGACTGAAAAAGGCGATATATTTGTCAAAACACAATGTATGCATTGCTACCAGGCAGCCTGCGCGATTGCCTGTCCCACGGAGGCGATGAAGCAAACCGCAGAAGGCCCCGTCTACTGGAGGGGAAACAAATGTATAGGTTGTCGGTACTGCATGATTTCGTGCCCTTTTAATATGGTCAAATTCGAATTTAACGATTGGAACCCAAAAATCCAAAAATGCACCATGTGTACCGAACTTCTCAAAGAGGGACAGAAACCCGCCTGTGTCAGTGCCTGTCCGACAGATGCCCTCATGTTCGGCACGCGGGTCAAAAACCTTGAAGTTGCCCGGCATCGTATTTACAGCCACCCTGATAAATATGTACATCATATTTACGGCGAGAACGAAGTGGGTGGAACCGGTTACATCTACCTCTCGGCGGTACCCTTTGAACAACTGGGATTCCCGACGGACTTAGGCAACACTGCATACCCGGATTACACGAAGCAGTTTCTTTACAGCGTTCCGATGATCCTGTTCGGTGCACCGGCCTTCCTGCTGGGACTCAACGCACTTGTGGGAAATGATAAGCCGGCCCTGGAGCTAGAGCCCGAGTTGGAAGATGGAGAGTCAAGTGATGAATAAAGAAGCTGCTGTTTACGATTCATTTGGCAACTTTTTTCGCTTCCTGATCGAGGAGATGAAACCACGTGGGCCATGGCTCACCCCGTTTAATATCATCTCGATTCCGGTAATAATTACCGGTGTAGTCATCCTGTATTTTCGTTTTGTCTACGGCCTCGGTTCCGTGGCCAATTACACGCAGGAAGTTCCCTGGGGCCTCTGGAAGGGTTTAAATGTTGTAACCGGTGTTGCCCTTGCTGGTGGTGCCTACGTGATCACTTTCGTGGTTTATGTCCTGGGAGTGAAAAAGTATCGCTCTGTCGTGCGCATCACCGTTTTGAACGGGTTCATGGCCTACAGTTTTTACGCCGGTGCGCTTTTGCTTGACCTGGGTCGACCATGGTTCGGGCTCAATCCCTATATTGGTAATTCGTTCGGATTCAGTTCCATTCTCTTTCTGATCTGCTGGCATTTTCTGTTATACATGCTCGCGGCATTTGTCGAATTCTCTCCAGCGGTAGCCGAATGGATGCATTGGGAGAAAGCCCGTAAATTTCTTGCAAGTCTGACCCTGGCCACGGTGATCCTCGGGATAACCTTATCCTTACTTCACCAATCAGGTCTTGGGGCGCTGTACCTGATGGCAAAAACGAAAATTCATCCACTGTGGTTCTCAGAATTTATACCGATTCAGTTTTTTGTCTCCAGCATTTATGCAGGCCTGGCCATGATCATCATGGAAGGAACCATCGGTCACAAGGTCTTTAAAAACCTTTTACCACCGGGCACCCAGCGGTCTTTTGACGATATCGTCCTGGGACTGGCAAAAGGCGCCGCCATCACCATGTTCGTTTACTATTTTTTCAAAGCCCTGCTTTTCGTCCACGATCAACAGTGGGAATTGCTCAACGATGGCTTTGGCCTGTGGTTTCTTCTTGAGGTGATTGGGTTTGTGCTGGTACCTGCACTGATGTTTGCCTTCGGCTATAAGCACCGGAACCTGAAGATTATCAAGGTTGCCGCAGCCATGGCCCTGGTAGGCATCGTACTCAACCGGCTCAACATATCCATCATCTGTTTCAACTGGTATGCAGATGTACGTTACGTTCCATCCTGGCAGGAATTTGTCGTTTCGATGACGGTGATATTTGTTCAATTCTGGATATTCCGCTGGATCGTCACGCGTATGCCTGTGCTCAGTTCAAACCATCAACACTAGGAGCTAAAATGGATTCAATTACTTATGTAAATATCTTTGAAACAAAGGGACTCGAATACCTGCTTTTGTTGTGTTTCTGGGTACTGTTCATCTACATGGTGAAGTACCTTAAGACGCCGGCAAAAAAGCAAGATGATTCGAAATAGGAAACCCATTTTCGAGTGATCTATGTTCAGTAACAAGATCGGTTTCAAACTGACCTCCGGTGTGGTGCTGACGGTCCTGTTTGTGATCGTCATATTCGCCTACTTCAATATTCAATTCGAGAAAAACAGCTTGCTGATGGAGGTGGAACGGCATGCGAGCCAACTCAGTGATCACCTCAAGTCGGACCTGGCGTACGATATGCTGCACAACGTCCGGGAGCGGATTCATTCCGGTATTCACCGCATTGGCAGCCAGGAGGGTATTGACCGTATCCGCATATTTAACAAGTCAGGGGAGATCATTTACTCGTCGAACATATCAGAGATCGACAACATGGTCGATAAAAACGCAGAGAGTTGTTACGGCTGCCATTCGGCTGGAAAGCCCCTGGAACATCTGGAGACGCAGAAACGTACGCGAATATTCCGTCTTGACCCGGATTCATCGCGAATGTTGGGGATCATCAACCCGATCTACAATGAACCATCCTGTTGGACGGCGGATTGCCATGCACACCCACAAACGCTGACCGTGCTCGGTGTGCTGGACGTCACCATACCGCTCACCGATATCGACAATAACATCCGCCGCAGCGGGGTTGCCATCGTTGTCCTGGCCGTGAGCGCTATCATCATTTTGAGCCTTATCGTTGGCATGCTTGTGCGCTGGTGGATCGACCGGCCCGTGCAGAGCCTTCTCACTGCTACCAGGGAGGTAGCCGGTGGTAATCTTGGTTACCGGGTCAAGGTGAAAAGAGATGACGAACTGGGAGTGTTGGCCAAATCCTTCAACAATATGGCTGAAAACCTGGCCCAGGCACGACTGCAGTTATTCCAGTCGGATAAACTCGCTTCGCTGGGAAGGTTGGCTGCCGGAGTGGCACATGAGATTAACAACCCGCTCACCGCAGTGCTCACCAACAGCAGCTACCTGTTGAAACGGTCACAGGGTCAGCCCGAGACAAAGGAAGACCTGCAGGTCATTGTTTCCGAAACCATACGATGTCGGGAAATCGTCAAGAGCCTGCTTGATTTTGCCCGGCAAACTGTCCCAAAAAAACGCAAGGCGGATATCAATGAGATTATCGGCCGGGCTGCAAAAGTGATTGAGAATCAACTCTCCATGCGGCAGGTGGAACTGGTCATGGATCTCGATACCGAAATTCCCAATGTGACGGTCGACGCCAACCAGATCCAGCAGGTTTTCATCAACCTGGTAGTCAATGCATCGGACGCGATCGGCGAGAACAGTGGTTTCATCCGGATTACCAGCAAGAGAATAAACCTTAATCCTGACGGGGTCCTTCAGATCAAGCGTGCATTGTGTCGCAAGCGGCATGACCTGGTCGACAGGAAGGTCCAGATCGATGGAAAACCCGCCATCAGCATGCGCTTCCGCAAGCAGAAGCAAACCGGAATCATTCACCTCAACCCCATGTACGGTTCAAACGACCATCGCCTGAACGGTATGCCATCCTTCGATGAAGATGTTGAACTCCAATGCCCGGATTGCTCGGCTTCACTTCTTGCTGAAGGTGAAACCTGTCCTAAATGCGGTGCTCCGATCTATGCATTCGAGGTACCCCTGAAGGGCCTGGTCAAGGGTTGCTTAACGGATGGTTGTGCCTGGCATCACTGGAAACAGGTCGAATCCTCCTGGGATGACGAGTACGTGGAAGTACAGGTAATTGACAATGGTTGCGGTATTCCCGAAGAACAGCTTCCGAAACTTTTTGAGCCATTCGCAACGACAAAAGGCCAAAAGGGAACGGGGCTGGGTCTGGCCGTTACCTGGGGTATCGTCGATAACCACAACGGGACGATCACGGTGGAGAGTGAGGTCGGCGTCGGAACAACCTTTTTTATCCGGATACCGGTGGGATCATGAACCAATTGAAAGATATCCTCGTGATCGACGATGAACCCATGGTCACCCGGGCCGTGGTAAAGATTTGCAGTGCGGAGGGCATGACGGTCTCTGCAGCGGGTCACGCTTCGGAGGCTCTGCAGAATCTGGAAGATAATAAATTTCACCTGATGCTATGCGACATCATGATGCCCGAACTCGACGGCTTCCAGTTCCTTGAAGAGCTTTCCAGAAGAGGTATTCACACACCCGTGGTCATGATGACCGGCTACTCCACTGTCGAAAATGCAGTCAGAAGCCTGACATCCACTGGTGCCGTCGACTATATTCCGAAGCCCTTTACTACCGATGAATTGCTAACCATCATCCAACGCAATCTCCGCTGCAGCGAACTTCTGGACAAGGCCGAGTCAGCGAGCATGCCACGAAAAGGCTCGATGCCCTATGTCCCATGTCCCACGGATTATTACAAACTCGGCTATGTTAGCTGGGCACGGATGGATAATAAGGGCACCGCAAGAATCGGGGTCAGCGACTTATTTCTGAAAGCGGCGGAGGGGATAACCGGACTCGAATTATCATACCAGGGTGAAGACCTCCTGCAGGGGGTTCCCTGTGCGGAAGCGACAACCCCGGATGGATTAGTGCACAGCATCATGTGCCCGCTTAGCGGAAGAATTCTCGAGGTAAATGCCCTCGCACAATCCAGCCCTTCGTTGGTCGAAAAGGATCCTTATTTCAGGGGATGGCTGTATCAGATAGTGCCGTCAAACCCGGCGAGCGATCTGCAGTGGCTGAGCCTATGAAGTCCCAACTCATGCGAACGGAATAAGCAAAGCTAACCCGGGGGGCGGGTATCAGCAACATCCAAAACTACCTGCGCTCGTTCCATGGTGCCACCTTGAAAAGAAGAAGAAGACCCGGAATCGCGACCACGGTACATATGATAAAGAATTGCGTATAACCCATCGCCTCGATAATGAACCCGGTTGAAGCGTTGGCAAATGTCCTCGGCACCGCTATAAAACTGCTGAACAAGGCGAACTGCGTGGCGGTAAAGGCCTTGCTGGTCTCACGTGCCATGAATGCGGTCAGTGCAATTGCACCCAGCCCGACACCCAGGTACTCACCACTGACCACCATGAATAAACCCATCGGGTGATGGCCGACCGTGCTCAACCACACATAACCCATAATGGTCACCATCTGCACAAAGCCAAATACCCAAAGCGCCCTGTTGATACTCATTTTCAACATGACGACACCACCCAGGATGCCCCCGGCGATGGAAGACCATAACGCTGCGATCTTGGCGATTGAACCGATTTCGGTTCGGCTGAATCCCATATCCAGATAGAAAGGTGTCGCCAGGGCAGTGGCCATATTATCGCCAAGTTTATAAAGAAACATGAATGCAAGAATTGCCAGGCCGGCCTTTATGCCCCCGCGGGAAAAGAACTCCACGAACGGATCAACAACGGCTTCTCTCAATGTGGCAGGTGCCAGCGCATCATCGCTGACTTCCTTGATGATAAACGTGGTGATAATACCAACCCCCATGAACGCTGCCGTGACCCAGTAAACCACCGCCCAGGGCAGGATATCGGACAGGATCAACGCCAACGACCCCGGCACCAGCGAGGAGAGACGGTAGGCATTAATGAACAGGGAAGTACCCGAACCCAATTCGTCGTCGGCCAGCAATTCGCGCCGGTAGGCATCGACCACGATATCCTGGCTGGCACCGAACAGCGAAACGATAAAAACCATTACTACAATCGCCTGAAGTGAGACCGAAGGGTCAAACTGACCGAGAGCCGCTATCGAAAAAAGCAACCCGATCTGCGTGATCAGAGCCCATCCACGTCTTCGGCCCAAAAACGGCAGCTTGAAACGGTCCATCAAGGGTGACCAAAGAAATTTCCAGGTGTAGGGTAAGGAAACCAATGCGAATAGCCCGATCGTTGCAAGGTCAACCTCATGGCTGCGCAACCAGGCCGGGACCAGCTGGATCAATACATAGAGCGGTAAACCGGACGTGAAACCCAGGAAAACACACGTCACCATCTTGCGGTTAAACAATATCTCCTGCCAACGACGGGGAGTTTTAGTTGAGCTGTCTTTATCTGTTAGCAATGTCGTAATCGTAATCAATGGTTAACGGGGCGTGATCCGAGAATCGCTCATCCTT
>RCNC010002672.1_pt1 | contig 11822 bp, 10 predicted proteins | sample 2041301 | NCBI WGS metagenome assembly RCNC01 (sample SAMN09708231, study PRJNA481090) | Marine sediment metagenome, whole genome shotgun sequencing project. | biome: marine sediment; feature: ocean; material: sediment; isolation source: Sewage treatment plant 13A marine sediment (STP13A) ... | reverse complement strand
AAGCCGGCGCAGGCTGAATCCAGCGGCGGTATCATGGATTATATTTACTATATCCTGGGCGCAGTTGTCCTGGCTATTGTAGGGTTTATCTTCGCCCGCCGTCGCGGAGCGGATGCAGATGCAGATGAGCAATCCATGCCTGTCAGTAGCCCCGCCGTCGAGGATCTGTTCTCGGAAGTGGAGCTGCAGGAAGAGCAGCTGGAAGTTGAATCACCCGAAGAAGATTATGAAGAAGATGACGGTGAGGTCACTGCTCCGGAATCCGATAATCGTGGCTATGGCGAGCGTAAGCACGATGAATACGCTTCCGATGAAGCTGCTGATGCACTGGCAGAAGCGGATATCTACATAGCCTATGGTCGTCACCCGCAGGCAGTTGACCTGCTCACTAACGCCCTGGTAAATGAGCCGGGTAATCCGGTTTACCGCCTCAAACTGATCGAAATTCACACCGAGCTGAATGACCGTGGAGCAGCTGCCGCGCAATTCGAGCAGTTGCAGAGCAGTGGTGATGCAGAAAGTATTGCCCGCGCAGAAGCGCTGATGGCGGGCATGGGCAAGTCGGTCGCAGAGGGTTTGCCGGAGGGCCAGGATGATCTTGATGGCGCGCTGCGCGATGGACCAGGCCTGGTCTCCAACCCCCTGGAGCTGGCCACAGGATCAGGTGAGTCACTGGAAGCAGATTTCAGCGACCTGGAAATCGAAGGTGGCGACGACGAAGAACTCGATTTGTCTGCAGATTTCGAAGACTCTGAAGGCGATGACTATGACGATGAAGATCTTGTTATAGCCGACGACGCCAACGGTTTGTCCACCAAAATGGACCTGGCCCGGGCTTACCTGGATATGGGTGACGACGACGGAGCGCGCCAGATTCTCGATGAGGTCGTGGCGGAGGGTAGCGAAGAACTGAAAGCTGAGGCTCTCGAGCTCCTGGCACGCATTGGTTGACCCCCTTTTTTCGGCTGCCCCACTTGCTGCGGGCAGCCGCATTGCCTGTCGCATTGAATACAACGGTAGTCCCTATAACGGTTGGCAATCGCAGCCCCACGAGGGCGTTGTAACGGTTCAGGACGAACTGGAGCGCGCACTCTCAGGCGTGGCGAACAAACCGCTGCGAGTTCACTGCGCCGGCCGCACCGACACCGGTGTGCATGGCTTTTCCCAGATTATTCACTTTGACGCCCCGACAGCCCGGAGTTGCAAAGCCTGGGTGATGGGCGGCAATGCCAATCTTGTGCCCAATATTCGTATCCATTGGGCGGTTCCCGTTCCCGTCACGTTTCACGCCCGTTTCAGTGCCCTGTCGCGTCACTACCGCTATGTGATTTCCAATACACCGATAAATCCGGCGCTACTTGCGGGCCTGGTTAGCTGGCACCGACGCCCGGTAGACGAGGCGGCTATGCACGCGGCGGCCCAGCATTTATTGGGGGAATGTGATTTCAGTGCCTTTCGCGCGGCCGGGTGCCAATCGAGTACTCCCATGCGTAATGTGCATGCAGTAACGGTGAGTCGACGCGCCAGCCTGGTGGTGATCGATATCTGCGCTAATGCTTTCCTGCATCATATGGTGAGGAATATTGCCGGTGCCTTGCTGGCAGTGGGTGACGGCCGTAAACCGGTGGAGTGGATTGCCCAGTTACTCAGGGGGAGGGATCGTACAGTGGCCGCTGAGACAGCGCCCGCCTCCGGTCTATACCTGGTGGATGTCGAATACCCGGCGCAGTTCGGCTTGCCGCCTACGCCTTTTGGGCCTGTGTTGCTAGGGGCAAATCCGTAATCTGACCACGGTCCTGTGAAGACAGCGTTGGGCGTGATCTGCTATCATTCGCCCCTGATTTTTCCTGGTTACTGACCGACATGGCATTCACTCGCATCAAAATCTGCGGAATTACCACGCCGGACGATGCGCGCGCGGCTATAGACTGTGGAGCTGATGCAATAGGCCTGGTTTTTTATCCCAAGAGTCCACGGGCGGTAAGCCTGGAGCGAGCAGCAGAGATTGCCGCCGTGGTGCCGCCTTTCGTCAGCCTGGTGGCCTTGATTGTCAATGAGCCAACCGAGCAAATCGAACGTATATTATCAACGGTGCCGATCGATCTCCTGCAGTTTCATGGGGACGAGGCGCCGGAGTTTTGCCAGCAATTCGATCGCCCCTGGATCAAAGCGCTGCGTGTAAAGCCCGGTGTGGACATCCGGGCGGCCTGCGATCTTTATAGTTCGGCTCGAGGGTTGCTCCTGGACAGTTGGCAGGAGGGCGTGCCCGGTGGAACGGGAAAGACCTTTGACTGGCAGCTCGCGTCACAAGAGTTATCCCTGCCCTTTGTCCTCGCCGGTGGCTTGCATGCCGACAATGTTGCAGCGGCCATCGCTGAGCTGCGACCCGCAGCGGTCGATGTCAGCGGTGGTGTGGAGAGTGCACCGGGCAAAAAGGATACTGGCAAAATACGACAATTTATTGCGGCGGTTCATGCCGCTGATGAACAATTGGGTGGATTATCAGATGACAAGTAATACCGACAAAGTACATTTTGATGCCGTTCCGGACGAGCAGGGCCGCTTTGGTATCTACGGTGGTAAGTTCGTTGCCGAAACCTTGATGTCGTCACTGGCGGAACTGGAGGCAGTGTATCGCGAGCTCTCCGCTGATCCAGCCTTCCAGCAAGAGCTGGATGAGGACCTGGCTCATTACGTCGGGCGGCCTTCGCCACTGTATGAGGCCAAACGCTGGTCTGACCAGGTGGGCGGCGCGCGAATTTACCTGAAGCGTGAAGACCTTAACCATACCGGCGCGCACAAGGTGAACAATACGGTTGGCCAGGCCCTGTTGGCCAAGCATATGGGCAAGAAGCGGGTGATCGCCGAAACCGGTGCGGGGCAGCACGGTGTCGCCACGGCGACCATCGCCGCCCGCCTGGGAATGGAGTGCCAGGTTTTTATGGGGGAGGAGGATGTCCGCCGCCAGGCCCTGAATGTTTACCGGATGAAGTTGCTGGGTGCTGAAGTCATCCCCGTGACGTCCGGTTCAAGGACGCTGAAGGATGCCATGAATGAGGCCATGCGCGATTGGGTCACCAACGTTGATGATACGTTCTATATCATCGGTACGGTCGCCGGCCCCCATCCCTATCCGATGCTGGTCAGGGATTTCCAGTGTGTCATAGGCCGTGAGGCCAGAGCGCAGTCGTTGAACCAGACGGGGCGCTTGCCGGATGCGCTGGTCGCCTGCGTTGGCGGGGGTTCCAATGCCATAGGCCTGTTTCATCCCTTCCTCGAAGACGAGGCCGTTGCCATGTATGGCGTTGAAGCCGGCGGCCATGGCATCTCCACCAGTCAGCATGCTGCGCCGCTGACGGCGGGCACGCCGGGCGTGTTGCACGGTACCAGGACTTACCTGATGCAGGATGCGGACGGCCAGATAATGCATACGCACTCTGTTTCAGCGGGTCTGGACTATCCGGGGGTGGGGCCTGAACACGCCTGGCTCAAGGATGTTGGCCGCGTCAATTACGTGGTTGCCAACGACGACGAGGCCTTGCGTGCATTTCACAGTTTGACGCGTATTGAGGGCATTATGCCCGCCCTGGAAACTAGCCACGCCCTGGCCTATGCAGAGAAACTGGCTGGCGAAATGACCCCGGAGCAAATAATCATCGTGAACCTGTCGGGTCGCGGGGACAAGGATATCCACACAGTCGCCGAGATCGACGGCCTGGAGTTTTAACGCCATTGTTGGAGAATGAGTAGTGAGTCGTATTGAGGGACGTTTCCAGCAACTGGCGGAGCAGGGTCGAACAGCCCTGATCCCCTACGTTGTAGCCGGGGATCCGGGGCTTGATGTCACGGTGGGGCTGATGCACGCGTTGGTGGACAGTGGCGCCGATATCATCGAAGTCGGAGTGCCTTTTTCCGACCCTATGTCGGAAGGGCCTGTCATACAGTTGGCACATGAACGGGCGCTGGCAAACGGCACCTCCCTTGCTGCAGTGCTCGACTTGGTGCGCGAATTCCGTGAGCAAGACAGCACCACTCCCGTACTGTTGATGGGCTATGCCAATCCTGTTGAAAGAATGGGCTACGCGACCTTCGCTGATGCCGCGGCGGCGGCCGGTGTCGACGCGCTGCTGACAGTAGATATCCCGCCCGAGGAAGTGGCGCTGATCAACACGGAGCTACAGCGCGTGGCAATAGATAATATTTTGCTGGTGTCGCCCACCACGCCAGCAGAGCGCGTGGAGAAAATTACCGCCCAGGCCAGTGGTTTTATCTACTATGTCTCGTTGAAGGGTGTTACCGGTGCCGGGCACCTGGACACAGCGGAAGTCGCGGACAAGCTCGCTATCATACGCCAGCACACTGATCTGCCGGTTGCGGTGGGATTTGGTATCAAGGATGCCTCCTCTGCGAAAGCGGTTGCCCAGGTGGCAGATGGCGTGGTGGTTGGCAGCGCGCTGGTAAATGCCATGGCCGGGGCTATCGAGAGTGGCGGTGATTGCGGTGCGGCAGTGACCGCGGCAGCTGATTTACTGGCACAAATACGTCAGGGGATTGACAGCATTGCTTCCTAGTTGAGCCGCGCCGAGTTTATAATAGCAATCTCTGGATAATGGCGGGGAAGCCCATGAGCTGGATTGACAAGATTCTACCCTCGGGAGTACGCAGTGATGGGGCTGATAAACGCTCCAGCAGTGTACCTGAGGGGCTTTGGCGGAAGTGCGTCAAGTGTGATGCTGTGCTGTACCTGCCTGATGTGGAACGCAACCAGGATGTTTGTCCCAAGTGCGGCCACCACATGCGGATTGGTGCCCGTCGACGCCTCGCCAGTTTTCTGGACGAGGAGGGTATTGAAGAGATACTTGCCGACATCGAGCCTGTGGATCGCCTTAAGTTCAAGGATAAAAAGCGCTACAAGGACCGCCTGAGCGCAGCGCAAAAATCCACCGGGGAAAAAGACGCGCTAATCGCCATGCGCGGTACCCTGCAGGGTATGCCACTGATAGCGCTGGCTTTCGAATTCAACTTTCACGGTGGTTCCATGGGGTATGCTGTAGGGGAGAAGTTCACCCGTGCTGCGCAGATTGCAATCGAGGAAAGAATTCCCCTGGTATGCTTCGCTGCCTCCGGTGGAGCCAGAATGCAGGAAGCCCTCATATCCCTGATGCAGATGGCCAAGACCAGTGCGGTTATTGAGCGCATGAAACTCGCAGGCGTACCGTATATTTCCGTCATGACGGACCCTATTTACGGTGGAGTGTCAGCGTCACTGGCGCTGCTGGGTGATATCAATATCGCAGAACCCGATGCTCGAGCGGGATTCGCAGGGCCCAATATCATTGAACAGACCATTCGCCAAAAACTGCCCAAGGGCTTCCAGCGCAGTGAATTTCTGCTGGAGCACGGCGCTATCGACATGATTGTGCACCGCACCGAAATGCGCGCCACCATCGCCAGGTTATTGTCCAAGTTGACTGGTACGCCTCTGGTGGCGGAAGAACAGCCTACCGCTCCTGAAGAGGAAGAAGGCGAGCGCGAGGGCGAGAGCGAGCGCGAGGGCGAGGGCGAGGGCGAGGGCGAGGGCGAGGGCGAGGGCGAGGAAGCAACGCCGGCACCAACTGCGGCGGGAGATGAGTAAGGCGTCCCTGGAGCAGTGGCTGCAGCGACTGGAGACTATTCACCCAACAGAAGTAGAGCTGGGGCTGGAACGCGCAAGGGTGGTCGCACAGCGCCTGGAGCTACTACCAGTGTCGCAGCCGGTTATCACAGTAGCGGGCACCAATGGCAAAGGATCGACCGTGGCTGTGCTGGAGGCCCTGCTCAATGAGGTGGGCCAGAGCACGGGAACCTATACCTCACCCCATTTAATTCGTTTCAACGAGCGGATCAGGGTGGCGGGCAGCGAAGTCGCGGATGCAGTGATCATCGAGGCATTCAGCGCCATCGATGAGGCCAGGGGCGAGATTTCCCTGACGTATTTCGAATTTGCCACACTGGCTGCCCTGTGGATTTTCAAGGCTGCAGGGCCGGACATTATTATTCTGGAGGTGGGTCTGGGGGGGCGTCTCGATGCGGTCAATATTGTCGACACCTCACTGGCAGTTATTACCAGTATCGACCTGGATCACCAGGGCTGGCTGGGCCATTCCAGGGATGAAATCGCCAGGGAAAAGGCGGGGATATTGCGCGCGGCAACACCTGTGGTAGTCGCCGACCCCTGTCCGCCGCAAGCACTGCTCGATAGCATTGCTGCAGTTGGCGCTGCTCCCGCCCTGTTTTTCGGGCAAGAATTCGCCATCGAGGGTAGCGCGGATCAATGGCAGGGTATGCTGCGCGAGTTGAATGGCAGTGAGCGTAGGTTGGAGCCGTTGGCAGCAGGCGGGCTGCTGCCACAGAATATTTGCGCGGCATTGCAGGCGGTGTTGTTGCTGGGTATGGATTTCACGGGTGAGCAGTTGGGGAGCGCGTTGTCGGGACTGTCCGTAACAGGGCGCCGGCAATTGTTGCAAACAGGAGAGTGCGAGCTTGTGCTGGACGTTGCGCACAACCCGGCTGCAGTTAATAAGTTAGTTGAATATTTATCTGTAACACCTTGTAATGGAAGAGTAATATCGGTTTTTTCTGTTATGTCTGACAAGGATATTCGTGGCATGGCCGAGGCGGCCGCTGGACACTTCGATGCTTGGTTTCTGGCAGATCAGCCCCATAATGATCGTGCGGCAAAGGCTGCCGATGTGGCGCAGGTACTAAGGGATGTCGGACAGGATATGATCAGTATCAGTAAGAACTTACGACAGGCCTTCAGGCGGGCGCAGAGCCTTGCAGCTCCCGGTGATCGGGTAGTCGTATTCGGCTCGTTCTATACAGTGGCGGATGTGCTGCCATTACTGCAGAAGGATCAAAACAAGCATGGGGTGCAGTAGGTGAACGATGTCCTCAAGCAACGATTGGTAGGCGCGCTCATCCTGGTTGCCCTGGGTGTCGTATTCTGGCCGATAATATTTGTGCAGCCCGGTGATAAGGAAGTGGCGCAACAGCAGCAGATTCCTCCTCGCCCGGGTGTTGCTATCACACCGATTGAGCCGCCTGACCAGATGGGCTTGAGACCCTCGCCGGAACACACTGCCATGGATGACAGTGCCGACGAGGGTGAAGTCGCACTGCCTGCCGATGACAGTGTTGCGGCCACTTCGCTTGAACCCGCGCCGGAACCGGCACCTGCGCCGCTGAAAAAGCCTAAGGTAGTTGACACCGGGGATGCCTCACGTTCCAAGGCGCCGGCACCACTGGTAATGGATAGTGATGGTGTGCCCGTAGCCTGGATTTTACAGGTTGCGAGCGTGAGTAGCGCAGAGAAAGCTGACGAGCTGCGTCGGCGGCTGCTCAGCATGGACTACAAGGCCTATGTCAAAAAAGTGAAAAGGGGTGGCAAGGTACTGCACCGCGTCTACCTGGGCCCCAAATTCGAGCGCGCCAAGCTGGAGCAGATGCAGCCGGCTATAAACGCCGAGTTCGGGGTGAAATCCATGGTTGCCAGGTATATACCGTGATACAGCGGATCGCAGGGTAGGCCGTGATGGTGGACTGGACACAATTGTCTGCGGTGGACTGGGGCATCGTCGTGGTGTTGTCCCTGTCCATGCTGCTCAGCCTATGGCGGGGTTTTGTGCGTGAGGCGGTGTCGCTGGCGGGTTGGGTGGTTGCTTTTGTGATCGCCAACTTATATGCCAATGAATTGGCGAGTGTGCTGGCCCAGTGGATACAGAATATTACCGGTCGGTATGTCGCCGCCTATGGACTATTGTTCGCCGGTACCCTGGTGTTGGCGGGCATCCTTGCTAAAGTGAGCGCGCAAGTGGTCAAGGTAACCGGTCTATCCCTGTTGGACCGCTTGCTGGGTACCGCCTTTGGTCTTGCTCGCGGTATTATTATTATCCTGGTGGCGGTGTATTTTCTCAGGCACCTGGTGCCGCCGCAGGAGTTGCAGTGGCTTGATCAATCACAGTTGATGCCTCACCTGGATATGTTGGCCCAGTGGGCGCGAAGCTTGTTCTATGAGTACAACAGCGGGTCCGGAAACGGATTATCAATCTGAATTGCAGTGATTATATTGCAGTGACTATGAGGTGAATGCTGAATGTGTGGCCTGGTTGGTTTAGTAGCGAGGACTGATGTCGCCCCGGATATCTATGATGCCCTGACAGTGCTGCAGCATCGTGGACAGGATGCTGCGGGAATCGTCACTTGTGTCGGTGGCAGGTTTAGCCAGCGTAAGGGAGAGGGCCTGGTGCGAGATGTGTTTCGCCAGCAACACATGCAGCGATTACAGGGCACCATGGGCATTGGTCATGTGCGCTATCCCACCGCTGGGAGTTCCGGCACTGCACTGGCGCAGCCGTTTTATGTCAACTCCCCTTATGGCATAGCACTGGCGCACAATGGCAACCTTACCAATTCCGAACAGCTGACACAGGAGTTGTTCCAGGATGACCTGCGGCACCTCAATACGGATTCAGATTCGGAAGTGCTGCTCAATGTATTCGCCCATGAATTGCAAACACTGGGCAAGCTGAACCCCAGCGCAGATGATATTTTCCAGGCGGTAGAGGCGGTGCATAAGCGTTGCCGCGGTGGCTACGCAGTGGTGGGCCTGCTGGTGAATTACGGGGTGTTCGGTTTCCGCGATCCGCGGGGTATTCGGCCGCTGGTGATAGGCTCCCGGGATACTGGTAGCGGAGCGGAATACATGATTGCCTCTGAAAGTGTTGCCCTGGATGTATTGGGCTTTACCCTGCTGGGCGACGTGGCACCCGGGGAGGCCATTTTTATCGACCAGGATGGGCAGTTGCATCGTCGTCAGTGTGCTGCAAATGCAAAGATGGTGCCCTGTATTTTTGAGCACGTTTATTTTGCCCGCCCGGATTCGCTGATGGATGGCATCTCTGTTTACAAGACCAGGATGCGGCAGGGTGCGGCATTGGCAAAAAAAATCCGGCGTCTGCGGCCGGACCTGCATATCGATGTAATTATCCCGATACCGGACACCAGTCGCATAGCCGCGCAGTCCATGGCCTACGAACTGGGTATCAAGTTTCGCGAAGGCCTGATGAAGAACCGCTATATTGGTCGTACCTTCATCATGCCAGGGCAGAATCAGCGGAAAAAATCCGTTCGTCAGAAATTGAACCCGGTTCCCCTGGAGTTCTCCGGCAAAAATGTCATGTTGGTGGACGATTCCATCGTGCGCGGCACCACCTGTCGCCAGATTATTGAAATGGCCAGGGACGCGGGTGCGGCCAACGTTTATTTTGCTTCTGCCGCGCCGCCAGTTCGCTACCCCAATGTGTACGGCATAGACATGCCCTCGGCGTCGGAGCTGATAGCGCACAACCGCAGTGTTGAAGAAGTGTGTGAGTTGATTGGGGCTGACTGGTTGGTCTACCAGGACCTTGACGACCTGGTGCGTTGTTCGCTGGACGGTAATCCGAAGGTTGATGGTTTTGATTGCTCGGTCTTCAATGGTGAATATATCACTGGCGATGTAGACCAAAATTACCTTGATCGAGTTGAGCTACTGCGCAACGATGAAGCACAAGTTGAAAGGAGGTCACGGTTTGCTGCTGAAGGGGCTGTCGTAGGCCTGCACAACGACGCGTGACAAACAACCATGAATGATTCCAACGACCACGATCCACTGGCGCATGCGCACCTGGATACATTGGCCATACGTGCGGGTATAAGTCGTACAGCGGAGGGCGAGCACTCCGAGCCGATCTTTGCCACCTCAAGCTACGTTTTTGATAGCGCTGCCGAGGCGGCCGCGCGTTTTGCCGGAGACGCACCGGGCAATGTCTATTCCCGCTACACCAATCCTACGGTGCGCACATTTGAAGAGCGCCTGGCAGCACTGGAAGGCGCCGAGGCAGCGGTTGCCACCGCTTCAGGGATGGCGGCGATATTGAGCACCTGCATGGCGCTGCTCAAGTCCGGGGATCATGTAGTGTGCTCCCGTGATGTGTTCGGAACCACCATCAACCTGTTCAGCAAGTACCTGGCGAAGTTCGGTGTGGAGGTTACTTTTGTTGCCCTGCTGGATCAGGTGGCCTGGCGCAAAGCAATACGGCCCACCACTGCGATGCTCTTCCTGGAGACACCCTCCAACCCACTGTGTGAAGTCGCCGACCTGTCCGCTATGTCCACACTGGCCAAAGAACATGACTGCCTGCTGGTGGTCGATAACTGTTTTTGTACACCCGCTCTGCAGCTTCCCCTGTCGCTGGGTGCTGACATCGTCGTGCATTCGGCGACCAAGTACCTGGACGGACAGGGTCGTTGTGTGGGCGGCGCGGTAGTCGGTTCCCGTGAGCATATGGACGAGGTGCTGACCTTTTTGCGCACCTGCGGTCCCACCATGAGTGCCTTCAATGCCTGGGTATTTCTCAAGGGGCTGGAGACGCTGCGCCTGCGCATGGATGCCCACAGCCGGGCGGCTTTGGAACTGGCGACCTGGTTGCAGGGGCAGGCCGCGGTGGAGAAAGTTTTCTACGCGGGGCTGGCGGATCATCCCGGGCATGAGATTGCCCGGCGACAACAGCGCGCCTTTGGTGGCGTGCTGTCGTTTCGTGTGCACGGGGGCCGGGAGCAGGCCTGGCAGTTCATCGACGCCACCAAGGTAGTTTCTCTGACAGCAAATCTGGGAGACGCCAAAACCACTATCGTGCACCCGGCTACCACGACACACGGGCGGCTCAGTGATGAGCAGCGGGCGCAAGCTGGCATCACCGATAACCTGGTGCGCCTGGCAGTGGGTCTGGAAGACGTGGACGATTTAAAAACCGATCTACTGCGGGGCTTTGACGGGATACGCTGAGGGATCAAAGATACACGCATCGGGGCACAATAATGCAATTACAAAGCACGATAGATGCTGCAGTAAAAGAAGTCGGGGCGATTCTGTTGGGCAAGGAGCCCCAGATCCGGCTGGCATTGTGCTGCCTCTTTGCCCGGGGTCACCTGCTGTTGGAAGACTTGCCCGGCATGGGCAAGACAACCCTGTCACACGCGCTGGCGGCGGTACTTGGCTTATCCTGGAAACGGGTGCAGTTTACCAGTGACCTGTTGCCCGCGGATATTCTCGGGGTGTCGGTTTACGACGTCAACGATGCCAGTTTCAGTTTTCACCCCGGCCCGATTTTTACCCAGTTGTTGCTGGCGGATGAGATCAACCGGACCACGCCGCGCACCCAGAGCGCATTGCTGGAAGCCATGGCCGAAGACCAGGTTACCGTGGAAGGGGAGACCAGGGAGCTGCCACAGCCCTTCTTTGTGATTGCCACCCAGAACCCGATCAACCAGTCAGGCACCTACCCCTTGCCCGAATCCCAGCTGGACCGTTTCCTCATGCGTCTGGAGCTGGGCTATCCCCATCCCCGGGCTGAGCGGGAGATGTTGCTGCGGCGGCACAGCGCTACCCAGGAAATCAAGAATCTTTGCCAACGCATTGATGCGGAGCAGTTGGAACTGATCCGCGTAGCGGTCAGCAAGGTGCACGCCTCGGATAATTTGCTGGACTACCTGCAACGTCTGGTGGCCTATACACGTCAGTCCCCGGAGTTTGAGGTGGGTTTGTCGCCACGGGGCGCACTTGCCCTGCTGGATTGCGCCAAGACCTGGGCCGCCATGCATAGCAGGGGGCATGTGGTACCTGAGGATGTGCAGATGGTACTGCCAGCTGTAGCTTCCCATCGTCTTGTGCCTAGCGGAGAGTACGCCGGGGACGGTATGGCACTGGTAGATTTATTACTGCGTAATGTGGACGTCATTGG
>RCNC010002671.1_pt1 | contig 11826 bp, 9 predicted proteins | sample 2041301 | NCBI WGS metagenome assembly RCNC01 (sample SAMN09708231, study PRJNA481090) | Marine sediment metagenome, whole genome shotgun sequencing project. | biome: marine sediment; feature: ocean; material: sediment; isolation source: Sewage treatment plant 13A marine sediment (STP13A) ... | reverse complement strand
AAGAACAGCAGGGACATGCTCCAGGACTTTGTGCCTAAGACGATGGAGAGCAACGTTGCCATGGAAAAGTATCATGGCATCGTAACAAGATACGAAATGTTAATATCAACGCAGAATTAAACTAGAGCCTACCAATATGATTCAATGGTGTTTAACGGAATAATCCCGTTCAGGTTACAGCAATTCCATTAGTAGTTGAAATGGAAGTATGGATGAACAAAAATTGAAGGCCAGCGTCCTCCACTGAAGGATCATGGACATACGATCAAATCTGAGGAAAGTATTGGATTCTCTACTGGTATGGAATGCTGAAACGACCTTTTACCTGGGGAGGATATATAAAAACAGTGCCTATAATTATTGCCTGCAAGAATTTCAGCCTGTTTTTATATATCCTATCCTGGTTTAAAGATTCTTTACCTCCTGAACCAATTTCTGGAGAGAATCCTTTGCAGATCCGAAGAACATTCGGGTATTATCGGCATAAAAAAGGTAATTCTCAATGGCTGCATACCCTTTGCCCATGCCCCGCTTCATGACGACTACGTTTTTAGCCTCGTGTGCCATGATAATGGGCATGCCGTGAATGGGACTGGATGGATCATCGAGGGCCGCCGGGTTGACCACATCGTTTGCGCCAATTACAAGGACCACATCAGTATTGGGCATATCGGGATTGATATCATCCATCTCTACAAGCTTTTCATAGGGGACTTCCGCCTCTGCCAGCAGTACATTCATATGTCCGGGCATCCTTCCAGCTACCGGGTGAATGGCGAATTTTACCTCAACCCCCTTATCCTCTAGTGATTTAGCCAGGTCATTACATACATGCTGAGCCTGGGCGACGGCAAGGCCGTATCCCGGGACAATCACAACTTTGGAGGAATAACTCAGGAGAACGGCACAATCGCTGGCAGTAATCTCTTTAACAACTCCTGCTTCCCTGTCTACACCAGCTCCGCCACCGCCAAACGATCCTATGATTACATTCAATAGGGATCTGTTCATGGCCTTGCACATGAGTACTGTAAGGATGGTGCCGGCTGAACCTACGAAAATACCTCCCAGGATCATGGCCTGGTTCTGGTAGATGAATCCCGCCATGGCCGCAGCAATCCCGGTAAATGAGTTTAGCAGGGAGATCACCACAGGCATATCTGCTCCGCCAATCGGAAGGACGAATGTCACACCGTATACCAGGGCAATGGCCAGCAATGCGTATACTACTAACTGCTGGGAACCAGCAGGCACATTCCCGCCTGTGATATAAATAATAATTACCACTACCACCAGCAGCATAAAAAGGTTCAGGTATTTCATGAATCCGGCAAATACATCCCCCACTTTGCCATCCAATTTTCCATAAGCTATCATACTCCCGCTGAAGGCTATGCTCCCTATTACCAGGCCAAGTAAAGTAACGAGGGTGGACTCATTATCCGGATTGGAAAATTCGATCAGGGCAACCAGGGCAGATGCAGCCCCACCTGTGGCATTAAAAATGGATACCAGCTGGGGCATGGCAGTCATCTGGACTTTTCTGGCAATGACCGATCCCAGTACTGTACCTGTAGCAATGGCCACCAGGATGATGACCAGGTTTGCCAGTTGTATGCCCTCCCCGGCAGCATTTTTATGAAATACAAGGGTAGTGATCATGGCCAACAGCATGCCTCCTGCAGCCCACATATTTCCGCGCCGGGCTGTTTGTGGATGGCTGAGCAATTTCAAGCCGATCACAAAAAATACAGCGGCAAGCAGATAAGATAATTCAAGTATTGCTTCACCCGTGGTGACTCCAAGATTATTAAGCGCTGTATCCATGTTACTTTTTTCTCTTCTTTTGAAACATCTCTAGCATCCTGTCGGTCACCACGAATCCCCCGGCAACATTAAGTGTTCCAAAGATCACAGCCAGAACTCCAAGTACCAGGTTGATGTTCAGTGTACTCGTGTCTGCATGGCCTACCAGTATAATGCCACCTATTATAATGACCCCACTGATGGCATTCGCTCCGGACATTAAAGGTGTATGAAGTACGGAGGGCACATTTGATATCACCTCAAACCCAAGAAATATGGTTAGAACAATGATAAATATTGCCTCCTTGTTGGTGAAAAAGAAAGTTATGATACTGTCCATATGTAAAGTGTTTTCGGTTCTTATTCGCTTTCCATTTCAATGATCTCCAGCACCTTCTGGTTGACTATCTCATGATCATGAGTCATACAGGTACTTTTAATGATATCATCCTCGAAATCCAGGTTCAGGTTTCCTTCCTCAGTTATCATCAGGTTCAGAAAATTTATATAATTATTCCCGAGCATTTTGCTGGCATCGGCTGGCATTTTGGATGGAAAATTAGAATTACCAATGATCCTGATCTGTTTATAGATGATGGTCTCATCCTTCTTTGTCAGTTCACAGTTGCCTCCTGAACCGGCAGCCATATCTATGATTACAGAACCAGGTGACATCTCATCAACGGTCTTTTTATGTATTAGAAGTGGAGCCTTTCTGCCCGGGATCTGTGCTGTACAAATCACTACATTTGAGCTGACAGCATGATCATGGATCAATTGGGCCTGCTTAGCTTTGTATTCTTCTGTCTGCTCGACAGCATACCCTCCTGCAGCAGCGTCATCGATGGACCCTTCCACTTCAATGAATTTTCCACCAAGACTCATAACTTCTTCTTTTACAGCGGGTCTGACATCGAATACTTCAACCACAGCTCCAAGTTTTTTTGCCGTGGCCAATGCCTGTAAACCAGCCACCCCTGCACCAAGTACGAGGATTTTAGAAGGTTTGATAGTCCCGGAAGCAGACATGAACATGGGGAAAAAGTTGGGCAATTTGCTTGCCGCTACCAGGACTGCCTTGTACCCGGAAATGGTGGCCATGGAGGATAATATATCGACGGCCTGTGCACGGCTGGAGCGTGGAACCATATCCAGGCTGAAGGAAGTAACCCCTGCCTTTGCTAATTTTTGTATTATATCGGTATTGCTCAGGGGATTCAGGATGGCAACCAATACCTTTCCGGCAGGAATATCCTCATCTGCCGGTGGATTGATCTTCAATACCAGGTCTGATTCTTTCAGTATGTATTCTTTGGTCTGGATGGCTGCTCCCGCATCTACATATTCTTCATTGCTTGCACAGGATGAGGTGCCAGCATCTGATTCAATCAGCACCGTGATTTTCTTTTTCGCGAGGGTTTGGATATTCTCGGGAAGCAAAGCTACCCTGTTCTCCGAACCACCTTCTCTGAGCACTCCAACTATCATATCTGCAATTTTTTAACGAGGGACTGAATGATAAAAGCTCCCTAATTTAGGAATAAAATTACAATCTGATTGGTTTAGAATCGTTATAAATACCATGCACTTATAGCTAATTATAAATCAACCTGTTCTGATTTTTCATAAATTTATTAAGGAAAATTTAAAAAATCACTTTTCAGTGTAGTCACATTTCTTCTCAGGTCAGATAGAGAGTAGTTTCAGAGCGCTCAGTTTCGAATCACATTTCTCAAAAATTTACTTTTCAAACATGGCTGCTTCCATCATTTCAATCATTGGCGATTTTGCACCCAGGGATAAAAGCAACCTGATTGCCATCCTGCAGCAGGTTCAAAAAGCAGAGGGATATATCACGTCTGAAGCGGTCACCAGCATATCCAGCCATTTATCCATTTCCAGGAGCCAGATCTTCGGCGTAGCTTCTTTTTATTCACAATTCAGATTTAATCCGCCCGGAAGAAATTCAATCAGAATTTGTTTGGGAACTGCCTGCCATGTACAGGGGGGTGATTTCTTGTTGAATGCCCTGAGGTCAGAAATTGGCATTTCGCCCAATGAGACCACCCCCGACTATAGGTTTGACCTGGAAAGAGTGGCCTGCCTTGGATGCTGTGCTTTAGCCCCGGTGGTGATGATAAACGATGATATCTTCAGCAACATGTCTGTCATAAAACTGAAAGAAATCCTGAACCGGTATGAATGATTTCTCCACACTTCAGGAAAGATCCCTTGAGGAATGGCAGGTGCTTCAAACATCACCTGATCCGGTCATCTATATCGGCATGGGCAGTTGTGGGCTGGCATCCGGAGCAGGAGAAGTCTGGGATCTGACCAAAGAGATCCTTGATAAACAGAAACTGAAGATCAATGTCTTGAAGGTGGGTTGTATCGGTCCTTGTTACCTTGAACCATTCATGGACATACAAAAACCCGGACAGCCCCGGGTAAGCTTTAACAATGTCAACGAACAAAAGCTGCGAAAGCTTATCCCTGCTTATTTAAAGAATGGAAAATCAGGGATCAGGCCGTTGGGCCATCTGGGGGATATAAGAGAGCCACTCGACGGGATTAATTCGCTCTGGGAACAGCCCATGTTGAAATTGCAGGAGCGGATCGTACTGCGGAATTGTGGGATCGTTGATCCTGAAAATCTTAAACATTATATTGGCAGAGGCGGTTTTACTGGACTTCAAAAATCTTTAGATCTTGGTCCAGGTGGAGTGATACAGGAAGTTAAAACAGCCGGACTTCGTGGTCGTGGGGGAGCCGGGTTCCCAACGTGGAAAAAATGGCAACTCTGCCAGGAAGCACCTGGCAGGAAAAAATACCTGATTTGTAATGCAGATGAAGGTGATCCCGGAGCCTTCATGAACCGCTCCCTTATGGAGGGTGACCCTTATTCCCTATTGGAAGGGATGATCATTGCGGCCTATGCCATCCAGGCAGAACAGGCCTATATCTATATCAGGGCAGAATACCCACTGGCCATAGAACGGCTGAAACTGGCCATAGCCCATCTGCACGATTTCGGTTTACTGGGTGAGAATATAATGGGCAGTGGATTCGGACTGGATATCAAGCTAAAGGAGGGTGCCGGTGCTTTTGTGTGTGGCGAGGAAACGGCTTTGATCGCTTCTGTTGAGGGTAGCAGGGGCATGCCAAAAAGCCGACCGCCCTACCCTGCCAGTTCAGGTTTGAACGATTCACCGACCAATATCAACAATGTCGAAACCCTGGCCACCGTTCCCACAATTATGCGTGAAGGTGGGAAATGGTTTTCAGGCCATGGGTCCGAAAAAAGTAAAGGCACCAAGACCTTTGCCCTGGTGGGCAAAGTGCGCAGGACCGGACTCATTGAAGTTCCTATGGGAACAAGCCTGCGTGAGATAATATTTGATATAGGGGGCGGGACACGCAAGGAATTTAAAGCTGTACAGACGGGTGGCCCCTCAGGTGGATGCCTCTCCAAAGAATTCCTGGATCTCCCGGTTGACTATGAATCCCTGACCGGGGCGGGATCGATAATGGGTAGCGGGGGACTCATAGTCATGGATGAGGATACCTGCATGGTGGATGTGGCACAGTATTTTCTCCGTTTTACCAGTGTTGAAAGTTGCGGTAAGTGTACACCCTGCCGTATCGGGACTAAACGCATGGTGGAGATCCTCGAGAAGATCACGAGCGGTAATGCCGAGATGGCTGATATAGAAATACTTGAAAGTCTTTCCAGGACAATTAAAGAAGGTTCATTATGTGGACTGGGACAAACTGCACCCAATCCGGTTTTAACCACATTGAAGTACTTCAGGAATGAATATGAGCAACATATAGATGAGCATCGCTGCGCTGCAGCCGTATGCAGGGAACTTGTCGAATACAGGGTGATCAAGGACAAATGTACCGGATGCCAGCGATGTGTGGATGTTTGTCCCACAGACGCCATAACCGGTCCCCGGAGTGAACCCCATTTCCTGGACCTCTCAAAATGTATTAAATGCCGGGCCTGTTACGAGATCTGCCGTTTCGATGCCATTGCCGGAGATGCTATAATTATTGAATGAGCAAGCAGCATAAAATAACCGCCATTATTGACGGAGAACCTGTTCAGGTCTCCCGAGGCCAGACCGTACTCGACGCAGCCGGAAAGGCAGGCATTTACATTCCCACCCTCTGTCACCTTGAGAATATGAAATCTTACGGGGGCTGCCGCCTTTGCATGGTTGATATCAAAGGTGTGAAAGGATTTCCTACAGCCTGTACCACCCCGCTTGAAGCCGGCATGGAAATCTGGACAAAAACGCCGGAATTGCAGAAGCTGAGAGGGGAGATCCTTGAACTGACACTTTCGGAACACCCATATACCTGCCTGGTTTGTAAAGACAAAAAAGAATGTACGGATTTTATGCAGACCACAAGAAAATCCAGTACCATTACCGGGTGCAATTTCTGTACAAGCAATGGAGATTGTGAATTACAGGATCTGATCGATTATCTCGATCTCCGTGACATAAAGTTTCCTATCTCCTACAGGGGGATCCCACCGGAGAAGAAAAATCCCTTTTATGACCTGGACTATAACCTTTGTGTACTCTGTGGCCGCTGTATAAGGATTTGCAACGAAGAGCGGAACAGCCATGTTCTGGCATTTGTACAGCGGGGGAATACAAGCATTGTAGGCACCGCTTTCAACGAATCCCAGCTCGAAGCCGGATGTGAATTTTGCGGAGCCTGTGTAGATGTTTGTCCCACAGGATCCATATCCGGAAAAATGGGAAAATGGGCCGGTTTGCCCAGCCAGTCAAAGGAAACAACCTGTGTCCTGTGCAGTGTAGGATGCAGCATGAATGTCAACACCAGGGGAAACAGAATCGTTAATGTGGGAGCAAGACCGGGAGGACGGACCAATCCCAGGCAACTCTGCCTCCGTGGTAAATTCCTTCCTGGGGACATCACCCATCATCCGTCCAGGATAACAACACCCCTTATTAAAAGAAACGGGAAATGGGTGGAAGTAGGCTGGAAGGAAGCGGTACAATTTACAGCGCGCAGTCTTACAGAAAACAAAAAAAACCGGTTCGGAATGATAGCCTCTGCTCAGGATACCCTGGAAGAGAACTATATACTCCAGAAATTTACCCGGGCAGTAATGCATTCCAATAACATAGACCTGTATGCCTCCTATCCGGATAAGGGGCTGGTCGGGGAAATGCAGCCCATCCTGTCTGCTTTACAGGCTAGAACCACAGATATTACTAGGGCTGATACCATTCTTCTCCTGGGATCTGATGCCTCGGTATCCCATCCACTTCTTGAAAACCTGGTCAGGAAAGCATTTAACCTTGGCAGGAATATACTGTATGCAAACCCCTGTCATACACGGACTTCTCAATTTGCGACCAGTGAGGTAAATTATGTTCGCGGCGGGGCCTACGAGTTCCTTTATTTGCTTTATTCCATGCTTTCAGGGGAGAATAAATCAACAGGAGGACTAACATTGGCAGAAAGGGCAAAAAAGTTGGATGTGCCCCTTGCAGAACTGGAAGCTTTCAGTGAGAACCTTGCAAAATCACGAAACCTGGCGGTAATCATAGGGGATAATATGCTGAGAAATGACAGGGGCATAGATGTACTCCGGGCAGTTGAAAACCTTTGCAGCCTAAAGGGTAAGAAAGCCAATTGCCGTGTTATGATCCTGGGCTTTGAAGGTAATTTATTTGCCGGGGCGCTCGTAGGTGCACATCCTGGTACATTGCCTGGTTTTGAATCGCTTAAGGCCACTACAACACAGGGCCGGAAACCGGGCTTAAGCTGCAATGAGATGCTGGATAATATTGGAAAAGACGGGATCTCATCCCTGATGATTGCAGGAGATATTCCCAAGCATCCCAAACTCAGGAAACTCAAGTTACTGGTACAGTTAAATATGTTCAGGACAGGCTTGTCAGAAGATGCAGATGTATTCCTGCCCCTTACAGGTTTCCTGGAAAACGAGGGGCATTTTATGACTGCAGAAGGGCAGGTCAAGCGGCTAAAGAAGATATTGCCGGGTCAGGGGAGTTCAAAAACAATACCGGCTATCATTTCCTTACTGGCCCGTAAAATGAAAGCAACAGGATATTTTGGTCCCAGTCCAACCACACTATGGAAAGAACTTGACAGTGTAATCAAAACAAAGGAAACTAAAGCTTTAAATGAAAAAGGAAGAATACACTCCCTGAAACCATTGTCCCAGGAGAAAACAAAATTGACTTCTGAGAATCATTATGATCATTATCGGTATTTGGGCAACTGCCTAACCGAACTGATCCCTGATCTAGAAAAAGTAATAAGATGGCCAAGCTAATTGAAAGAAAAGAAATAGCCCCAAACGTGCATGAATGCACCGTTGATGCCAGGGATATTGCCGCAAAGGTCCAGCCCGGACAGTTCATTATTATTATCCCGGATGAATACAGCGAAAGGACCCCTATCACAGTGGCGGACTGGGATATAGAAAAGGGTACCATTACCTTCATTTTCCTTTCCATTGGCTCCAGCACTGAGCGGCTTATGGAAATTCAACCCGGGGAGGAAATATATTCATTGACCGGTCCCCTGGGAAAAGCTTTCGATATGGAGAAATTCGGAAGGGTGGCCTTAGTTGGAGGCTGCTACGGGATAGGTGGGATATTCCCTGCCGCCCGGGCACTCAAGGAAGAGGGGAATGAAGTCATCTGTTACTCTGAAGCCCGGAGTAATTTTCTCCTTTATTGGGACGAAAAACTGGAAGAAATCTCCGATGAGGTAAAATATGCAACCACTGATGCTTCAAAGGGCTACAAGGGACATGCACATGACCGGTTACAGTCAGACCTTGAAAATGGGATAAAATATGATCGTGTCATCGCCGTTGGCTGCACTTTCATGATGTACCGTATATCCCAGGTAACCAGGCCTTTTGAATTAAAAACCATTGTCAGCATGAATCCCATCATGATAGATGGCACCGGCATGTGCGGGGCATGCAGGATAGAAGTGGACGGAACGACACGTTTTGCCTGTGTGGATGGCCCTCATTTCGATGGGCACCTGGTGGATTGGGACCTTATCCTTGCACGCAGAAAAGCATACCTGGAAGAAGAAATCGTATCCCAGGAACGACAACATTATGGCTAAAGTCAGTCCCATAAAGATCCCTATGCGGGAACAGCCTGCTGCCGAGCGGGTCAGGAATTATGACGAGGTTCCTTACGGATACTCTCCTCAGGAGGCCATCCTGGAGGCAGAGCGCTGCCTGATGTGCAAGAAACCAAAATGCATTGCGGGATGCCCGGTTGAGATAGATATACCGGGATTTATACAGTTTATCGTCGACGATGATTTTAAAGGAGGAATAAGCCTTTTAAAGGAAAAGAATATTCTTCCGGCCGTATGCGGACGTGTTTGTCCCCAGGAAGAACAATGTGAAAAGGCATGTATCCTGGGGGTGAAGAATGAACCAGTAGCCATTGGAAGACTGGAGAGGTTCCTGGCAGACTCGGAGGCAGAGCAGGGAGAAGCAGAACTGCCCCCAAAGCCCAAACCAAGCGGTAAAAAGATCGTAATCGTAGGGGCTGGTCCAGCAGGAATCACCGCCGCAGCGGACCTCGTCCGCCTGGGCCATAAAGTGGATATGTTTGAGGCCCTGCATGAACCAGGGGGCGTACTTGTTTATGGAATACCTGAATTCAGGCTTCCCAAGTCAATCGTTTTCAGGGAGATAAATTACCTCGAAAGATTAGGAGTGCGGATTTTCAAGGATCATGTCATAGGTATGATCAAGAGCATTGATGAACTGCTCGGGGAATATGATGCGATATTCCTGGGTACAGGAGCCGGATTGCCATGGTTCCTGAACGTACCGGGTGAGAACCTGAATGGCATTTATTCTGCCAATGAGTACTTAACCCGCGCCAACCTGATGAAGGCTTACCTATTCCCCAAATATAAAACGCCCATTGCCAAAGGGAAGGTTGTGGTCACTGTAGGGGGTGGCAATGTAGCGATGGACTGTGCAAGGACGGCATTAAGGCTGGGGGCTGAACAATCCATCATACTGTACCGCCGGTCCCGCCAGGAAATGCCGGCCAGGGATGAAGAGATCCATCATGCTGAAGAAGAAGGGGTGAATTTCAGGTTACTTTCCACACCTGCAGCATTCCTGGGAGATGATAGGAACTGGCTCAGGGAGGTTGAATGCATACGCATGGAACTGGGGGAACCCGATGATTCAGGACGCAGAAGACCTGTACCTATCCCGGATGCGAATTATATAATGCCCATAAATGTAGCAGTTATCGCCATAGGAAATAGTCCCAATCCCCTCATCCCCAACACCACACCTGATATCGAAACGGGCAAATGGGGGAATATTGTAACCGATCCTGTAACAGGAAAAACATCCATGCCTGGTGTTTTTGCAGGAGGTGATGTCGCCACTGGTGCAGCCACTGTCATCCTGGCCATGGGGGCAGGAAAGGTAGCTGCAAGAAACATACATGAATATGTGATGGAGAAGGATTAATCCGGAATGATCCTGATAGCGGCATAACGCATCTCCTGTTGTCCTGTCTCACCCAGAACATCAATGATGTATGAGGGTTCCGAGCCACCACGCACGGTAGCTGTAAAGAAACTGCTGATGGGTCTTTCAAGGGCTACCCTAACAGCTGCACTTAGCCGATAATCTTTCAATATCTCCACCACCCTGTTCTCTGAGAAACCGCTTTCCCTTGCACTGACATGAAAAAATACAAACAACCGGTTCTCAGGTGTAACTTGGAAACGTCCCCGGCCCGGTCGCCATTCTGACAATTCTTCACTCAACATAATGGGCTGACGGTAAATGACTTCTCCTTCCTTTATAACGGCATGGTTCAAGGCATGGCTTTGCTTCTCCTCTGGAAAGAAATCTTCATGTAATCTTTCATCCAGTGCTTTTTCTGTCCACAAAAGATGCACTGCCCCGTCCGGTGCCATCCATATATCACAGGGGAAAATATGTCCCGCGGTCTCTTCCCGGCTGGCAACTTCTATCCATTCTTCAAATTGCCCTGAAGTAATATCTCTGGACCAGGTATAAAACAAGCGCCTGAATTCATAATCCCATTCCCTGCCGGTCAGTTTGAATTTAAAATCCTTCCATGCCTTTTTTGGCTCGACAATATCGCTGACACCCAGAAAATGGACCTCCCTGTCTACGAGCTGAACAGCCGGGTAGCAGATACGTATCGGCTGGGGTTCCTCATAATCAGCCCCCCATGGCCAGACCAATTGACCCTGGCTATTCAACTCTCCTTTACTATCAAAGAATACCCACTCTGCCTCATCATAACCAGTATTCTGGAACAGGATGAACTCATTTGCCCTGCCGTCCACGACAAAAGTCCTGTAAGAATGCTCAGTAAATTTTGGCTTCCCGCGCCAGGAAGGAACAAAGGTCTCATATCCGGAACGTAAATTCTCTATATCGAATTTCAAGATCCGTGGTTCAGCAGGTCCATTCCTGATACCATGTTCAGTTAAGGTTGGGTTAACGGATAGCAATACTTTACCTGCATCATTTAATATCCCAAGGGGTGAGGGTTCCCTTGTGCGGTCCTTCTCATCCTTCATCAGCAATTCCCAACCCTCAGCCTTTCTTTCAAATAATACCCAGCGGGTATTATGGTAAGGCATTTCATCCTCAAGAGTCTCCATCCCGGATGCTACCAATTTGTCTCCAAACCTAACTATACAGGTATTGCCATGGCACCACATGGGTCCTGATCCATTGTCAGGCGGTTCATATTTGTAAACAAGTTCCTCTGCCTCCACGCTTACGCTAAAAGCAGGCTCAGTATTATCTGAACAGGACAGCAGCAGCCATCCCGAGCTTACAGATATCAGTAAGCGATATAGATGAAATTTCATATGGATGCTTGAATAAGTTGACTTTATTTAGCTGTAAGCGAAGTCTTTGTCATTCGTCAATTATTCCCCGAGATAGCGAAGGCAATA
>RCNC010002670.1_pt1 | contig 11828 bp, 9 predicted proteins | sample 2041301 | NCBI WGS metagenome assembly RCNC01 (sample SAMN09708231, study PRJNA481090) | Marine sediment metagenome, whole genome shotgun sequencing project. | biome: marine sediment; feature: ocean; material: sediment; isolation source: Sewage treatment plant 13A marine sediment (STP13A) ... | reverse complement strand
CACCTGAAATGAAACGCTATATCGAATCTGAAGGGTTGAGTTTTGATATGGCCCCGCCTGAATATTATGCAGAAGCCTTGAAAAAATCCGGCTTCCGGGATATCGCCTTGAAGGACAGGAACGCGTGGTATCGGGAACTGGCCCAAAAGGAGTATTCCCAGATCAAGGGAACGCTGTATCGTACGCTTATGGAATGTGCCGGAAAGTCGGAAACCGACCGTCTCCTGGAAGTATGGCGCAGCATGTGCGTGGTGCTGGATAGTGGTGAATTGCGGCCGGGGCACATGCGCGCCGTGAAGCCCACAATCGCATAGCAAGGTAATTTACCGGCTCCTGGCAAACCAATAGCCACCAACCAACGACAAAGAGCCACAATCATGTTTTGCATTGAAGTGTCAGTGTCTCCTGACACTTCAATAAAAAAAATTCTCTGTTTTCTCCAGCTATTTAGGAAATGCTGCCAGGATATTTTGAATGAATTCGTCATTATCCCAGGCTGAACGGTCCGACGTGGCCCCGAAGCGCACCAATACAAGGTTCTTCGAGGGTATAATAATGACTTTCTGTGCCTGGAAACCCGAGGCCTCGTACTCGTCTCGGGGGGAGCCCGGCCAACGCCGATCATCCGGGTTGTCAGGGTTACCGGCATTCAGCCAGAAGTGCGCCCCATACTCGCCCTTGGGCGCCCCGGGCGTCGGCGTGGTGGTGTAGGTCACCCAGCCCTCGGGCAGGATCCGTTCTCCCTCCCAGACCCCATCCTGAAGATAAAGCTGTCCGAAACGGGCCCAGTCCCTTGGCGTGGCATGGGCATAGGAGGATCCCACAAAAGTCCCAGACGAATCCGGCTCCAGTATCGCACTGTACATACCGATCTTGTCAAACAGCTTTTCGTAGATAAATTGATAGTAGTATTCATACTCTTCTTCCACTGTCTGCCTGACAATGCGGGCCACAATATTGGCAGTGCCGCTGGAATAATACCACTGGGTATCTGGTTCCGCCTCCAGGGGCTTGGCCGCAGCAAAAGCGGCAAACTCATAGCTGTCATAAAACATGTCCGTGGCATCGGCCAAGGGTCCATATACTTCCTCGAATGCCAGGCCGGAACTCATCCGGAGAAGCTGATCAATGGTTATATCTTTCCGGGGATCGTCGGCCTGCTGCCACTCCGGAACCGGGGCCGGCTGCATGATATCGAGTCGTCCTTCTTTTGACAAGATCCCCACCAGGGCATTGGTGACACTCTTGCCCATGGACCACCCCAACAAGGGCATGTCCTTGTGAAACCCGGGCGCATAGCGCTCGGCAACCAACTTGCCGTCGTGGACCACCACCACAGCCCGGGTCTTTCTCAGGTTGTCCGGTCCGGGTTCAGCAAAAGCCGCATCCATGGCTTTTTCGAGCCCGACCATGTCGATACCCTCAACCTGGCTGGCATCTGTTGCTCCGTCCCCTACGGGCCAGGGAAGATCTTCCCGGTGTCGGGGACGACTTTCAGCAAACCCTGGCGGCACCAGTTTCTGGGCGCGCATCTCTTTTTCTGTGGTGTCGATGACCAGGGAGCATCCGCACCCCTCGCGATAAAAAGCTTTCAAACTAGATAAACCATACATACTGCCGACCACCGACTTCTCTTTACGATCGATGGTGTAGCTAACAAAAGCAGCCAACGGATTTACCGGCTTCAGGTCTTCTTCATAAACGGTTGCCGGATCCCTGTCGGAAATAAAAGTGCTGGAACAAATGTACCTGGCCACGAATCCGGAGCCGATGGGCCCGATTCTTTTAACAGACCACCCGACTCCAATACCCACGGCTATAATGATGATGCCCACAATTCCGAGACTGACTTTTTTCCAACGCCGCATGCTACCCTCCATTCAATAGTAGATGTCACAACTGTGTTCCGGTTCAGCTTCAGGTCAAACGCGGAATCGATATTTATTCAAATCGCTATATACGCTATCGAGCTTTAAAAAGCAAAAGGGGCAAATAAACTCATTTGCCCCTTTTGCTTGCTGTGAATAAAATGTCAGTTCAACAGGCCGAACATGAAATGTGCCGGCCTGTTGAATCGAGAAACTACATCGATCTTATTTGAACCACCAGCGTTCACCATTTCTCATGCCATCCATAGCCATGTGACCGGAAATAGGCCCGTGGGTCACCTTATCCGAGTTGCCAAAAACCATCTGGTTGAACATGGGAACGACGGTGCCACTGTCGTTTCTGCAGATTTCCTGCATATCATAGTACATCTTCCGGCGTTTGTCTTCGTTCAGCTCCCCTCTTGCTTCGATCAGCAGTTTGTTGAAGCGGTCGTTATCCCAGTGGGTGTCATTCCAGGGTGCACCTTTCGAGTAGGCAACCGAGAACATCATATCTTCAACCGGACGTCCGCCCCAATAGCACATACACCACTCTTTTTTAATCCAGACATTGCTCCAGTACCCGTCATCAGGCTCCCGGACAACCTTAATGTTGATGCCTGCTTTTTTAGCCTGTTCCTTCATGAGAACGGCGGCGTCCACGGCGCCTGGAAATGCAGCGTCGGCAGCATGCAGGTTGAATTGGTGGTCCAGCATGCCTGCTTTTTTCATGTAAAACTTGGCCTTGTCCGGATCGAATTTTCTCTGTTCCAGATCTTTGGCATGGTACTTGTTTACCGGTGCAATGGGATGATCATTGCCGGGTTCGCCGTATCCGCGCAGGATTTGTTTCACCAACTCTTCACGGTCGACCGCAAGTTTCAGGGCCATGCGCACATTGTTGTCGTTGTAGGGGGCTTTATCCACCAGCATGGGGATGGTGTAGTGGGCTGTTGCCGTTATGGGCACGACTTCTATCCCTGGTACCTTTTTTAAGAGATGCGCTGTTTTGAGTTCGACCCGATCCATAAAGAGTATCTGGCCGGTCTTTAAAGCATTGGTTCTGGCATTGGTATCCACGATGGACAGGGTTTCGATCGAGTCAAAATGGGCCCGGCCTTCTTTCCAGTAGTTGGGGTTGCGTTTGGCAAGAGCCCTGACACCCGGTTCCCAGGCTTCCAGTATATACCCACCGGTACCGACACCCTTTTCGAATTCCGGGCCTTTGGTTCCAGCCGGGCAAATGGTTAGATGGTAATCGCCAAAAACCATCGGAAAATCGGCACTGCCCCCGTCAAGCGTAACAACCACTTCGTATTTTCCGTCGGCCTTTATGTCTTCGATGCTTTTTAGGTATCCTTTGGCACCGGATTTGGAATCCTCCCCCCTGTGATGGTTGATGGAAAAGACCACATCCTCTGCTGTCATGGTTTTGCCATTGTGAAATTCCACACCCTTGCGCAGTTTGAATGTCCACACCTTGGCATCGGGTGTTGAACCCCAGGACTCGGCAAGCTCGGGGATGGCATCGAAATTATGATCGACTTCCACAAGGTTGTTTCTTAACTGCCAGTTGAAGTTCTGGTTCATGTTGGAGGTCAGTGTTGCAGGATCCATAGAATCCGTGGTTGACCCGCCGGTAGCCCCCATTACAAAATGTCCTCCTTTTTTGGGGACAGCAGCTTCTACATTTTTGGGTATCAGCAAGGGCGACATGGTCGCCGCAATACCCAGCGCGGACAGCCTGGCAATAAACTCACGCCGGTTAATGAGACCTTCGGTAAACATCCGTTCCAATGTTTTCACGATTTGCATGGTTTCCTCCTTTTACGTTAGTATTCTATTGAGTTCCAAAGAACCAGTAACGGTTATACTTCCTATTTACTCTTTTACCTCCTCCTCGATGTTGATAATGTTGCGGGCGTAGTCCACATACTCTTCCATGGGCGTGGTAAACCGTACCACCAGTTTGGCGCCGTCCGGGGAGCCGCCCCCGTGCATGCAGCCCGGGACACCGGCACCGATGGTCAGCCATTCGGATAGACGTGCCGCCTTGAAACGCGCTTCAGCCGAACAGTCACCGGCTTTGATACATTTTTTCAAAAAAGGCCCGTATTCCGGATGGGACACATCTGCATATGATGGCATACAACCGGTTTCCACAATACCACCCCCGATCTCCTGAGTCAACCGTTTGACTTCATACGGCAATGTGGCCACCATTACCTTGTTGGTGTGTGCTGTGTGAGGGTCCGCGAAGTACGACCCGGATGCATGCTGGAAACCCAGTGCACAGGCGCCCGCCCCGAGCCCGAAGGTCACGGTGTTGTTGATGCTCATGTCCACCAATTTGTTCATGAAGGTCTTGGCTTTCAAACCGTTTGCCCGTGCCATAAGTACCGAAGCTCCGATCATGACATCTCCCTGGCCGGTGACACAGCCACCGATGCAGGCCCGGTAGTTAGCCGTAAAGTATTGGATGGCCTTGCCCGAGTACTTGGCCTCGCCACACATGAACACGCGTTCGTTGGGCACGAAGACATCGTCAAAAAGCAGCCATCCCTGGGTGATGCCCGTAGCGGGTACTTCTACGTCTGCGGTATCTTCCAATTCACGTTTGTCGCTGGGATGCCGGGCTTCCACAATGGTCAGGCCCTCGATGTCCCGGGGCACCACGCAGGCCAGGGCATAATCCTTGTCTGGCTCCTTGTAGCCGCTGCCCGGCAGCAGGAAGATCTCCTGGGCAGCCGCCGTACCGCAGATCATCAGCTTGGCCCCGCGAATGACGATGCCATCGTCGCGGACCTCGGTCACATGCAGGTTGGTATCCGGTTCGGCCTGCTGGGACGGCGTTTTACTGCGGTCGCCCTTGGCATCCGTCAACGCGCCCGAAACCGTGAGACCCTCTTTTTCCGCATGCAGAATCCAGTTTTTCAACCGGGTCTTGTATTTCGTACCATATTCCGCGTCCATCTCTTCGGTAATAGCCCACATGACGTTCATGGCATTCCAACCCACGCACACCGCTCCCGTGCAGGTACCCGTACGGCGGTAATTCTGCCGTTTGAAACGCATGTTCTGAATCAGGGCGGCATCATCCTGCATCATGGAATTCCAACGCTGAATTTTTTCGCCCGTAAATATCGATGTGGTCGTGTACATCTTCCGCAGTTCCGGGTCGTTGGCGGCATCAAAAGCACGAGCGTGGCTTTCAACGGTGCGTTTGGTGGCCGGATGGGTGGTGACGTCCTCGATCAACTCTCCGAATTTATAAATATTCGGCCTCAATTTCTTAAGCGCCGCCAGATATTCTTCCCGTGTCTTGATTCCCATGGTTTTGTCCTCCCTTATTAAACGAAATGCATTGTAGGCCATCCATGATGACCCTTTATTTTTCCAAGGCGTTTACAGCCATTGTGTTTATTCGCAGGTAACCAGCTTTTCCCGATATTCCCTGATTTTTTGCAGAAGAACCGGAACAAAATCCCGGCAATCATCCACCACACCATAGTCCACCTGGCTGAAGACAGGTGATTTTTTATCATTGTTGACGGCGATCATGGTTTTTGCATTGGCGACGCCCACCATGTGCTGCTGCTCACCGGACAGCCCGATACCCAGATAGGTCTCCGGACTCACCATTTTGCCACTCTGGCCGATCATGGTTTCCAGTTCTGCCCAGCCCTCGTCCACGGCGGGACGAGTACAACCCAAACCCGCATTCAACTCTTTTGACAACTCGGCAATCAAATCCCACCCATTCCGGTCGCCAGCGCCAGCACCTGCCGCAAGCACACACGTTGCGGTGTCCAGAGGGATCCCCTCGGGCTCCTCGATGACGACCTCCATAGTCTCGACCCTCCCGGCATGACCAAAAGGTCCTTTGATGGACACGACCTCACCTGTGCGCCCCTCGCCCAAGACTGGAAGGGGAAACACCCCCTGGGCAACCGTAGCCATTTGGGGTCTTCTGTCCGGGCAGACGATAGTGATCTCCCCTCCGTAGGCCGGGATGACCTGTTCCAGAACCCGGTCCGCATTGATCTTCAAATCGATGCAATGCGCCGTCAACCCGGTTTTAAGCCTGGCCGCCACCAGGGGCGCCAGTTCCCGTCCCATGGACGTCGATCCCATGAGGATGATCTGGGGCTTGTGCTCCTCTGCCAGCCTGACAATCACGTCTGTGTAAACGTCCGGCTGATAATCCAATAGTGCCGGATCATTTCCCAGGAACACACGCTCTGCTCCAGCGGCAAACAGGTTGTCACAATGGGTTTCCACACCATCGCCCAGCAGCACCACATCCACTCCGACCCCCAGCACATCGGCAAGTCCTCGCGCCTGTCCCAACAGTTGCGGTGTCACCGGCAGGAGATTACAATTTTCTTGATCGGCTATGACCCATACGGGTTTATTTTTACTACTCATAATATTCTCTCAATGATTTTATCTAAAAAAGGATCTTCTTAGCGTGCTTTGCGGTTCAAGGGGTCAAATCCTGAATAAAAGTTGTCAGTAGTCTGTGGTCCGTGATCAAGCTATCAGCTACCGGCAACCGACTACTGCCCACTGACCACGGGCAACCTCTCTGATCTTCTCACCTTCTGATCTTCTGCTGTCCTCTGTCCTTCCGGCCTCTGTGGTTCTGGCCTCTGGTCTATAGTACACCGACTTCGACCAGCTTTTCGACCAACTGCTCGGCTTTCTCTTCGCGCGTACCCTCGATGAACTCGACCTTGCGCGTGTTTTCCACAGCACGCATTTCCGTTACGATGGTGGGCGACCCCTTGAGGCCAACCCTCTCGGCAGGCACGCCGAGCTCTTCCAGACCCCACTGGGTGATGGTCTTTTTGCGGGCCTTGATAATGCCCGAAAAACTCAAGGTTCGCGGGGTATTCAAATCCCTCGTTACCGTGAAAACAGCCGGCAACCTGACCTTCATACGCCGGTACCCATTCTCCAGGGCGGCCTTCACCTCCCAGGTCTCTTTGCCCTGGGAAACGATTTCCCTGACCATGGTGACCACCGGCATGTCCAGCATGGTGGCCATTTCCGGGCCCACCCACTCGGTGGCCCCGTCACTGCTGGCCATACCGCAGAGTACCACATCCACATCGCCGTTCTTGTGGATCCCCTTGGCTAGCGTATATGCTGTGGCAAAGGCATCGGCACCGCCAAAGGCGACATCGCTGAGCAGAATCCCTTTGTCGGCGCCCAGAGCCAGACACTCCTTGACGATGGCACCCGCGTCTGGTGGTCCCATACTCAAGACAGTGATATGGGCTTCCATCTCAGCCTTGATATTCAGGGCCGTTTCCAGAGCGTGTTTGTCCAAGGGATTGAGCACCATGGGGACGTCGCAGCGCAGCAGGGTCTTGGTCTGTGGGTCGATCTTGATGTCACACGCCTTTTGGGGATCCGGCACCGCTTTGACGCAAACAACTATATTCAACATTGATAATTTTCCTATTCGCAATACGAGCAACGCGTAATTTTTTTCCCTAAAATCTTAAGGGTGAAGTCGTAGTGTGTTTTACTTCGAATCCTTAGTGACGCAGCAGATGGAAGCCTCCGGCCGCTCGAAGAGTGAAAAATGATGAAAATAGAATATTAACCATTAAGCTCTTCTATTACTTTTTCATCATTTTTCATGCTTGGCTATGACAGGGCCCAACGGGCGATAATTACCTTCATAATGTCCGACGTTCCGGCCGAGGGTCCCAGCACCGCGGCATCCCGCCAGAAACGGGTCACGGGATACTCTTCCATACAGCCGTAGCCACCGTGGACGTCCACGGCTATCTTGGCTGCCTTTTGAGCCGCTTCCGTGGTGTAGTACTTGGCTACGGCAAATTCATTGCTGGAACGACCACCGGCATCCTGGATGGCAGCCGCTCTATATCCCAGCAGCCGGCCGGCTTCGAGATCGATTTTCATCTCCGCGATTTTGTTCTGTATCGTCTGGAGGACAACAATGGGCTTACCGTACAAAATACGCTGGTTTGCAAACTTGATGGATTCTTCCAGGCAGGCCGCCTGGAGTCCCAGGGCTGTTCCCACCATGCCGCCCCGGCCCACATCGCCGATGGCCGCCATTGTCACGCCGAGCCCTTTGCCTTCCACGCCTAGTAGCTGATCCTTGCCGATTTTCAGATTTTCAAAGGAAAGTTCGCCGGTATTGCAACCGCGCATGCCCACCTTGTGCTCTTTGTGGGTCGCTTTCCAGCCCGGCATGTCCGTGTCGATCACAAAGGCACAAAAAGCCTTGGGGGTGTCTGCGGCCTTGGCCAGAATCGTAACGGTGTCGGCGATGTGTGAGTTGGTGATGAAGCACTTGCGACCGTTGACGATGAAATCCTCGCCTTCTTTGGTGTAGGACGACTTGATGCCCGTGGGGTCAGATCCACCGGTAGCTTCGGTCACAGCCGTTGTCGCCAGGCGCTTTCCAATCGCCAGGTCAGGCAGGTATTTCTTCTTCATCTCTTCAGACCCGAATTTGACGATGGGTTCGATGCCCAGCGCAAATACCTGCAGCATCATGGCCGTGGCCACCGAGACCCGGCTGATCTCTTCCAGCGCAATCAGGCGTTCGGTATACCCGAGCCCCAGTCCGCCGTATTCTTCTGGAATGGTTATACCCATCATGTCTGCTTCGGCAAGGGCCTTCACCACGTCCTGGCTGACATCTCCGCTCTCTTCCATTTCCGCCACTTTGGGCATAATCATGGTTTCGGCAAATTCACGGGCTGCCTTTCTGAACATCTCCTGTTCTTCGGTAAATGTAAAATCGATCATTTAAATGTCCTCCTTGAATAATTTTTTCTCTTTGTTATTAAATTTATTTTCTCAATGTTTCTAAAAACCCAACCAGCGCATTGATGGAACGAGTGAGCTTTTCAGCGGATTTATCCGTGCTGAAATTGACCGAGGCCCCCAACATGCTGCTAAATATGATCTCCGACATTTCTTCGGTGCCAACATCCTTTTTCAGCTCCCCGGCTTCTTTACTGTGGTCCAGCATGCGTTTGATCATGGCCTTGAGACCCACGAACCCTTTCTGCACCTCCTCCGACAGGTGGGGACGCTGATCGCCAAGCTCCACAGCAAACATGATGAAGATGCACCCCCCGGGAAACTTCTCAGCATCCAGAAGATACCTTTCCTGGTAGTTGTGCAGCAACAGGATGACCTTGTCGAGATGCTGATCCACCTTGTCGAGACCGTGCAGGTTGCGGTCCCGCCACATGGTTCGGGCTTCGTCCAGGACCTGATAAAAAAGAGCCTCCTTGCTGGCAAAATGGTTGTAAAACCCGCCCTTGGATGTATTTGCGGCCGACAGGATGTCGTGAAGCGACGTGCTGACAAAGCCCTTCAGGGAAAAAAGCTTAAGCGACTCATTGATAATTGTTTGTTTTAGGGCCATTTTTTTCTCATTCCGAGCAACAACAGACCGATCGGTCTGTCTTGATTACCGAATCCAAATTGATTTGTCAAATCAATTGCAACTACAATGAAACCACAAAGCCCACAAAGGGAGTCCTTACCGTTACATCGTTTGGCATAAGACCATTCAACTCAACATTGTTGATGCGTTTTTTACAGTAGCTGAAAGGACTTATTTCCCGTCCAACAACGTGCGCGGGCGGGCAGCAGTTGGCCATCAATCCGCTGACGGGAAGTTCGGATACCTGCTTCAATGCGTCAAAAAGCGTCTCACCGCTCCTCAGTCTCCCGGGTTGAGATTCGTCCATGGTCCATGCCACCCAGACCGGTTTTCCTGTTGTGCAGGCTGCCCGGGCGGCAGCCAGCGCTTCGCCGGCCGTTGACATGGTTTCACAGATGAACAAATCCACAAAAGGGGCGAGCAGATCAGCCTGCTCCTGGTAAAGTGGCTCGATCTCATGGATGCGGCCTACCCGGTCAGGGCGAAAACTGCCACGCAACGGCGGCAGGGAGCCTGCGATAACCGCGTCCTGGCCTGCTATTTCGCGTGCTTCCCTGGCCAGCCTCCCCGCTGTCCGGTTCAGTTCGGCAAAATGATCCTCCATGTTTTCCCGGGCCAGGTCGCTGCGAATGATACCGTACGAATTGATGGTGATGACATCAGCCCCGGCACGGATATAATCCACGTGAATCTGCCTGACAACCTCAGGGGCCTTGGTCAATGCCAGGGCCGACCATATGGTTCCCGGTACCTCCACGCCGCGAAATCGTAGTTCCCGCCCCATGCCGCCATCAAGAAGCACCTGCTTTGGAAGGAAATCTAATTCAATCATCATAAAAAACAAATACCCAATATCCAACGCACAATTTCCAATATCCAATTAAACCTTGATTATTGAAAATTGATTATTGGATATTTAGTCCTTTGGTTTATAGATCATCATTTGCTGCCTTGCGCCACGGGACAGGCAAACTCGCATTTACGACAATATTTGGACACCAGACTGGGCTTTTCGATGCCCATAATCTCACCATCGAGCATTTCCATGGTTGCATCCCGCAGATCCGTCTCCTGCTTACACAGGTCCCTTTCAAAGGCCCCGCTGCCGAATGCCTTGCGGGGGCAGACCTTGCGGCAGGGCATGTCACAGCCGTTGCACGGGTCGAAATCAATGGGGCCGGTGGGCTCGAGTTCCGCCTCCATGAAGATACCCCTGAGGCGGACGCGTGTTCCAAACTCCGGTGTGACTAACAGGTTATTTTTGCCGATCACACCCAGACCGGCCAGGACGGAAGCATCTTTGAGGAAACATCCCCCGTATTCGATCTGATACGGCAAAGAGAGCGCATTGATACCGAGTTCTTCACCCAGCCAGATCCTCAACTGACGGGACTGCTTCCTCAGAATACGGTTGCCGGGGGTAAACCCGGGTACTTTCATGCTCCACCAATCCAGTACGGGTTCGGATCTTGGATGACTCAATGCAAATACCAGCACTGATTTGTGTTCTTCGCGCCACTTGATTCCCTTGTATTCTTCGTAAAACGGTTCTTTATCGTAAATCGCGTAGGTTTTGGAAGCCTTCAGGTCGCTGATGGACGCGATTCCTGCCAAAGATATGCCAAGTTCCTTGGCTTTTGCGAGAATGGTTTCTTCAGTGCTTTTTCCTTGTGAAGTCATGCGTTGCCCTTTCCACATTATTTAAGGGATACATCCCGAATTTGAAAAAATTTTATAGGATAAGCTAAATCATCAATATCCAATCACGATTAATCAATGTCCATGTAGGGGCAGACCTTGTGTCTGCCCGTTTAAGCCAATCGCTTATGGTTGTTCGGGTACCCACAAGGGGCACCCCTACTTGATAATTGGAAATTGGGAGTTGAATATTGGATATTTTCATGTTTAAGTCTTTACCCCAAGGTTGCAAAAACTTAAGGGCTTCAGATTCACTGCGTCAAGGGTGAATTCGTAGTTGTTTATGCTACAGTGGGGTTCATTCTGATCAGCGCATCAGCAGCTACGACACCCTTGCCTTCGGGAAGAAGCATCAGCGGGTTGACATCCAGTTCGATGATGGCTTTCGGGTCTTTTTCCACCATGTCGGCAATTGCTAAAATTGCATCCGCAGCAGCCTCCAGGTCTGCGGGCGGGGCCCCTCTGAATCCCGTCAAAAGCGGTGCGCACTTCAATTGCCCCAATGCCTGCAACACCCACTCTCGCGTGGTCGGTAAGAGCAGGGACACGCTGTCCTTCATCATCTCCACCAGGATCCCCCCACCGCCAATTAGAAGATAGGGGCCGAATTGCTCGTCCCGGGCCACACCGACAATCAATTCCGCCACGGCATCATCGACCATCTTCTCCACTAGAAAGGACGTTGCGAGATCAGACATCTCTGCGATAGCATCCGAAACAGCATGTGCATCAACCAAACCGAGCCAGACACCGCCGACATCGGTCTTGTGGGAAACCCCCAACGCCTTGACGACCACCGGATACCCTAATGATTCAGC
>RCNC010002669.1_pt1 | contig 11829 bp, 10 predicted proteins | sample 2041301 | NCBI WGS metagenome assembly RCNC01 (sample SAMN09708231, study PRJNA481090) | Marine sediment metagenome, whole genome shotgun sequencing project. | biome: marine sediment; feature: ocean; material: sediment; isolation source: Sewage treatment plant 13A marine sediment (STP13A) ... | reverse complement strand
ATCTAGAAATGCGCCTGCATTGTCGGCATATGATTTCACTGCAGCAAGTGGCTGATTAAACTCGTGGCTCAAGGCGGCTGACATTTGCCCCAACGCCGACAATTTGCCGGCTTGGATCAAATCCGTTTGGGTTTGTTTCAAATCAGCCAAGGCCGTCTGCAAGTCAGAGGTCCGTGCGACAACGGCAGCTTCCAAGACGCGTTTTGCTTGCTGTTCTTGGGCCATCGCCTCGGTTTGGCGGGTTTGTTTCAGCAGATAGGCCAAGAGCGCTGCCAACGCCAAAAGCGCGATTAGCCCTGCAATCAGCAGTGTATTCAGTGCATTCAACGTCGCAGGCCGCGTGGCCGACAGGGATGACATGGTCCAATCCAGATCAGTAAGCCGCTGCGAGGTCCGCACGAAGCTTTCGGGCTGCGCGCCTTCGATATCGATCCGCTGGGCATCTGCGGATAGCGGTGTCGCTGTGATTGGCAAAATATCGATCCGGTCAATCGGGTACTGCAGATTTTGCGCGATCAAGCGTAACGTCGCATCGCTAAGCGGACGGATCGCGCGAAAGTGCCAGTCGGGACGCGACGACATAAACACAAAGTCATTGCGGTCAATCACCATCAGATCGCTTTGCGCGCCGCGCCAGATGCTGTCGAATGCCGCAATGTTGAACTTGATAGCCAGCACGCCGACAATCCGTTCACCTACTTCCACGGGGGCTGCATAGAAGTATCCGCGCTCGCCTGTGGTGGTGCCGTAGACTGAAAAACTGGACAGATCACCGTTCAAAGCTTGGTTGAAATAAGACTGGTAACTAAAGTTTCGACCAAGGTAGCTGCCTGCATCGCGGTATGATGCCGCCGCAACCGTGCGCCCTGAAATATCCATCAGGTACACATCGGATGCTTTGACGGTCGCAGCAGTTTGGCGCAAGTCTTCGTTCACAGCGGCACTCAGTGTCAGGTTTTCAGGGTCCATCAAAAGTGCCGTCAACTGCGGACGCTCACCAATCAATGCTGGCAAAGGCGCATAACGGTCCAAAGTGGCCCGCAAGCTTTCAACCGCAAGCTTGAGCGGGACCGCGTCTTGGGCGGCTTGCTGGCGCATATAATGTCGCTCGAGGGCGGGAAAGAACGCAGCACCCAACAACCCCGTCAGAACGGCTATGGCTGCGATAAACCCAAAGATGCGGCGACGAGACAAATTCATCTGCCATTTATGGGGCAGGGGCGTGTTGTTTTACAATCGGCAATTTCATTGGTCTGACCTGCCCAAAATCGCGCGTTGACCCTACGTTCACGAAATTACTGCAACCGGTTGCAAAAAAAAGAATCGCGGTTACAGTGAGGGGCAACAACCGGGGGGAAACTGCACTCAATGCTGCCAATTGGCCTAAACCACATGACAGTACCGCGCCTTTCAGCGCATGATCTGCTGGATATGGCGGCGACACTTGGATGTGCGGGTGTGGAACTGCGCAACGATCTTGGCAGCCCCTTATTTGATGGTGCGGACGCTGCTGCGTTTGGCATTGAAGCAAAGCAGGCCGGAGTGCGTATTTTTGCCTTGGCCGAGGTCAAAGCCTTTAATGCGAACCCTGAAGACAACCGCGAGGCTGCAACTGCGCTGATCAAAACTGCTGCGACCTGTGGGGCCGAAGGTGTGGCGCTGATCCCTTTGGTTTCAGACACGTCCATTGCGCGCGCAGATCAACGTGATGCGCTTCGGTCTGCGCTGGAAGTCTTGATGCCGATTTTGAATGATCATCAGATGGTTGGATTGATTGAGCCTTTGGGTTTTGTCCAAAGCAGCCTGCGCCATAAAGATGATGTCGTAGCCGTTTTGGATGCTATGGGGCGTCCCGATTGTTTTGCGATGATCCACGATACGTTCCATCACCATCTTGCGGGTGACACCACGATCTATCCTGATTTGACAGCGCTTGTTCACATCTCTGGTGTGACAGACCCGCAGCCGAACACAGACCAGATGACCGATGCGCACCGCGTTCTTGTGAACCGCGACGATCGCTTGGGTAGCATTGCGCAATTGCGCAGTTTTCAGGCGGCTGGCTTTACCGGTCCTGCCTCATTCGAGGCCTTTGCGCCAGAAATTCACGACATGACTGATCCGGCCACCGCTTTGGCCGGTTCCATCGCATTCATCACATCGCAACTGACTGAAACATCAGCAGCGGCTTTGGGGTGAACCAATCGCCTCATTCAGAGGCCCCGGTATTCATAAACGTGCGCCGGGCACGATCATTGGGAGGAAAACAATGAAAAAGATTCTTTTGGCCGCTGGCCTTACAACGCTCATGATGGGCACAACTGCTATGGCAGAACTGCAAATCGGTGTGTCCGTTGCACGTTTTGACGACAACGGCCTGACCGTAATGCGCAACGGCATGACAGCCTTTGACGATGCAAGCGACGAAGTCAGCCTGCAAATGGAAGACGCAACTGATGATGTGGCCAAGCAACTTGACCAGATCAACAACTTCATCGCGTCTGGTGTTGATGCGATCATCGTGAACGCTGTTGACACAAACGCCACGACGGCGATGTCGAATGCTGCGGCGGCCGCTGGTGTGCCACTGGTTTACGTCAACCGTCAGCCGGTTAACATGGATACACTGCCAGAAGGTCAAGCGTTCGTTGCATCCAACGAAATCGAATCCGGTACATTGGCTGCATTCCAGATGTGTCGTCAGCTTCGCGCTGAAGGCAAAGCTGGTGGTGCACGGGCATATGTTCTGGTCGGTCAGCTGTCTAACCAGGCTGCTGTTCAGCGCACAAAGGACTTTCATGACGTCATCGGCATGGACATGTGTAACTTCATCACCATCATCGATGAGCAGACAGCAAACTGGTCCCGCGACGAAGCGAACGACTTGATGACAAACTGGCTGTCCTCTGGTGACGAATTCGACGCGGTCTTTGGCAACAATGACGAGATGGCACTGGGTGCTATTCAAGCGATGAAAGCATCCGGGATTTCCATGGATGACGTTGTTGTTGGCGGTGTTGACGCGACATCCGACGCACTGTTGGCGATGTCCGCAGGCGAAATGGACGTGACAGTGTTCCAAGACCTTGCAGGTCAAGGCGCTGGATCCATCGAGACAGCAATGGCGCTGGTAAACGGCGATAACGTTGACAAGAAAGTCTTCATCCCGTTCAAGCTGGTCACCCCAGAAAACCTTGCTGACTTCCAGTAAGACCTTGATAGCGATCTAACTTTTGCGGGGCGGCGTTGATCGCCCCGCAACCCCCATTGCACCAAAAGGGAGCTGGCAGATGTCAGATGCAAGCGAAGGCACAGGCGGCCTTACATACGACAAATCAAAACGCAGTTGGCCTAATGAGCTAAACGTCTTTGGCGCTCTGATTTTGATTATCATCATCTTCGAAATTCTGGGTGCAATCTTCATGCAGCAAAGTCTGCTGTTTGACACACGTGACCGCTTTGACAGTATTTTCAACGAAGCGCGTCTGCGGATTATTATTATTCAAGTCGCGATCATCGGTATCATCGCCCTTGGCGTTACACAGGTGATTATCACCGCAGGCATCGATCTGTCGTCAGGATCTGTCGTGGGTGCCACGGCCATGATCGCGATGAGTTTCGCCCAAGTCGCCGAAGTGAACGGCGTTATGAACCCAAAGGCGATCTTTGGCCCATCTTTCCTTGATCTTCCTGTGGTGATCCCAATCATTGTCGGTTTAACGGTCGGCACGATAGCAGGGGCCATCAACGGCCTGCTTGTGGCTTACGCCCGGATTCCCCCGTTTATTGCCACCCTCGGTATGATGCTATTCGCACGCGGCGTGGCGCAGTGGTGGTCCTTGGGCAACCCGGTGTCATTCCCAACAGAAAGCTATGCGCAAATCGGTGCAGGCATGACGCCTGTTGTCATCTTCTTGTCGTTGGCTGTGCTGTTTCACTTAATCATGAATTACACTGTTTACGGCAAACACACCTATGCAATCGGATCAAACGAGGCCGCAGCCCGCATGTCTGGCATTAATGTGCCTCGCCATCTGATGTTGGTTTATATGATCGCTGGGGGCCTTGCTGGACTTGCCGCCGTGATCCTAACCTCCAAGAACCTGACCGCGCAATCTGGGATGGGCTTGTCGTATGAACTCGAAGCAATCGCGATGGCCGTCATCGGCGGCGTGTCGCTGTTTGGTGGACGCGGGTCGATTATCGGAACGGTCATTGGTGCGCTGATTATCGGTGTGATTACATCCGGCTTCACGTTCTTGCGCTTGGGTGCATTTTACCAAGAAATGGTCTTGGGCTGTATCATCGTCGGTGCGGTTGCACTTGATCAATGGCAACAACAACGTGCCGCATCGCGGTCATAAGGGGGACTAAGAAATGTCAGATATCATTCTGGAAACCAAAGGCCTGACCAAACACTATGGTGGTGTGCATGCCCTTGAGGATGCCGATTTCGTCCTGAAACGCGGTGAACACGTGGCGATCATGGGCGACAACGGTGCGGGTAAATCCACCTTTGTGCGCCAGATCACCGGGGTTGAGCAGCGCACGCGTGGCGAGGTCATTTTTGATGGGGAACCTGTGTCTTTTGCAGGACCCTTGGATGCGCGCGAGGCAGGGATTGAAACCGTGTTTCAAACGCTTGCCTTGGCCGACGATCTGAACGTGCCGGACAATTTGTTCTTGGGCCGTGAAAAGACCAAGTTCAACTGGTTGGGCCCGTTCCGGCTGTTGGATTACAAAGCAATGCGCGAAGATACGATGGCGGGGCTGGTCAAAACTGGCGTGAAAATCCCCAACATCAAGAACACGATTGCCAATATGTCAGGCGGTCAACGCCAGTGTGTAGCGATTGCGCGCACAGCGACCTTTGCATCCAAGTTGACGATCATGGACGAGCCGACAGCGGCATTGGGTGTGCAAGAAACCAAACAGGTGGAAAACATCATCCGCACGCTGAAATCACAAGGTGAAAGCCTGATTTTGGTGTCGCACAACATGCGCCAAGTCTTTGATCTTGTTGACCGGATCATCGTATTCCGACGCGGCCGTATGGTGGCCAACCTTAACAAAGCGGACACGAATGGCGAAGACGTTGTCGCCTATATTACGGGTGCGAAAACTGGGGCTGAATATGAAGGTGCCGCCTAGTCGCCCCAAGCTGTTCGACCTTGCGGTCCCGTTCTTTTTGCCACTGTGGCGGCGCGTTCTTGCCGCCACAGTGCCAATCCTTTGGGCGGTTTTCGAATTTTCAACGGCGAATTATTTCTGGGGTTTGATCTTTCTTGGTCTTGGTGGGATATCCGCGTTTAAGTTCATAACGGCCGATTGGGATGCCGTTGCGGCAGAGGCAAAGAAAGAGAGCGAATAGGTGGCAGTAACCCTAAGGGATGTGGCGGAACGTGCGGGAGTATCCCGTTCTGCTGTGTCGCGCGCTTATACCGAAGGGGCCTCTGTTTCCGACAAAACCCGCGCTAAGGTCGAAAAAGCGGCGGATGCGTTGGGATATAGCCCCAATGCGTTGGCGTCATCGCTGACCACAGGCCGCACAAAACTGATCGGTCTTGTCTCCAACAACTTTCACAACCCGATTTTTCTAGAGGTCTTTGATCTCTTCACCAAAGGTTTGCAGGCGCGCGGGCTGCGGCCTTTGTTGGTAAATTTGACGGATGAGGTCAGCCCCGAAAATTCCATCAAAATGCTGCGTGCCTATTCGGTGGATGGGGTGATCGTTGCGTCGTCCACACTGCCTGCCAGCTTTGCCGAAGGGTTCAAAGATGCAGGCGTGCCTGTGGTCCACTCGTTTGGACGGCAATCGCCACATCCCAAGGTCGATGTGCTGGGTATCGACAACAGTCAAGCAGGACGTTCGGCTGCTAAGACATTGATCGCAAGAGGTTATAGGCGATTAGCTTTCTTGGGTGGTCCAGAAACCGCGACATCGACCCAAGACCGATTAGCAGGCTTTGCCGAGGTTGTTTTGCAAGACCCATCTCTGACCTTAAGCGTCAGTTACGCCAACAATTATTCATTCGATGCAGGCCGCGCAGAGATGTCGCGGCTTTTGACGTCAAACCCCGCGGAGGCGTATTTTTGCGGTGATGACGTGCTTTCAATTGGTGCGTTGTCCGCAATTCAATCAGCGGGGCTGCGCGTGCCGGATGACATCGGGATTATCGGCTTGAACGATATGGAAATGTCAGGCTGGGCGAACATCAATCTGACGACAATGCGCAACCCGATCAAAGACATCGTGGCGGCGTCCATCGAACTGATCGAGGCGGCCCTGAAAGACGACAGCCGCGACCCAGAGGCGCGGCTGTTTGATTGTCCAATCGTGGAAAGGGGCACATTGCGCCCCATGCCGTAACTAGCGGAACATTGGTGGACGCGCGTCCAGCCATTTACCTTCTGCTTTGCCGGACTGTGCGACCGCATAAACCGCAGCCATCGACCGCAAACCGTCTTCGGCGCGAGGATAAAGGTTCGCTGCTGGATCCATTATGCGACCCTCTTTGCGCGCACTGATGGCTTCTGCCAGATCGCAATAGATATTGGCAAACGCGAGCGGCATGCCTTCAGCGTGTCCGATCGTAACACGCGATGTGCGGTCCGCCTCGGGGGACAGGTTGGCCTCGCCGCGTTCAATAACCTGCAGGCGTTCACCCAAGGGCATATAGTAAAGCTGGTTTGGTTGTTCTTGCGACCAACGCAAACCACCCGTTTCACCAAAGACCTGAATGCCAAGCCCGTGCTGCCGCCCAATCGCAATAGAGCTGGTCCAAAGCCGCCCGACAGCACCGCCATCCATGCGGAAATTGACCATTGCGTCGTCTTCTAGCGTGCGCACATCAATGCACGACACGGTGTCGGCAGATAGTTTCGTGACCTCTTGGCCAGTGACAAAGCTGGCCATATGCATCGCGTGAATGCCGCAATCGGCAAACTGCGCCGACACGCCAGCCTGAGCCGGATCATACCGCCAGCGTACACGCGGATTGTCTGCGTCGGTTGCATCGGCGTGGTGGCCATGCGCGAATTCGGCGTTCACAACACGGACTTTGCCGATGTCGCCGCGGGCAATCATCGCCCTCATGTGACGGACCAGTGAATAGCCAGTGTAGCCATAGTTTACCGCGCAGATGTTGCCGGTCTTTTTGGCGATCTCAACGATTTCTTCGCCTTCCTCAACCGTCATGGTCATCGGCTTTTCACACAGCACGTGAAAACCGTTTTCAAGGAATGCTTTGGTGATTTCAAAGTGGGTCGAATTGGGTGTCGCAACCGTGACCAGATCAACGCGGTCATCGCGCTTTTTCTCGGCTTCGAGCATGTCCTGCCAGCCGCCGTAGGCGCGGTCGCCCAAGCCTAGGCGCTTGCCGTAGTCAATGCCATATTCAGGCCGATGATCCAGCGCGCCTGCGCTGAATTCAAAAAGGCTATCAAGCCCAGAACCAAGGCGGTGTGCGGGCCCAATTTGGCTGCCTTCGCCGCCGCCGATCATGCCCCATTTTAGTTTTGTCATGGCTTTGTCTTTCGTAAGAGGGGCTTAAAAGCCGATTGATTCAAGGTATTTACGGTTACTTTCGGCGTCTTCTAGCGGTGTGCCAGGCATAGATGGATCGCAGTCTTGTTCAACTGTGCACCAGCCTTCAAATCCGGCATCAAGCAGAACCTGGCATACGGCCGGGAAGTCGACATCGCCTTGGCCGAGGTTGCAGAAAATGCCCTGACCACAGGCTTTGTAAAAATCGGTGCGGTTGGCGACCACATCCGCCTTCACAGCCGGATCGATGTCTTTGAAATGCATATAGCTTATCCGGTCGATGTGTCGTTTCATGAACGCCACCGGATCATAGCCCGCGTAAGAATGGTGACCTGTGTCAAAGCAGATTTTCAGAATGCTTTCGTCGACTTCATCCAACAAACGCTCTAACTCAGGTTCAAAATCAATGAACCCTGCGGCATGGGCGTGCATGCCGACCGTCAGCCCGTATTCTTCTGACCCTATTTTGGCGATTGTCGCGATCCGGTCGCGAAACGCGGACCATTCGGCATTGTCCATCTGTTCAGCTTCGCTTGCACGGCCTGCGGTTGGTGCGCGGCGCGGCGAGATGCTATCGATCAACACAAGGTGTTCGGCGCCATGCGCAACCAGCGCTTTGCAAGTCCGGACAGACGCGTCCATGACTTCGTCCCATTTAGCGGCATCGTGGAACGGGCGGAAGACAACGCCGCCAATAATGCTCAAGTCATTTTTTGCCAGCTCGTCACCCAAAATGGCGGGGTCTTCGGGCATGTAGCCGATCGGCCCAAGCTCGATTCCTTTATAGCCCGCGCCAGCGCATTGGCCGAGGACTGACTGCCACGTGGGATAAGCGGGGTCAGAGGCAAATTCGATGCCCCAAGAACAAGGTGCGTTACCTATTTTGATCATTTTTTGGTCTTTCTGAATTAGTAGTCTGCGACCGTGACCCAAGCGCCTTTGGCGCTGGAATCAAGGGCAGCAGTGACGATGCGGTTCACTTCGAGGCCTTCTTCAAAGGTCGGCCAGATGTTGGTTTTAGTGGCAATTGCAGTCAAGAAATCCTTGGCTTCAATAATAATCTGATCTTGATATCCTGTGCCATGTCCCGGCCCTTGGCAGAAGGGCAGATAGTCAGGATGCGCGGGTCCGGTCAGGATTTTACGAAACCCGTGCTCGGCCTCTGGGCCATCCATTGTATAAAGATGCAGGGCGTTTTGATCTTCTTGGTCAAATCGAATTGACCCTTTTGTACCATTAATTTCATAGGCATAGCCCATTTTACGCCCCGTGGCGACGCGGCTAAAGAACAAATGACCCTGCGCGCCATTTTCAAAGCGGCACATCATTTGTGCTTGGTCGTCGTTGGTCACATCATGGTCGCCACGTTTGGCGTGTACGGTTTCAACCGATGCCGACAGCGTCGCAATCGGCCCTATCAAAGCGCGCGCGCCATTGATCATATGTGGGGCCAGATCACCCATCGTGCCGTTCGACATTCCTTGCGTGCGCCACGAACCGGGCAGGGCAGGGTCGGCCAAGAAATCTTCGGTATGTTCGCCGCGAAACCATGTGATATCGCCAATGCGCCCATCGGCGATCAATTGGCGGGCGTATTGCGATGCGGGCGTGCGGATATAGTTGAAACCAACCATGTTGATTGCATTTGCTGACTTAGCGGCTTCGGTCATAGCGATTGAATCCGCAAGACTGGCACCCAGCGGTTTTTCACAGAACACAGGCTTGCCCAATGCGAAAGCAGCGAGGGCAATTTCGCGGTGCGTGTTTTGTGGTGATGCGATGACAATCGCCTCAATTTTCGGGTCATTCACCAGCACGCGCCAATCAGCGGTGCTGCGTGCAAAACCAAAGGCTGTCTCATAGCGCGTCGCAGAAGCAGGAGATGATGCACAGACCATCTCAAGCCTTGGCCTGAGTGCTGTATCAAAGAGCGTGCCAACAGCGCTATACGCGGCCGCATGTGCCTTGCCCATATAGCCGCCGCCGATAATGCCAATACCGATGTCTGTCATCTTTGAACCCTTCTCAAAAACCAGTTGCAACCGGTTGCAAATTTGGTATCGTTCTTTTAGGCCTAAGGTCAATAAGCAATCGTGGCCAAAGCACACTTCGTGCATTTGGGGGGGACAACATGGGGCAAACTGTGCAGACAGTCACGCTGACCACAGCACAAGCTATCGTGCGTTATTTAGCGAACCAATACATTGAAATCGAAGGTGTTGAAACCCGTGTTTGTGGCGGTGGTTTCGGCATATTTGGCCATGGCAATGTGACGTGCTTGGGCGAGGCTTTTTACGACAATCGTGATGCGTTGCCTTTGTATCGCGGCCAGAACGAACAAGGCATGGGATTCGCCGCTGCTGCTTATTCCAAAGCATGGCTGCGCCGTCGTTTTATGTTCTGCTCTGCCTCTGCTGGTCCGGGAACTGCGAACCTGTTGACCGCTGCGGCCTTGGCCCATGCGAACCGCTTGCCGATGTTGATGCTGTGCGGGGATGCATTCCTAACGCGCCTGCCTGATCCGGTGTTGCAGCAGCTAGAACACTACGGCAATCCGACTTTCGGTGTGAACGATGCCTTTAAGGCCGTCAGCCGTTTTTGGGACCGCATCACGCATCCGGCGCAAATTATCCAGTCTTTGCCTGCCGCATTGGCGACGATGTTGGACCCAGCCGATTGCGGTCCTGCGTTCATAGGTTTGCCGCAAGATGTGCAAGGTTGGACATTCGATTATCCGCTGAGCTTTTTTGACAAACGTGTGCACCGCATTCGCCGTCAGGCCCCCGATACATTCGAGGTCGCAGAGGCGATCACGCTGTTGCGGTCCGCCAAACGCCCGATGATCATTGCAGGCGGTGGCGTGCAGTATTCAGGTGCTGTTGCTGAACTGACTGCGTTTGCCGAAGGGGCAGGGATCCCTGTTGTAGAAACCATCGCGGGTCGCGCAAATATGGTCCACGATCATCCGCTCAATATTGGACCGATTGGTGTGACAGGCTCAAACTCGGCCAACTCTATCGCGCAAGAGGCCGATGTGATTTTAGCCGTCGGGACCCGTCTGCAAGACTTCACAACTGGGTCTTGGACTGCGTTTGCCCATGACGCTACGATCATTGGATTGAACGCCGCGCGCCATGATGCGGCCAAGCATATGTCGGCCACAGTGGTTGGCGATGCGCGATTGGGGCTTGAGGCGCTGCACAGTGAAATGGCTGGGCATAAAGCGCCATCAAGTTGGACGGCGCATGCGCAAGCCGAACGCACCAAATGGAATGACTACGTCGCCGAAAACACGCGTGTCAGCAACGGACCTGCGTCCTATGCCCAAGCCATCGGCGAAGTGAACCGACTTTGCGGTCCGCGCGACCGCGTTGTGGCCGCAGCAGGTGGACTGCCCGCAGAAGTCACAGCGAACTGGAAAACCCTCGATATCGGCACAGTAGATGTCGAATTCGGCTTTTCGTGCATGGGCTACGAGATCGCAGGTGGATGGGGCGCGCGGATTGCGCAATCCCAGATGGAGCCGGAAAGCGACACGATCGTGTTTACCGGCGATGGGTCCTATCTTTTGATGAACTCTGACATATACTCATCTGTTTTAACGGATAAAAAGCTAATCATCTTGGTGCTGGATAATGGTGGCTTTGCTGTCATTAACAAACTTCAGAATAACACTGGCAACGAGAGCTTTAACAACCTGATTGCGGATACACCGACAGCCACACGACAAGTGGCTGTCGATTTCGAAGCGCATGCGCGCGCGATGGGTGCTATTTCCGAAACAGTCAGCTCGCCCGCCGAACTTGAGGGTGCTTTCAAGCGCGCCAAGGCCGCCGACCGCACGTATGTGATCTGTATGAAGGTCGACCCATACGAAGGTTGGACGACCGAAGGGCACACGTGGTGGGAAGTTGGCACGCCCCATATCACAACCTCTGACAAGGTCCGTGATGCCCATGTTGATTGGGAATCTTCGCGGTCCAAGCAGCGGAAAGGCGTTTGATGTCAAAACTATTGGACGGTATCCGCGCGAATAATTTTGTCGTCGTAGGGCGGGCAGGGATCGACCTCTATACTGATCCAGGCGTCGCCACAGAGGACGCAGAGACCGTGACCGTTGGTCTTGGCGGATCGTCAGCCAATATTGCGGCTGGCATTTGCAAACTGGGCGGGCAGGCGTCGCTGGTCACGCGCGTGTCCGACGACAGCATTGGCAGTTACTGCATCCAACAGCTTAAGCGCTACGGCGTTGGCACGGAATACGTGACGCCCGTGGGTGGCGA
>RCNC010002815.1_pt1 | contig 11835 bp, 10 predicted proteins | sample 2041301 | NCBI WGS metagenome assembly RCNC01 (sample SAMN09708231, study PRJNA481090) | Marine sediment metagenome, whole genome shotgun sequencing project. | biome: marine sediment; feature: ocean; material: sediment; isolation source: Sewage treatment plant 13A marine sediment (STP13A) ... | reverse complement strand
ATGCTGGCCGGCTCGGTTGGTGTGCTTCGTGCGGGCATGCAAAAACTGTTTTTGCCCAAGCCCGGTGAAGGGCCGGACCAGGCCGCGCGGGAAAAGGGATTCTACAACTTCATCATGCTTGGCAAGGTAAATTCCGGTAAGACAATCACGGTGAGGGTGCGGGGTGACCGTGATCCGGGGTATGGATCGACCTCGAAAATACTGGGTGAGTGCGGTGTTTGCCTGGCGCTCGATGAGCTTCCCGTGGAAGGTGGATTCTGGACGCCTGCATCAGCCATGGGGGATGCCCTGTTGAAGCGCCTGCCAGCCAGTGCGGGGCTTACTTTTACTGTTGAAAAGTAAAAGAAGTCAGAGTCCTTTTAGATTGGAGCTGAAAGCGAACGCCCGCATGTTTAACTTACCGCACCCGGGCTGCACAGCCAATAAGTTGAAAGGGAAAACGAATTTTGATGGGTATCTTGTTTCTTGGTTTGACCGCTAGTGTGCATAAAAGCCGGTTCGTGGGTTAACAACGGATTTCCGCCTAAATTATTGAGGAGGGTAGAATTCGCTCCAAGGGCTTAAGCACTTGAGTGTAAAATCATGATTATCAATATGCTGATGAGTATCGCTTTAATGGCAACGGTAAACCTTGATATGCAAATCGCCCCCTGGCGCTCTGTCAACGATGGCGTGATGGGCGGGCTCTCAGCCGGTGGCATGGTTCAATCTGATGAAGGCTTGAAGTTCGTTGGCAAACTTTCGCTGGAAAACAATGGAGGTTTCTCTTCTGTTCGCAGATTGGTAGAACAAGACCTTTCCAGTGCTACCCGGGTTCGCCTTGAGGTACTTGGCGATGGGCGTGACTACCAGTTTCGCATTCGCCAGAGCGATCGTTTTGATGGCGTCGCCTGGAGCGCTGCGTTTTCTACCACTGATAAGTGGGAGAGCATTGAGATTGCATTTGATGAGTTTATCCCGGTATTCAGGGGCAGAACCGTTTCTCAGGCCGGGCCAGTTGTTCCATCGGAGATCCAACAGGTTGGCTTCCTGCTGGCCGACAAGAATGCTGGCCGGTTTGAACTGGAAATCAGGCGCATAGAATTCCTTGGCCCGGAAGCCACGGAAGCCGGTTAATGAACTGGGATGGCAAGCCGCTCCCATGGTGAACCAGCCTTACCAAACAAGCAGGCCAATCACGAATACATGAACACATTGAATCCAAAAAAATTACTCAACAGTAAGTGGACCGCAATAAACCCGACCAATAAGGAAAAACACTTTTTGGTGACAGAAGTCGAATTTGATGAGGACGGCGTCATTATCCATTGCCTGATTGAAGCGGTAATGACACGGCGCTCAACTACAATTGACTGGCGAACACTTAAAAACAGCGACCAGTGGATGAATGGCTGGAGTTAAGAACCCAGGGACTTTGTGCGGGAAGATGTGATAATAAATATGGGGCCGGATACTTTTCTAACTGCTGGAATAATTAAATGTATCCGGCCCATTTTTACTCCTGTTATGACAAACGCAGCGGTACAATTGTCAGCATGAGCCTGGAGCAATGTAATCGTTATGTTGGCCAGCAGTTTTCAAGTTACTGATTTCTAAACAAACCCCAACTATCAACTGAGAGCACCATGGAAAACACCGATAAATTAGCTGTACTGATTGATGCGGATAACGCCCAACCGAGCATCGTCGACGGCTTACTGATTGAAATTGCCAACTACGGGACAGCCAGCGTCAAAAGGATCTACGGCGACTGGACCGGACCACGCCTGAAAGGATGGAAAGAAGTCTTGCTGATGCACTCTATCCAACCTATTCAGCAATTTGCTTACACCACGGGTAAGAATGCAACGGACAGTGCCATGATCATTGACGCCATGGACCTGTTATACACAGGCAACTTCGGCGGCTTCTGCCTGGTCTCGAGTGATAGTGATTTTACCAAGCTGGCATCTAGAATCAGGGAGTCGGGATTACTGGTTTATGGCTTTGGTGAGCAAAAAACCCCATCCCCTTTTGTGTCTGCTTGTGACAAGTTCATATATACGGAAGTCTTGCGGGCGAAGACCGATGAAAGCAAAGCCATTGCCAAAAAATCCAGCGCTCAACTGAAACAGGATACGAAACTGGTCAAGCTGTTACGTAATGCAGTGGAAGATTCATCTGATGATAATGGCTGGGCCGCTCTTGGTATTGTGGGCAGTAAAATTGCAAAGCAATCCCCTGAGTTTGATCCGCGCAATTATGGGTATGGAAAGCTCAGTACGTTGGTGTCTGCGACGAAGCTTTTTAAGCGCGAGGTGAGAGAGCAAGGTAGTACGAATCAGAAAGTTGTTTATATTCGTGAGCTGGGGAAGAAGTGAGGTTTTGGAAATAAGGGAGGGATCGGCGAAGCCGGTCGCGATTGTTTGGGGTTGGGTGAAGCGCAGATTCGTGAACCTTGATTAGCGGGGCGGATAGAGTTTATTCACCTACTCTGGCACCCTGCCCTGATTAAAAGCATACTGCCAGCATCACTTCGTTGCAGTGCCGAATGCGGGTATCTATAATTTTGACTGGCTCCCGTTTAAGTCACCTGCCCATTCAGGACGGGACCATTTTTCAATTCCCCAGTAGAGGAAAAAAATATCAACATGAGAGTATCAAGTGTCTTGACCACAGTGTTATCCGTCATGCTTTCACTTCCGTTTGCCGCATCCGCCAATGACAAAGGTGTCGTGTTGGTAACGGGGGCAAACCGGGGCCTTGGTCTGGAGTTTGTCAAACAGCTCCAGGGGATGGGGTACGAGGTTATCGGCACCGCCAGAAAACCGGAAAAGGCAACTGAGTTGAAAGCCACCGGTGCCCGGGTAGAACAACTGGATGTGGCAGACGAGACGAGTGTAGCGTCTTTGGCAAACCGGCTCAGCGATGTACCCATCGATATTCTGATCAACAATGCCGGGATGCTCAATCGTGAAGATTCAACATTGGATACACTTGATTTTGAAGTTATGGAGCGTTCTTTTCAGGTCAACAGCCTGGGTCCATTGCGTGTAACGCAGGCTCTTTTGCCCAACCTCAAGGCAGGGGAAAAGAAAACCATCGTCAGCATCACTTCGCAGCTTGGAAGTATTGAGTTGTCGACAGGCGGTCTTTACTCGTACCGAACCAGCAAAACGGCCCTGAATCAAATCAACAAAATCATCAGTACCGAGCTTGCGCCACAGGGATTTACCTGCGTGGTCATGCATCCCGGCTGGGTAAGAACTGACATGGGCGGTGCCAACGCAACACTGACCAAAGCCGAAAGCATTTCCAGTATGCTTGGGGTCATCGAAGGCTTAACTATTGAAAGTACCGGAAAATTCTTCAACTACGATGGTGAGGAATTGCCCTGGTAATGGTTGGGTCAAAACCTGATGGGGTCCTGATACTTTCTGTCCTTGAAGGAAATTAGTACTAAACTATAAGTATGGGGAATCGATTTGTGACCCGATTCTCTCCGGTCGTGAAGATTCTCCATAGCGGGATGATTAACACAACGGTCCAGATCATGGCTCGCTTGAATATCCATGTGCTATGCCAACGGGTCAATCTTGTGCCGTCAAGCTAATACCGGGAGATTGAAATGAAATCATTCTTACTGATGACGGGTAGCGGCCCCATAGTGATTCTTACCTCATACACATTTATTGAGGACGCTGCCTTGTTGGAAACACTGCAACTGAAGGGCATCGATAAATTTGTTGCTTATGAGGTTCCTCTTGAACTTGCCAAGGACCGTTATGGTGGACACTTCATCGCGGTAACCAACGACTGGCTTGAAACCGATGATCTGAGGGTGCTGGATTTTAACGGTGAAAGGGCATTCAGGCTTTTCAACTTTTCCGAGTTGGGTGAAGCGTACGTTCATGAACCTTGATTAACGGGGTGGATTGTAGCCGTTATTCGCGTTTCGGCGTGACCAGTCTTTTGAAGAAATCCGAGATTGTCATCTGCGCGAGATCGCGGAATTCACCGGCATCGAAAAAAGATCCATTGCAGTCGTAGCATGTTTCGTACCAGATGTGCTGCTGTTGCGAATCGGCCTTTTTTTCCATTTGACCGCCGCAACGTGGACAGCGGTAGTCATAAATGGTGTTATGCAGCTTGCCAATATCCGTTGTGCCGGTATCGATCGCGGCTGACGCCTCCTTGTTACTTAGCGCCTCAACCTCCCCTTCGTCAAACCAGATACCATTGCACGTTGTGCAGCGATCAACGATGGTGCCGTCGACATCGATCTGCTTCATATCAGATCTGCATTTTGGGCAGCGCATCGCACCTGAGAAATAGACACCGCCACCATTGCCGCCGGTTCCGATGGTGTAAGTTTGAACATGCTTGCGACCTGTTTTGCCTTCATGGTCGTGTTTGTGACGGTGAAAGTACAATATAACAATCATTACTCCGACCAACACACCGAGCATCAGGTAGGAATCCACGTAGCTGGACTGCTCACTGATCATTCCGTAAATTTTTGACCCAGCCGAGTGCCCGAGGTTGGCAACCGACATGTATACGGCAAATTGTGTGGCGGAATTACTGCTGGAACAGATAGCCATTGCCAATGCGATGATACAGACCATCACCACGGGCGACATCAGAACCCAGACCGACAGCATCACCCTGATGTAGGTCGTGTCCTGCCACATGCTTTGGGTCTGCGCAATCAGGATTGCATGTATACCGACCAGCGAAATTGTCACGAAAAGCATGCGCTTTGCGCCAATACGATCGATCACCGGGCCCAGCGACAGGGCGACAACTGCACCGATCAGTCCCATCATCGCAACCAGTTGCGACCACTGCTGTGTGGTGTACCCAAACAGGTTCACCGCTGCGATCGGCATCAGTGCATGGCCAAAACCGGAGATCAGGCCGTCAAAGAACATGATCAGCAATACGACCAGGCTGGTGCGTGTCCAAAGCACCTTGTTGACACCGCTGAATACCGCCCCGAAAGAATCAGATGGCTTATCCTTCAAGGCTGCTTTGCCATCACTCCAGGGCAGCTTGCGTTCACCCTGACGTTCCAGCACTGTCGTGAAGGCAAGAAATACGATAGCGGAAACTGCGGCAGCAGCAATGGCCGTGACATGCATTCCATAATTCATTAACAGGAAACCCGACACGGCCGATGTCACGCCCCAGCCTATCGCCTTGCCGAAACTCATGAATGCATTGAGACGGCCCTGCTCCCTGACTGGCGTAAGGTCGATCGACATGCCATCGATCGCGACATCCTGGGTGGCTGCAAAACTGTTAATGAGGACACCGATCAGCATCAACAGGCCGATTTGTTCAGCCGGATTCTCAATCAACATGAGCGCAAGCAATGAAAGCGACAGGCCCAATTGCGCTAAGAGCACCCAGGGTCGGCGTTTACCCATTGGTCGAAACTGGTAGCGATCCATCAATGGGCCGGTCACCAGTTTAAACGCCCAGGGCAAAATTATGACGGCGAGATAAGAGCCAATATCCGCGGCACTGACACCCTGGCTCGCGAGCCAGGCGGGTATCGTGATGCCCAGCAGGCCATATGGAATGCCCTGCGCGAAATACATCATCGCGCCGGTCGCGTAACGGATGCGGGGACTATCGGTCAGGATAAAAGTGGTTGCCATTATTATTTTCTTTATTTTTGTAAAATAGTGACTTGTATTGGCTTAATGTCCCTTGGGTAATTCGGCCCAGGGCCGTCCTGAACCTTAGGGCACGCTGTTAATTAAACACCACTGTTTGAGGTTGCCGGTAAAACCAGGCGACAGATCTTTGATATCCAGTTCCCAAAAGCCATTGACAAGACCACCGTCCAGTGCGCTTAAAGGACTGGCTGGCCTGAACTGGTTAGATTTCCCGTTGTTATTGCAGATACCGGAGTTTGAACTGCCGTTATCATCAAACGTACCAATAACATTAGCTGCGCTACCACATTGCCGGTTCAACAGGCTCACCGACTGTCCGCTTTCGACATGCCTGAGACGGATTGTGAGGTCGCCAACCCTTTCATGATTGAGATTAATCTGCACACTCAAATCTGAAATTTTGCTGGCCGGCCCGACAAAAATCCGGTCACGGATACCCGTGGAGTTGTCGTCCGGGATTACAAAACCCGTGTCGCGACATATTTTAACCTGCTGATTGCTGTCAAGACGGGCACCGGACTGAACCCAATCCATCAGGCGGGTGGCAGATTGCCCCCGGCCAGAGGAATCTGCCACTTCGCGTTCCGGAGGAGGGGTGAAATATTCCCAGCCGGGTATGGAGCCACCGCCATGACGAAAGCCACCGGGTTTGGTCAACATCAGGCTGTTGGCAGGGTCATCAAAATCAATACGTTCCAGTACGTTGCGATACATATACTCTGAATCGGCGTCATCTGTTCCCAGGTCTATGTAGAAAAAGACCGGAATTCCAGGGTACGACAAATTATCAGGTTGGTGACAACCAACACAGTCCTGGCCAATTTGCGCCCACAGGTCATCAACAAAGGTACGCGGTTCAACGGGGTTGTTCTGTGCCAGCTGAGCACGTATGAAACGGGTTCTGCGCACTTCACCGGGACCTGCAATCTGCCTGACAAGACGGCTTGATTCCTGGCCTTCAATGTTGGATTGCGTCGTGATTGCCAGGTTTCCTCGCTGATCAACTATTTCAGGATCGAGTTTGATCGAACTAACCAGCATATCCTGTGTGGTCGGGAAAAGGCTGGCACGCCCATCCAATATGACCTCATTGGCTTTGCCCGTTATCACGTATTCACTCGGAAAGGGTTTTGCCAGCATACCGGTACGAGCAATGGGTCGCCCGGGTTTTGCGAGCGATTTTGCAACACTGCTGCGGTTGGCGTTGAAAACCAGTCCGTAGGTATCCGGCAAGGCTTCTGCGAGTTTTCTGGCAGCGGAGTTATCCCCGCCTGCCCAGAAATGGCCAAAAGTACGCAAGGCCATAGGCATGACACCCTGTTCAAAAACCAGGTTACGTATCAGCGGTGCATATCCGATGAACTTCGCATAAGAGCCAAAATCAATGGCGTTTTGCTGATTGGTCCCGCGGTTGATATGGCAGGCACGGCAGTTGGGTGCAAATACGTCAAGATACAGATCTCTTTGTTGTTGCCAGGATGTGGGAACATAGGTTTCATCGAATGTGTCCCGGTTAAAGTTGTTGTACCAGCCGTTGATGAGGTCCTTGGCAGTGGCCCCTGTCCATTTGCCTCCTGCGGGGGCAACTGCCGGATAAGTAGCCAACGCGATGGCATTCAATTTCCTGAACTCCGGCTCCTGGGCCGTACGTGACAGGTCCGGGCGGTCATTTGCAAATTTGAATGTTTCCAGGTCCCAGGGAAGAAATTGTGCCTGGGTATCGCCATTATCAGGGTAAATGACCTTTCCGGATTCATCGGTCGTCAAACGCTTGGGTTGCCCGCCGTGGCAAACGTTACACAAACCGGGAATAAACTTTGCGCCACGGCCATCAAGATCAGCGGCCAATATACGACTACCGTCCGGGCCGAAAGCAAAGAATTTTACAATAGGTGCACCACCGCCCTCCGGCGGACCGTACTCCATGGCCACCGTAGCTATCAGGCTATCATCTGCAACCGCATGCTCCACGCTGGGAAAGTTACGTACATACGAGGCGATGTTATTTTCATCATTGACGCGAGCGTACATATCCCGGCCAAAACCAAGGTCAGCGTCATTCTGATAGGTCACATGCGCGTTCGCACCAGCGTCGAACCCATTGACAAATTGCCAGTCACTCAAGGTCAGCCTGTCGCGTATCGGATCGACGGCCTCATAATAGGCCGTGGCCGTTGCGGCATCTTCATAGTAGCGGAGCGATTGTTCGTTGGTAAACTGCAGGAATTCGTCCGGGTCGCGCAAGGCAGGGTCCGGGTCTTTAAGAGTAAATTCGATGAACTGGCGGTGACCGGTTCCCATGCCAAAGTCCGCGTTTACCAGCAAGGGCAGGATGTCTGCCTGCTCGAATGCCAGTGTATTGATAAAACTGAAAACACCGTTCATTTCGGCTGGCCGAATCGTACGTTCGAGGTTAAGACCGGTTGATGCGGAAATCTGGACATCCAGATCAATAGCGGAATCTGCCGTCGAAACCGCGTAATAGACACCTGCCGGAAGGTTGACGTTGACGAGAACGTTGCTGCCTTGAGCGTTTTCAAGCACGTTACCATCCTGATCCAGAAGGAACAATTCGGGGTTCTCGCTACCGTTGCCCGATACTCGCTGCATACCGATTTTAAGGTTGGCAGGCTGTACACTTATTGACACCGAGTCCATGTCAAATACTTCCTGCTGATCCCAGACGATAAGCCGGAATTCCAAAGAGGTGGCAGCGTCCGGATTTTCTGGTGTTCCACTCACGTCCGGGGCAATAAAGCGGGCATTGAGCGAGGTTGCGGATAACAGGGATACCTGCGGGCCGGATAGCTGTTCCCAACGCGTGAATTTGATGGCACCGTCGGCGTCCGTGCTGCGTTCACCAACCAGGTTAACAAGGCTTCCACCGAGCACCACCTGGTTGGCGCCAGCTTCTGCGACCGGTGGGGTATTAACCCCCTCAACGACCGCTTCTTCGCAGCGTATGACATTGTCGTTTACGATTCTTTGTATCGGCACCGTCCCCTGGCGATTTATTGAGGGGATGTCGTATTCAACCTGACCCGTGTTGCAGTCGTTGAATGTCAGCGTAATGGTTCCGTCGATACGGCGGGAAATTTCTGTAGCGGTATCAAACAGGCCTCCGGAGGCGATTTCTATGACCATATCGGCGCGGTCGCCGCTAAAATCGCCCAAGGCGGTCAGCCAGCGATGGCCGGGCTCACCCAAAACAGCTTCAACACCATCGGCCGGGCGCACGGTGTCATAGGTAAACCATGCCAGCGATACTTTTCCAAGAGCCGGAAAGACCGTGATAAAAAAGCCCTGGCCCTCAGTGGCCGGATTGAACCAGGCATCATTCAGACCGGTATTAATTGTGAAAGAATCCACCTCCGGCTTGTCCGGTTTGACCGGTACAGAAAGGGTTGTCTGTGCAGCAGGACTTGCTTGCTCGCACTGGGCAACATTATCCGTTGTGACCCGTTGTATCGGTACCGTTCCACTCAGGCCGAGTGACGGAATACTGTATGCGAGGCTGCCTTCGTTACAGTTGCTGAAAGTCAGTGAAATGGTGCCGTCAATGTGGCGGGAAATTTCAGTGGTGGTATCAAACAGGCCCCCGGAGGCGAATTCTATAACCATATCGGCGCGGTCGCCGCTAAAATTGCCCAAGGCGGTCAGCCAGCGATGGCCGGGCTCACCCAAAAACGCTTCAACACCATCGGCCGGGCGCACAGTGTCATAGGTAAACCATGCCAATGATACTTTTCCAAGGTCCGGAAAGACCGTGATAAAAAAGCCCTGGCCATTGGTGGCCGGGTTGAACCAGGCGTCATTAAGCCCGGCATTGATCTGGAATGTGTCCGCCTGGGTTTCTGAAATGGCATTGGCGTGCGGGGAAAACATTGCCAATAGCAGAAAACATAAAATTCCGGCACGGAAATTTAATAAAACAGTGAGGGTCGCAGGCAAATAACGCGGACACTTTTGTGGCTGGAGAGAAGAGGCCATTTTAATTGGTTCTTTTTTGAGGCTCCTTTGGAGTATAGGTGATAGAACGAGAAAAGCGAGAAAAGGGCCAAAGCGAGAAAAGGGCCCCTTCTTTGTTTTTTTGATTCTTGTAGTGATTTTTATGGGTGTCTTTTTTCTCAGTGTTTTCTCACTCAAGCGACGATGAGCGCTTTAACAACCTGGTCCGCCCGCCAGGCAGCCTGGGGGCCAGGCAATGAAAGGTTTTTGACGATTGTCTTTTGCACGGCAAAAAAAAACCCCGCCGTTGGGCGGGGTCTTCTGGTAGATCAGAGCGCTAGCTCTCAGGCTTCAGCAACGTTAGTTGCCTGTGGGCCCTTGTCACCGGAGGTTATGTCAAAACTGACACGCTGTCCTTCTGCCAGGGACTTGAAGCCACCGGCCTGGATAGAAGAAAAATGCACGAACACATCTTTTTCGCCACTTTCAGGCGTGATGAATCCGAAACCTTTTGCGTCATTAAACCACTTAACTGTACCTGTATTCATTTTAATATTCCTTTGAATCATGTGAAAAAATACGGACTAACCACGAACATCAAAAGAATCAATAACAGGAGGAACCGAAGCTGAACAACTGCGAAGACTTAGTGAGGGGTAATCAATCTGTAGCCTGTCTGAATCCGGCCAGGCACGATTGCGAGGCGAGTATCCAACAGACCGGCGCACGATACGCTGTTCCCGCAACTAACACAAGCGATTTCAGTAAGAACACGGACCATGCAACTCGCAGACGCGAGGTGGCCCCTTTTTTCCTGACAACCACAATGGATGTCGCAGTTTTCTCTCTGCAGTTTTCTCTCTCTGAGCCCCCAAAACGCCTTCAATCATCCGAATTACGTTCTGCCGGCAAATCACTCAGGTATTCCACAAATTCCACCTCAAACCCATCGGGGTCGATGAAGTACACGTTCTTTCTGAAACGATTGTCGGCGCCGGGTTTTGCAGTTTTGAAGCCTGCAACCTCAAGTCGGTCGATAACAGCCTGCAGATTTTCTGTCACATAGGCGAAATGTGCCAGACCGGTTTGATGGCCGGAAAGATCCCGGTTTTCACTGCTGCCATCATCGTTAAAAGTGAGATATTGGTAATCATCGCCAAAATGGACCCAGCTTCTTTCAACACCGTACCATTCGGCCTGACCCCGGCTTCTTATTCGCCAGTGTGGAAAAGCCGCTTTGTAAAATTTAAGTGCCGCAGAAATGTCTTTTACGACCAGGTTTAAGTGTTCCAAATGCATGTCATGCTCCTGAATGTTGAGTTGATTTGCGTGTACTATAAAACCTCAAGTTAAGTTGAGGTCAAGAGTTTTTTTTCAGCAAAGTGATCTTCAACTCGAAAGGAGAGATAGATGTCTGCAAATGCGGGTTGGAGCGTAGGTAAAGTTGCCGGGCGATGTGGCGTGAAGATATCTACTCTGCATTTCTATGAAGAAAAAGGCCTGATATCCAGTTGGCGCAATCAGGGCAATCAGCGGCGCTATCAAAAAGATGTCTTACGCAGGGTCTCGGTGATCAAGGCTGCACAAAAAGTCGGGATAAGCCTGCATGAAATCAAAAAAGCCTTGTCGGCTTTACCTGAAAACCGGACACCCGGCACAAAGGACTGGGAAGTTCTTGCCCGCCACTGGCGCAAGGATCTTGATGCAAGAATTGCCTACCTTGAAAAACTGAGAGACTCCTTGACCGGATGCATTGGCTGCGGTTGTTTGTCGATTATAACGCCGATGACAAGTTGGCAAAAGACGGCCCAGGCGCGGTATTGCTGGAATCAATGGGGCAGAATTAATGAGGTCAGAGTCAAGTGCCAGAGCGGATTTTGGTCTACTCTGGCACTTGACTCTGACCCCATAGGTCTCGTTCAACTGCCTGGCAACCCTTTAGGTCCACTTTTTCTTCAGGCGTCTGGTGCAGATTTTCGCCGTTTTGTACGTACCAGTGGAAACCAGATAGTCAGAAAAAAAAGTGAAAACCCGGAAAACGGTACAAACTTAGTTGGCAGGATAATGGCCAAACAGACACAGATCAGCCCAATAACTGCGGCACCTGACCACATGATTACCCGGGTTCTGGATTCAAACAACTCGAAATCACTCAACAATAGTTCATCTTTCAGGCTCGCGGCATAGCGGTACATTTGCACAAAAACCAGGGAGAGGGCTA
>RCNC010002668.1_pt1 | contig 11835 bp, 7 predicted proteins | sample 2041301 | NCBI WGS metagenome assembly RCNC01 (sample SAMN09708231, study PRJNA481090) | Marine sediment metagenome, whole genome shotgun sequencing project. | biome: marine sediment; feature: ocean; material: sediment; isolation source: Sewage treatment plant 13A marine sediment (STP13A) ... | reverse complement strand
CCTGATTGTTTGGGGTAGATTTATTCACCTAGTTGAATAGGATATAATAAAACCAGGCCTTCTTTGGTGCTTGCACAAAAGTCAGCCTGTTTTTTTTTATCCTTTGAATAATTACTTAACGTCACCGCCAATAACCAGGCGGATACTGATCGAGTTGACTAAATAGTCCAGCCTGGCTCCCGAATAGAATCCGAAATATTCCAGGCGGTAAGCGATGGAGGTTCCCATTTTATTCAGGTGGCGCCATTCTACCTCAAAATCAGTATGGTTCAACAGGTTAAGAGAACCAGCCTGCAGATTACTGTGCATATTGGAGATGATATCAAATGCGTGCAGGTCATGGTAATAAGTGTCTTCAAGTCCCTCGGGACGGGAGGCAAGCCCAATGAGTGAATTGGCCAGCTGGAACCTGAATTTTTGTTTTTTCGTGTTTTTGTCGAGGATTAACCTGGGACCGGCATCTATGAAAGTGAACCAGAAAACATGACCGTCTTCCAGTTCTGTAAATATCTGCAGGTAATAATTCATGGACACATAGGCACCCAGGTAAAGTGAAATATCATTATTATCCACCAGGGGCCATCCTCCGGCCAGGTCCAAGGGCTTGAAATGCAGGTTGATACCCATGGTTTTATCCCCCAATGCCGCTCCAACACCGAATGCTGCTTCATAACGGGAAAAGCCATAGATGGACTGCTTTAGCTGGTTGTAACCCAATGCGAAATTGGGTCCCATGAATACGTGGCCAAAAATGTTTTCATCCTTCAATATGAAAAACTGGGGTTCCAGGTAGATACTGGAAGAACTGTAGGATCTCTTCCTCTTCTGAGCAGCGATATCAGTTGGGATCGCAAACAGGGAAATAAATAATAAAAAAATAACAGTGTATGTCCAACTTCTCATTGCCATCCTTGCTACTTTTTTCTTTTATACGAAAAGGTCCTCGGTAGGGTTTCTATTTCATTCAGTAAGTAAATTTTCCCGTTCATCCAATTCTTTTTCCCTGATAAACATCCTTGGTTTAGCTTTGATGAAGATTTCTTAATAAAGCCTCAGCCATGAAAAAATTGCTGATTACATCAATCATATTGCTCGGCCCACTTTTCAGCATATTGTCCAGCACAGGATATGCTACCAGCAATGATTTTACGCAAAGCATTCGGGGGATCGTCACGGATGCTGTAACAGGATATCCCCTGATCGGGGCCAATGTCATATTGTTAAATTCAAATCCACTGGTGGGGACGATCACCAATGAGAACGGCCATTTTGAACTTCTTGCCATACCCATTGGCCGTCAAAACCTGGAGGTTAGCTATGTAGGGTATTACAATAAGATCATCCCGAATATCCTGCTGACATCCGGAAAGGAGGTTGTTTTGCAAATCCGACTTGAGGAAAAAGCCATTGAAATGGAAGAGGTTGTTATAAAAGCCGGCAGGAGAAAGGACCAGGCCATAAATGAAATGGCCACCGTAAGCGCCCGTACATTTTCTGTTGAGGAAACAGAACGCTTTGCCGGCAGTCTGGGGGATCCGGCCCGAATGGTTGCCAATTACGCAGGCGTAATGACCCAGAATGATTCCAGGAATGACATTATTATCCGCGGGAATTCTCCCATCGGCGTGCTCTGGAGGATGGAAGGGGTTGAGATCCCCAATCCCAATCATTTCGGGGCATTGGGAACCACCGGGGGACCCGTAAGCATGGTAAACAATAACTTGCTGGCCAATTCTGATTTCCTGACTGGCGCCTTCCCTGCAGAATACGGCAATGCTACCGCCGGGGCTTTTGACCTGAACCTGCGGTCGGGCAATAACCGAAAAACTGAATTTACGGGACAGATCGGGTTTAATGGCTTCGAGGCAGGGGTTGAAGGACCTTTCCTGTCAATGCAAAATGGGCAGAAAGCGTCCTACCTGGCCAATTTCAGGTATTCTACCCTGGAAGTCATGGATAAACTGGGATTTAATTTTGGCACCGGTGAAGCCATTCCCCAGTATAAGGACCTGACTTTCCTGGTAGACCTGCCCGGAACCAGGTTGGGCAGGTTCAAGGTATTCGGACTATGGGGGGACAGTTTTATAAAATTGGGCCGGGAGGTTTCAGATTCTTCAGACAATATTTACTCCAACCGTGGATTGGCAACAGATTTTGGTTCGGGGCTGGCTGTCCTCGGTATGTCACATACCTACTATTTCAATGAAAAAACCAGGATCAAATCCACACTGTCATACCAGCAGACCAATTCCACAACAGTCCTGGATTCTGTCCAGCAGGATATTCCTGATGTCCCTTTCCTGAGAAGCAGGCAGCAAGAGGACAAATGGTCGTTCAGCACACAGTTCAGGCAAAAGATCAATGCCAGGAACAACTATGGTTTTGGACTTGTCCTTGATAACTTTATTATCGATTACATTGACAGCCTTAACCATCCCGATTACGGGGAGTTTATAACGCGTGCCGATGTATCCGGTCAAATGGCTATGGCAAGGGTATATGGACAGTTCCAGCATCGGATAGGGGAAGACTGGACCACCTATGCAGGACTTCACCTCCAATACTTTGGATTGAATGATGAGATTGCCTTGGAACCCAGGCTGGGAGCCAGGTATAAACTTAATAACAGGAATACTTTTAACCTGGGTTTTGGTTTGCATAGCCAAATCCAGCCCAAGGTCATTTATTTTGCCCAGACATGGGACAGCATTTCACGGACCTATCACAGAACCAACGAGGACATGGCTTATACCCGCAGTGCCCATTTTGTACTGGGATATGACCACCTGTTCAACCATGATTTCCGGATCCGCATGGAGACCTACTACCAGCATCTGTACAATGTTCCCGTAAAAGAATCTTTCCCTGAATTTTCAATGGTCAACGCGGGAGATTTTTTCGGTTTGCCCATGGAGGACAGCCTGGAAAACAAGGGAACGGGTCAGAACTACGGAATAGAACTTACGGTAGAGAAATTTCTAAGTAAGGGATATTATTTTCTGTTTACAGCCTCTTTGTTCGATTCAAAGTACAGGGGGGCAGATGGAAAAATCAGGAATACTGCATTTAATGGTAATTATGTGTTCAATCTCCTGGGGGGGTATGAGAGGAAGTTGGGCAAAAACCTGAGGCTGACCCTTGACCTGAAAACTGTCTGGGCAGGTGGCCGCAGATATGTGCCCATTGACCTTGAGGCGTCTATCGGTGCCGGGGAGGAAGTGAGGGACTGGAGCCGGGCCTATGAAGACAGGCATAATGATTATTTCCGTACCGATTTCCGGGTTGGGGTCAGGTTGAACGGGAAAAGAGCCAGCCAGGAATGGGCAATCGACCTCCAAAACCTGACCGGTTTCCAGAGCATCTTCATGCAGGGTTATGATATTCACAAGGGAGAAATCTACACAGTCTACCAGCAGGGCTTCATTCCCATGTTCCTCTACCGCATTCATTTCTGAAAAAATGTGTAGCTTAGGTAAAAATTCATCTGGGATGAAGATATTTGGCGTAAAGATCAGTCCCTACCTGATCATCCTGGTTGGACTCTTTATAACAGGGGTCTACCTGATTTCCAATGGGATTGATTCTCCTGCAAGGGGACTGATAAGCATGGGGCATGGTCTGGTCATGACGGCAGGAATATGGATAGGTTGTATGGTCATTGTACAGTACCTCTGGCATAGGTTCCCCTGGGAATTCCATCCCGTAAAACACCTGATTTGGGAGCTGGTATTGATCACAGCCTGGACCATATTGTATTCATACACCATCTATACCCTTGAGCGCTGGACCAAAACCTTCATGCATGTGGAAGATCTCTTCATGGAAGCCTTTGTTACATTGCTTATCACCTACCTGATCACCGCCATCCATGAACTGGTCTTTTTTTACAAGCAGTGGAAACATCATTTCTCAAAATCTGTAAGGTTGGAAAAGGATAATATTCAGGCCAAGTATGAAACCCTGAAAACGCAGATCAATCCACATTTCCTGTTTAACAGCCTGAACAGCCTGACAAATCTTGTAGATGAAAACGAAGCTGCGGTGAAGTACATAGGGGACCTGTCTGATTTTTTCAGGTATATGCTGGGAAGCCGGGATAAGGAACTGGTGCTGGTACGCGAAGAAATAAACCTGCTTAAAAAATACATCCATCTCCAGGAGTCCAGGTTCACAACCAACCTGGACATTGAAGTAGATGTCCCGGAAAGTTTTTACCATTATGCCATTCCCCCTCTGGTATTACAAATGCTTGTTGAAAACAGCATCAAGCATAACATAATATCCCGGGATAAACCACTAAAGGTTTCTATCCGGACAGAGGGTGAGAGCCTGGTCGTCGAGAATAACCTGCAGATAAAATCGGGGATCAACAGTACAGGCCAGGGATTGAGGAACATCACGGAGCGATACAAACTTTTTACAGCACGGGATGTAGAAATAACCGAGACTTCAACTATCTTTAAAGTAGCTATTCCGCTCCTGACCATTGAGTTATGACAAGGACCCTGATCGTCGAGGATGAAGAACCAGCAGCAGCCAGGCTGGAGAAATTACTGAAAGAGGTTGAACCCGGCATACAGCTGCTGGATGTTATTGACAGTGTTGAGGCTGCCGTCAAATGGTTTGAAAAGAACGAATCCCCTGATCTGCTTATGCTTGATATACAACTGGCAGATGGACTCAGTTTCGATATATTTAAGCAAATAAAGGTTGAAAGCTTTGTGATTTTTACGACTGCTTATGATGAATATGCCATCAGGGCTTTTGAATTGAACAGCATTGATTACCTCCTCAAACCGGTCGATCCGGACAAACTGCGAAATAGTATCCGGAAATACCGGGAACTCGCTGGCAGAAACCATCAGGTCAACATAGAGACCCTGATGGAGGCATTGGAACATAGGAAATCCAGTTTTAAAAAACGTTTTGCCGTCAATGTCGGCAGCAAGATCATATCGGTTGAAACCCGCTCAGTGGCTTATTTTTATTCCATGGAGAAGAGCACTTTTTTATGTACCAATGGTAATCATCACTACCCACTGGATTTTTCCCTGGAGCACCTGGAACAACTGCTGGATCCCGAGTTGTTTTTCAGGATCAACAGGCAGGTGATCATACAGTATAACAGCATAGAAAAAATACATATTCTTTCCCGGAGCAGGGTAAAGGTGGAAACCAATCCACCGGCCCATGAGGATTTGCTTGTTAGTACAGCCAGGACCCACCCTTTCAGGTTATGGCTTGACAGGTAAATCGATGACATGCAGGTCATGTTATATGGATAAAGTTTTAAAACGAATAACTCAGCCCGGGACTTCATCAGGTCCGGTTTTTTTATCCCCTTGAAATAAACATATATAAAGGCCAGGGTGTGACTCATCAATTTTTACTAAGTAAAAGGTTGATAAATTAGGAAAAGCTAAGAGATTCTTGCTAAATTTGGCTAAAGGCGATTTTGTAAATGGTAATTAATATCGCTGCCATACGAAGTACCTGTTAATTGATAGTATAAAATTTAAACGAATTCTTATTTTTGTTCAACCTGGATTTCAAATCTCCCAGGTTGAATAAGTAATCCGGTAAATTTTCATTGTATGCAGGAGCAAGAAAAAATTTTGGTAATCCATGATACTCTTTATCCAGAGATAAATGAAAGTTTCAAGTCCTGGCTGATAGAGTTCCAAAATAATTTAAAGTCTGCGGTTAACAGGACTACCGGACAGCCCAAAGAATTTGTGCTGAGCCTGGACCTCATGGAATATGCCGAGCAGATTCCTGACCTCAGGCCTGAAGAGTTTGATTATTACCTGATATTGATTCATGACGAAGTTAGCAGAACGGATAACCTTAAAAGACAGTTTGACCAGCTTCTGGATTACCTGCGTAGTTTACCCAGACATCTACAGACCAAGAAAACTACGCTTATTTTCCTGAAAGAATCTCCATTGGATCATGAAATCTTACAGATCCATATTGAGAAGGTGATCAAGTTTTATTCCCAGAAAGGATTCAACCTGTACAATCAGACTGAATTGATGAGTTCTGCTGACAAAGATTATTGGGTGAAGATATTGGATGTGATTGATCTTATCTCACACCAGGCTGAACTGAAGTCAAAAAGGCGGTCAGTAAAAAAACAGCCCATTATTGCCTATATAGGCAGAACCACACCAGACCTTGAAGGTCAGCGTGAGATCCTTACGAATGAATTGAATAAACTTGGCATTGAGACCCTACCCGATTCCAATGATATTAAGTGGGCTGATTTGACAGAGGATATATTAATTGACCTGCTGGATGTTTCAGAGCTGATTATTCAACTTGTAGGTGGTAAATCAGGAATGGCCTTAGACGATTCGGGCAAACCGGATCTTGAGATAGAGTATGATATCATTACCCGTTTCATGAATGGAGAGACCAGTCGTAATATTGGCAAACAAAAATCCCGTTCTCGTGTGATCTGGCTTCCTGACAGCATAGATATACAGGATATTTTTCAGGAGAAGTTAATTGAGAAGGTCCGAAAACAGATTGGATACTCAGGCTGGGATACTGAATTGATCACAGGATCTTTTGAACAGCTTAAGGAATTTGTACTGAATATATTAAAATCCAGGATTGCCTATAAGGTATCTCTGGCAGAACGTACCCTGCAAAACAGCATCTACCTTGTACATGAGAAATCCGTTTACCAGGATGCCCTGGATGTCGCTTCTCAGCTACGCAACTATCCCATTGATGTGGTGCTGACGCATGACCTTCACCTGCAGGAACATTTCATCAGGTCACATCATGAAACTTTACAGAACTGTGATGCAGTACTGATACATTATGGCTTGAACAATGCACAGTGGTATGAGAGTACCATCAAGGAAATAGTAAAAATCTCCAAGACACAGCGAAAGAGGCCCTTTGCCTTCCAGGCTGTTATAAGTGATAAAGAACCCATACTGCATTTACCAAAGTATAATGAATTCCTGTATTTAAAAGTCTCTGAATTAACAGGCCAGGATTTCTTTAAGAAATACCTTAAAAAAATGATAGGTTAGCATGGTAAAGTCTGTATCTATAAATCCCAATTCCGGGAATAATGAAGTCCAGGAAATCAAGAATCCCTTTCCTGGTCTCCGTGCCTTCAATTTTGTGGAGAAGCATCTGTTTTTCGGAAGAGACGGACAAAGTGAGAAGGTGCTGGAACTATTAACTTCAAACAGATTCATTGCCATTATCGGACCATCAGGAAGTGGGAAATCCTCGCTGATTAATTGTGGTATCATCCCCCAATTGTACGGGGGGTATCTGTATGAAGCCGGATCAAGGTGGAAAATTGCCAGGATGCATCCGGGATATTCTCCTATTGAGAGCTTATCGATCACCCTGACAGAATCTTTTGCAAGTCCCGATAAAAAACCGGAACAGATTGAATCAGAAACCAACCTCAATTATGTTCTGTTTACCAAGAAAGCCTTGGAGATCAGTACGCTGGTTGGTAAGATTGATAATTACCAGAAGGAAAATATATTAATTTTCATTGACCAGTTTGAGGAGTTGTTCAGGTTTACTGCAGGGATTGATAATACGAACCAGGATATTGATGAATCTCTCTTACTGATCAACCTGTTGGTAGAGGCCCTTAAGCAGGATAGGGTGCCGATTTATGTCGTTATCTGTATCAGGTCGGATTTTGTGGGGAACTGCTCCAACTATCAGATGCTGACAGAATATATCAATCTCAGTCATTACCTGGTACCTCAAATGACCCGGGAGGCGTACAGGTCTGCTATCCTTGGTCCCACATCACTGACAGATGCGCAAATCAGTCCGGATGTTTTGCAGGAGATATTAAATCACATTGGAAACAAGCCTGACCAGCTTCCTGTGCTTCAGCATTTAATGATGCGCTTGTATAATTTCTGGAAAGCCAATAAAAAGACGGACCAACCAATCAATATTTATGATTATAAGGCAGTTGGCGGATTGGAGGAAGCAATTTCGCTTCATACCGAGGAGCTATACAATGAACTATCAGAAGATGAAAAGATAGCTTGTAAAAAGATCTTTCAAACAATCACTGAATCCGGGGGAGATAACAAAGGGATAAGAAGACCTACTTCCATTGCCAATATTCTCAGGATATCAAAATGTTCCCGGGAAGACGTTTACAAGGTGGCCAATCTCTTCAGGGCCGAAGGGAATTCTATTATCACTCCGGATATCATTGAGGAGCTTTCTGATGAAACGGTACTGGATATTTCGCATGAAGCTGTGATGCGTAACTGGAAGCGTCTGAAAAGCTGGATTGAAGAGGAATCAGATGCTGTACAGCTTTATCTGCGGCTGATTGATGCATCCATGTTATACCAGTCTGGGAAGACCGGTCCGTGGCGGCCTCCGGAATTATTCCTTGCCATCTCCTGGAGGGATAATTTCCAGCCCAATGAAGTGTGGGCCTCACAATATCATCCAGCTTATGTGCGCAGTATGAAGTTCCTGGAGATAAGTGAGGCATCTTATAAGGAAGAGGAGGCATTGAGGGAAAAAGCCAGGGGAAGGGAGATCAGGAGGACCCGCATGTTTGCGGTTGTCCTTGCCATTGCGGCTATTGTTTCGGTAGTGTTTATGATCAACAGCATAAAACTGAGAAAAGTAGCTGACGAAGCACGTATTGAAGAGGAAGAACAGAGGAAAATTGCTGTAGATGCTGCGCTGGAGGCTCGAAAAGCAACTGCGCTGGCTAACCAGTATAACGCGCAATTGACAGAACAAAATATCAAAATCGAAGGCAACCTCATGGAAAGGACGGATGAAAGGGATGATGCTGTAAAATATGCTGATGAAGCTGTACAGCAAACAGAAATCGTTGAGGCCAACCTTGCAGAGGTAAGTACTAACCTGGTTGAAGCACAAAGTGAGACTGATGCCGCACGTGAAGATGCTGCAAGAACAGAGAGGGCATCTCAGAAAGCCTACAGGGAAAATATTGGCCTTCTTTCCCAGACACTTGCAAGCAAATCACTTGAGATTACCTATGATAGTGAACTGAAAGCCCTTCTGGCGTATCAGTCATACAAATTTAATAATCAATATGGCGGACTCCGAAACCAGGCAAATATTTACCTGGGATTAAGGAACGCGTTAAAGGACCTTGATGTCAGGTATGAAATCATATACCCGGGGCACCAGGAATCTGTCCGTTCCGTTGTGTATGCCCCTAAGAACCGATGGCTGTTTTCGGCCGGAGGCAACGGGAGGTTGATTCGTTGGGATCGTTTTGAAGGGATGCCCGAGCCAGAGGTATTTCACAAAAATAGTGGGATCAACAAAGTCCTGGCTTTAAGCAAAGATGAAAGATGGCTGGCTTGCGGTGTCGATGGACTTGGCATACAGTTATTTGACCTGGGTAAGCAGGGAAGTGCTCCCAGGGTTTTCAGCGTTCATCAGAACATTGTAAGAAGTATTGCCATGTTTAATGACAACCGCTCCATGCTTAGCTGTGGATTAGATAATACCGTATATAGATGGGATCTGGAAACAGGGATCAGAGAGGTATTCCATGAACTGGGGGAAAATCCAAAGACCCTTGCTATTTCTGCTAATGACCAGACCGTTGCGGTAGGGACCAAAGGTGGCAAGGTGTTATTGTTCTCAGGAGGGGGTTCTGATCCACCAACTGAGCTTGCTAATGAACCAGGAAACGAGATCTGGAGTCTTGCTTTCAGGAGCAAGGACAACATGCTGATCGTGGGTGATTCGAAGGGATTTCTTAGAATCTGGACTTTAGACCATGGAGAAATGTTCTTCAGAAAAAAAGTGCACCAGGCCAGGATTTTTGAGATCAAGGTGGATCCATCACAGAAATATTTGGCCACGTGCAGTACGGATGGCCGTGTCTTTGTCTTTGATCTTGATGATACAAACCTGCCTCCTATTGAAATAGCAAAGCTTAACGGGTTTATATTTTCCGTAGAATTTATGAATCGTGGGAGAAATCTCGTAATAGGCAGTAGTGCCTCAAATTCACTGGTTGGTTATCCGGTCAGAATGGAGGATCTGCAAAATTTTATCTGTCCCAATATAAGCAGAAATTTATCTCAATCTGAATGGCAAAATTATATAGGAGACGAAGTACCATTTGAAGAAACCTGCAGTAAATGATAAAGGGAGCTCTCAAAATTATATTGACCACAATATTTTTAGTTATTGTAACAGCCATTACATGGGCTCAGGAGCAGGATTGCCTGAGTAAACTTGATGGCGCGGAAACCCTGTTCAATACCGGACTATTTGAAGAAATTCCTGCCTTGCTGGAGGACTGTATGGAGTTATATGGTGAAACAGACAAAAAGAAGGCATACCGTTTGATCATCCTTGCCCATTACATGAATGATGATGTTACAGCTTCCGAGGAGTCGATGTATTTCCTCTTAAAGGAATTTCCTGAATTTCAGCCAGTTGCCATTGATTTGGTTGAATTCCAATACATTTTCAATAGTTTTAGTGTCAGGAGATCTCTTGACCTGGGAGTTACTATCGGTCCCGCATGGACCTCCGGCAGGATCATTGAACCTTTCAGTCCCTTTTCCGATAAATTTTCATACCGGGCCAACGGTCCAGGACTTTTTGCAGCCGCCTATATAGATATACCAGTGAGTTCATTATTTTCCATAAACACAGAGCCGGGTTATCTATTAGCGAAGTATGAAATCCATTATAAAGATGCGATTAATGGAATATATAACATCAAACAATCGGAAACGAGTTCACTGATCCAGCTTCCAGTTTATGCGAAGGTAACATTCCTGGAAAGTACAATGCAACTCTATGCCAAGGGAGGATTTTTGTTGGGCTTCATGACAGGGGCCAAGACACAGAGTAGTATAAATACTCAGCCAAGTATTCAGCGGGATCACATGGATTACAGGAACAGGCTTTACTATTTCCTGGGCGGGGGTGCAGGCTTAAAGATAAACTTTAAAAAGACTTACATATTTACAGAATTGGATTACCATGTATCCTTAAATAAAACACTGAAGAATGGAACTGACAGATATGACCAGACGAATCTCTGGACACAAGGCTGGGTTGATTCTGACTTCGGACTGAATACTTTTTCAATCCGGGTAGGTATGGCATGGAGTATTTATACCATTAAAAAGATTCGCTAATTATATGATTGGATGAACAAGCACATTGGAAGACATATTTTTGGGATTGTATTGGGTGGAATGATTTGTTTTATTTCTGCCTGCAATAACGATTCTGTATCGGAGAAACAGGCGGAGAGCTTCCTTAAGTATTTCGCTGTGGATACTTATGACAATACAGGAACCACGGTGATACAAACTACTTCAGATGGTTATATAATCATGGGTAACATTGAAGGTGCTCCTACCGGTCAAAAAGATATGTTTGTGGTTTTCATTGATGAGTTTGGCCGTCAAACAGGTGATCCCTTAGTCATTGGCACAGATGACGACGATCATGGCTATAGCATGATCAGGTTGGAGGATGGCGGATATATAATCGCCGGAACCTCTTATAATACTACACAGAGAGAGGGATACCTGGTAAATATCTCGAGTGACGGGCAGCGGATCATATGGGACGATACCTTTGACGATTATCAGGAATTGGAATTCAGGGATGTTTACGAGGCCAATGATGGCAACCTTATCATGACCGGCTGTGCTAGAGTTAATCAGGGAGATAAAGAGGTTATTATCTGCAAAGTTACTACTCAGGGGGAACTTCAATGGATCAAACTATGGCCCGGGTTCAATAGGAATGATGTCGGAGTTGCAATCATTGAATACGATGAGCTGTATCATATCCTGA
>RCNC010002667.1_pt1 | contig 11837 bp, 15 predicted proteins | sample 2041301 | NCBI WGS metagenome assembly RCNC01 (sample SAMN09708231, study PRJNA481090) | Marine sediment metagenome, whole genome shotgun sequencing project. | biome: marine sediment; feature: ocean; material: sediment; isolation source: Sewage treatment plant 13A marine sediment (STP13A) ... | reverse complement strand
CGATGTGGACGTCTACAGAAATAAAACAAAATCCGCAGCTTTCGCGAAGCTTCGGATCAGCGGTACCAACGGAGCATCTGGGAAGCCACAAAGACCCCGATGACGCTCATCAGATTAAAACGGATCTGGAAACCGAAAGTCACTTCCAAGATGACCAAATTCCACTCGTTGACCTTGGGCCCAAACGAGATGTAACGGACGAACAACTGTTCGGCCACACTGCCCTCATTGAGAAACAGCCCAATCACCTCGCTGACAATGGCGCCGATCATCACGCCTAACAGCAAAGTCAAAACTACGGTGCCTATCGATTTGCGCATAACTGGCTTCCCGACTTCACGTGAAATTTCGTCGCAGAACGGGGTCCGGTGAATCGCCGCACAGCCATCCTCCGTCGCGTCTACGATAATACTCTCAGTCCCTGAACGGAACCACCCTTTTCCCGGGCTCAGGAGCCCCGCTGTTGCAGCTTGGTCCGGATCCGATCGTGGTCCCGTCCCAGCACCAGCACCGCGTCGGCGGCCGATCGGCCGTCGAACTCCCGCAAAATTGGCATCCCGCCCAAATCAGCCGCCAAACGGTCGATCCGCGCCTGCGGCAAACTGCGATTCACCAGGAAGCTCTGCGCATACTGGCTATGGGGCGCATTGCCCACCTTCTCCACGACACAGCCGCTGCTGCCCAGCAGAAGGCCAAATTCGCGGGCCAGCCCACCCTCTTCGGTGCCGTTGAGCACCAGCAAGTGGACCGGTTCGGTGATTTCCAGGGGCGGCTTTTGCCCATCATTGTTCGTCACCTCGTCACTCACCTCGTCACTCGGGCCGGAACGGGGCTCGTTGAGGACCAGATCCTTGCCGAACCAGAAACTCAAGCCACAAACAACAACAATCACCAGCAGCCAAAGGTTGAATGACCCCTTCATGAGCGGTCAGCCACCAGGCGTTGCACCACGGGCAACAGCCGCTCGTAGGCCTGATCCAAAGTCTGCGGCATGACCCGCGTTTCGCCGATGGTGCTCATGAAATTCGTATCACCGGTCCAGCGCGGCAGCATGTGCATGTGCAAGTGTTCCGGGATGCCGGCCCCGGCGCTGCTGCCACCATTGTAGCCACAGTTGATCCCGTCCGGATGGAAGGACTCGGTCAGCGCCGCTTCCATGACGCTGAGCAACTGCCCCATCTCGGCCAGTTCCTCGGGCGTGCATTGCCCCAGCAATGGCTGGTGCCGATTGAGCACCAGCAAAATGTGCCCGCTGTTGTAAGGGTAGAGATTCAGCAGCATGTACCAATGCTCGCCGCGATGCAGGACAAAATGTTTCTTTTCGTCACCGGTCACGCGGTTGCAGAAGACGCAACCCTCTTCTTTGTTTTCTCCGGTCACGTAGGCGAACCTCCAGGGTGTGCACAAGCGGTCCATAGTTCAGTCTTCCCGCCGGGCCAGAATATCTTCGGCTTCGCTCAGCTCGGCCACGGTATTGATGCCGACCACTTCGCCCGGGTCGGTGGTCACCACCGCGCCCACGGGGCGTCCCTGGCCCACCAGGTAGGCCACTGTATCGGTCAAGTAGTATTCGCCCTGTTTGTTGTTCGTCGTCAGGCTGCCCAGTGCTTCGATCATCTGGTCGGTTCGAAAACAAAAGACGCCGGTATTGTACTCGCCAATGGCCAGTTCTTCTGCGCTGGCATCCTTGGCCTCGACGATCTTCTGCACCTGGCCGGCGGCATTCTTGACGATGCGGCCATAGGCGCCGGCATCATCCACGACGCAAGTCAGCACCACCGCCGCAGCGCCACTGCTGATCGTCCCGTCCACCAGGTTCTGCAGGGTCGAAGCCCGCAACAGCGGCACATCGCCCGCGAGCACCACGCAGTAGCCCCCTTCACGCAAAGCCGGAATCGCCACCTGCACCGCATGCCCGGTGCCCAACTGGGGCTCCTGCAACACAAAATCCAGACCGGACCGGCCGCATGTTTCCCGCACCAGTTCGGCCTTGTGCCCCACCACGACCACTGTATGGTCGATGCCCACCTGGGTCACCGTATCAAGCACGTGCCCCAGCAGCGGCTTGCCCGCCACTTCGTGCAGAACTTTGGGCAGATCCGAATTCATCCGCGTGCCCTTGCCCGCCGCCAGAACCACCGCGTCGATCGTCGCTTTCGTCTCGCTCATCTGTCACTCCATTGTTGCGGGTCGCCCATCAGAAAGCCGTCCCTGACGTCTCCCTCATCAAGCTCCAAGACCAAATTATCGATCAGGCGGGCTGGTCCCACCCTGGCCGCCACGGCCAACAGGATGGTGCCGGACAGCACTGCGGTTTCTTCCAGATCGGGCACTTGCCGGATCTCGGCGTATTCGATTTTGTCAGCTTCGCCCAATTCCTCCAGCAGCAACGCCAGCAGAATTTCACGCCGGCGCGCCCCCTCAGCAAGAGCCGCACGGGCCTTCTGTAACCCTCGGGACAGACATAGGGCCTGCACCCGTTGCTCGGCATTCAGGTACCGGTTGCGTGACGACATGGCCAAGCCATCGGCCTCACGCACGGTCGGCCCATCGACCAGTGCCACGGGAATGCGCAGGTCTTCGACCATCTGCCTGATCACCAGGCACTGCTGGGCATCCTTGCGCCCAAAGATGGCCACCTCCGGCCGCACCAGCCCCAGCAGCTTGGCCACCACCGTCAGGACACCACTGAAGTGCCCCGGGCGATCCCCGCCACACAGTCCCTGCCCCCGGCTACCCGGCTGCACGGTGACCTCGCCGGGCTGCCCATACATCTGGTCCACCTCTGGCGCGAAGACCGCTTTGACGCCCAGCGGTTCCAGCATGGCCAAGTCAGCCGCCAGATCCCGCGGGTACGAAGCCAGATCCTCACCGGGTCCAAACTGGGTCGGATTGACGAAAATGCTCACCACAACCGGCCCCAGCGCAGCCCCGGTTTCGACCAGACTCAGGTGCCCCGGATGCAGAGCGCCCATCGTGGGCACCAGCACCAGCGGGCCCGCGCCGCGCCACTGGTCCAGGCGGGCCAATTCCGCCGCTGTGCGCAGAATTTCCACGCCTAGCTCTTTCCCGAATCGTCATTATCGCCCAGATCGCCCAGATCACCCAGGTACCCGGACTGTCCGCTCACGTTGGTCCCGCTGCCATCTGTGCGGCTCGAAGGCTTGTCGTCGTATTGGTGTTCCGGCCCGGGAAACTCGCCCTTGCGCACTTCGTCCGCATATTGGGCCACCGCCGTGCGGGCGGCTTCCCCCAGATCGGCATAGCGTTTGACGAACTTGGGTTTCAGGCCGGTGAACAGTCCCAGCATGTCGTGAAAGACGAGCACCTGGCCATCGCAGCCAGCCCCAGCCCCAATTCCCACCGTGGGAATCGCAATGTTCTGACTGACGGCAGTCGCCAAGGCCGACGGCACACACTCGAGCACCAGGGCAAAGCAGCCCCACTCCGTCAACAGCGTTGCCTCTTCGCGCAACTCCGCCGCCGCGGCCGCCTCGCGTCCCTGCACCTTGTAGCCACCCAGCCGATTGACCGACTGCGGCGTCAACCCCAGATGGCCCATGACGGGAATTTCCGCCGCCACCAGCGCCTTGATCACGGCCTCGCGCTGCCGCCCCCCCTCAACCTTCACGGCGTGGGCGCCGCCGACTTTGATCAGGCGCAAGGCGTGTTCGACCGTCTTTTCGACCGAGACATGAAAACTGCCGTAGGGCATGTCAGCAATGACCGGCACCCGCGGGCGGGCCCGGGTCACCGCCTGACAATGATGCACCATGTCGTCGACCGTCACCGGCAGGGTGTTTTCGTGACCCAGCACCACCATGCCCACCGAATCGCCCACCAGGATGGCATCCACACCACCGGCCGCAGCGATCAGGGCACTGGTCAGGTCATAGGCGGTCAGCACCACCAACTTCTGGCCGTCGCGTTTGCGGCGGCTGAAGACACTCAGGGTGAGGGCTTTGCCCTTGCGTTCCATGGCTTCCTCCGGCGTGGGATCGGCGCCCCGTGAAAATCCTACGGCGCGGTATTGGGGGCGAAGTACCGGGTCCCGGTGAACGACTCCTGGATGTGGTCATAGAGCAGATCGAAATCGGCCGGCACATTCACGAAATCCAGGTTATCGGTATTGACCACCAACAGCGGCGCATCCTTGTAGTGATGGAAAAAATAACTATAAGCGCCGTTGAGCGCATTGAGGTAGCCATCATCCATGTCCTGTTCGTAAGCGCGTCCACGCCACTGGATGCGCTGCTGCAGGACTTCGGTGCGGGCCTGCAGGTAGATCACCAGATCCGGTTTGAGGACCCGTTGCTCCAGGATGTTGGCCAATTGATTGTAGAGCGCCAACTCGTCATCACTGAGATTCAGGTTCGCAAAAATGCGATCTTTGGCAAACAAATAGTCCGAAATCATCGTCGAACTGAACAGGTCATGCTGAAAGAGGTTCTGCTGCTGCCGGAACCGGCTCAGCAGAAAGAAGATCTGGGTTTGGAAGGCATAGGCAGAGCGATCCGTGTAGAAACTGGTCAGAAAGGGGTTTTCCTCCACCACTTCCAGATTCAACCGACCATTCATGCGCGTCGACAGGAGTTTGGTCAGGCTGGTCTTGCCAACCCCGATGACCCCTTCAACGACAATGTACCGCCAGGGCAGCACGCCAGTCCTCCTTGTTCAGATCCCATGGCCGAGACTCTCCCGCCTTCGCCGGCAACAGACTCTCTTGGGTCAGGGGCACAATCCACGGCCCCGACTTACGCCTTATTTTCGCACAGGCCTCGGCAATTGTCTCCCCCGAATCGGGGAATTTTTCCGCGGCCGCGATTTCCGTCAGCGGTTCCAGAACAAACGCCCTGTCCCGCAAGCCCTTATGGGGCACGTGCAAGCGTTCCCCAGTCAGGATTTTGTCACCAAAGAGAAGAATGTCAAGGTCGATGGGACGCGGCTTCAAATGCCCATCACTCCCACGACCTTCGCTCTGCTCGGCCGTCTTCAAAAACGCCAGCAATTCAGCCGGTGCCAGCGTGGTTTCGATTTGGACACAGGCGTTGTAATACGGGTCCTGCTGCCCTTCGCCGACAAATTCTGTTTCATAGATGCCACTGACCGCCTGCACCCGAATTTCCGGCTGCGAGCCCAAGGTGTACAACGCCCGCCGCAGATACCGCAAGCGATCGCCCATATTGGTGCCCAGCCCCAGAAAAACCCGCTCGGGCTTCGTACCTGCCACCTGGCGACTCACTTGCCGCCGCCAAAAGTGGTCTGCAGCCAGGACCGGTCCCGGGTCAAGGTCACGGTGGCCTGGCCCAGAAAATCCGGGATCGGAGCCTGCGGTTTGTGCACCCGGACCAGCACCTTTTCCACCGCCAAATTCTGCAACAACGCCCGGCACAGTTCGCCGGCCAACGCCTCGATCAATTGGAAAGATGTCTTGGCGGTGGTTTCGCGCACCAATTGGTGGGCCACGCTGTAGTCCAGGGCCTGCGCCAGATCGTCGCTCAGGGCTGCCGCGGTGCAGTCGGCCCACAGGTCCACATCGACAATGAACCTCTGGCCCAATTCCCGTTCGGCCCGAAGCACTCCGTGGTAGGCGTAAACATCGATTCCCTGCAGGCTGACGGTATCCATCACTTCCAACTCGCGATCCGCCGGGCTCCTTCGGCAATGTCCTCGTCACTGGCCGTCAGACTGATGCGGAACCAGCCTTCGCCGCCGGTGCCAAAGCCAGGGCCCGGCGTGACCACCAGGCCAACTTCAGCCAGGGCGCGGCTACAAAAATCGACGGCGCTTTCGTCCCCTGGCACCCGGCACCACACGTAAAAAGTGGCCACCGTGGAAAAGACTTCAAAGCCGGCGGCGGTCAGCGCCTCGACCATGACCTGCCGCCGTTGCGGATAAGCCCGGATCACCGACTGCAGCAGCTCTTCAAAAGCCTCGCCCAGGGCATAGGCCGCGGTATCCTGCACAGCCGTAAATACGCCACTGTCCATGCTCTCCTTGACCCGTCCCAGACGCCCCACCACTTCGGCATTTCCGGCGGCAAAAGCGATGCGCCAGCCCGTCATGTTGAACATCTTTGACAGGCTGTGCAATTCCAGCACCGGCGAATTCGCCACATCGGCCACCTTCAGCATACTCAAGGGCCGGCTGCCATCGAGGGTGACTTCCATGTAGGCGGCATCGTTGACCAATGTCACGCCGCGCCGCGTGCACAGGTCGATCAACGGGCGCCAAAAATCGGCGTCGGCCGTGGCCCCGGTGGGGTTGTTGGGATAGTTCAAAAACAGCAGCCGCGTGTGGTCGTCCATCAGGCCCTCGAGCTCGGCCAGGTCCGGACGGAAACCCAGCTCCGGCCGCAGCGCAAAAGTGCGCGGCTCGCCGCCGGCCAGAATTGTAGCCTGGCCATAGACCGGATAGCCCAGATCCGGCACCAGGGTATTGTCGCCTTCTTCGACACAGCTGAGTGGCAAATGCCCCAGACCTTCCTTGCTGCCGATCAGGACCAACACCTGCGACACCGGATCGACCGTCACGCCATGGCGCTGCTGCAACCAGGCCGCGATGGCCTGCTTCAATTTCGCGTCGCCCTTCTGAGCCGGATAGCAATGGTTGGCCGGATTGCGCACCGCTTCGCACATGACCTCGACCAGGGCCTGCGGGGTGGGCAGATCAGGATCGCCGACCCCCAGGTCGACGACCTGGACTCCGGCGGCCCGGGCTTTGGCTTTGGCGGCATCGATGGCCGAAAACAGGTAGGGAGGCAATTTTTCCAGACGACCCACGGACCAACTCCTCGTGCAAGACGGTGTTCAAAAAAATCCCGCGGATCCAATCGGATCCGCGGGAACAATATGGCACACAGCTGGAGGTTCATCCACCCCGGTCATCGACCCTGGGCCGCTTTTTTCTTCTCAGCCAAGTCCACAGCCTTCAGACCTTCCATGCGTTCGACCTGACGAGCCCCATAGGCGGCGTAGCGCTCATTGCCACTGGACGCGCAGCTCTGGAATTTTTCGCTCGCCTTGTCATATTCCTTCAGGCACTCCAGAGCCAGCCCCCACGAATACATCACCGGCGCCAAATTCGCACGTCCCTGGGCCGCCAGATCGGCAGCAGCCTTCGCCGAACGCGCATTGGCCTCGGAACACATGCCGGCTTCGACCATGACCTGAATCATCGAACCGGTCGACTTGCCGTCCTCCGGCTTGAGGGCCAGATACTTCTCGTACGAGTTGATGCTCGACCGGCGATTCTTCAGGGCATCCTGGGCCCGGGCGTGGGTCAACAACGCGCCGGTGTGGGTCGGGTCCTTTTCCAACATCTGGTTCAGCAGCGACACGGCACTCTGGTAATCCTTGGCCGCCATCTTCTGTTTGATCATATCGTAAGTGGTCGAGCCACCCGCCTGCCCACCATACTTATGGGTCAGGCCTTCGTAGTAGGCCGCCTTCTCCAGGTTGCCGTTGCGCTTTTGCTGCGCGGCGGCTTTTTCAGCCGACTTGGATAACTGGGTCAGCAGCTGCGGCTGGATTTGCGGACACACGCCGAGCGCGTGCTCAAGAACGTCGACCGAATCGCCGTTGTAACCCGAGGCATAGTGCATCACGCCCAGGTTGAACAGCACGCCGCAATCGTCCGGCGCCAGGCGCTGGGCCTTCATGAACTCGGCGCGGGCTTCCTTGTAGCGCTTGGTCTTGGCATAGGGCTTGGCGAGGTTCGCGAAATCGCCGGCCTCGACTTTGTCACCACGCAGCTCGATAACCTTCTGGAAATACGGAATGGCTCCGTCAAAATCCTTTTTGCCCATCAACGCCAGGCCAATCCCGCGCGTGGCTTCGACGTGTTCCGGGCAGACCTGGGTGATCGACTGCAAGCGTGCAATGGCCTGGTCCCATTTGCGGGTCGCCAGGAATTCAACGGCCGAATGGTAGGCCAGATTCGCTTCCTGCATCTGGCCGGGCTGGCATTCCGCCAAAACCACTGAGCCAAACGAAAGAGTCATCAGCAACGCAAGGGTGCCGAAGACGGAGCGCAAGACGATGTTTTTCCTCGTAAGGAGCACGCGGGAAACCTCCGGATTATGAGGGGATTGCGGGGGTTATTCTGTGAACCCCTGACTTGATCCAAGTGCCTCACAATAGTAGGAAGCACCAGTATCTGTCAATTTGCGTCCCAAGATTGAGACCACCCCTCGGAATGTCTGCTCAAGATGTTAAAAAGTGTCCAGGTGCCTCGATTGTCACCAGCGCAATCGATTGACGGCTTCCAGGACACCTGCCCCCACTTTACACGCCTTGTCGGTCATGGCTGCCGGATCGACGCCCAGACCCTGGGGGTCCACGTCTCCAACCTTTTCGCCGGCAAAAAGTTCCGCCCTGCTGTGGACCAGGCCGCGCAAGAGCCCTGTCAGGGCGCTGACGACCGGCACCCCGCCCACGTGCCCCACGACCTGCCCCTCTGTGACCAGATCACCGATGGCGAATATCGGGACCAATTGGCCCGCCGCCGGGGCCCGCAATAGTCGGGCAAGTGTTTCTCCGCCCACAGCGCCAGGACGCCCCGTGTAGGGTTCGGCCTGTCCGTCAGAAATAACCCGCCCAAGATCAGGGCCGCGCATGGTCTCGACGATAAGCGTCGCATCCACTCCACATGTGAAGCCCGGTCCCAGACCGATCACCGGCCGGGTGCCCGCATTGATCGCCTCCGGCGTGATCTTGGTCATGCGCGCGTCCACGATCACATCCGGATTCAGGCGATTGAGCTGCTCCCCCTCGGGGTCGATCAGAACCGTGGCCTGGCCTGTCACGAATTTGGCCTCCGCCGATGCGACCAGTTTTCCCGGCCAGCCCACCACCTGAGCTTCGCCTTCGTAAACCGCCTCGCTGAAACACACCAGGCGGCGCACCGCCAGCGGATTGTTGATTTCCGTCATGACCACCTGGTGGCCGGCAGCCAACAAGGCCACCGCTGCGCCGGAGGCCATCTCTCCCGCGCCCTGGATCCAGATCCTGGCTGGGGTGGTCACAGCCGGTCTCCCAGTAGCGGGTAGCCGCGCTTTCCTTCCGGGCTGGTCACGGGCTCGACACCGCGCAACACCGCCTGGGCTTCGGCCAGAACCGACAGGGCGATTTCGGCCGGAGTCTCTGCACCCACCTCGATGCCCACCGGCAGGCGCACCTGCTTCATCCGCTCAGCCAGTTCGCCAAATTCACTGATCACATGGCGCAGCTTGGCGGCCTTGGCCCGACTGCCCAATGATCCAAAGAAGGCGAACTGCCGCCCACTCTGCATCTCCATCCGCAACAGGGCCTCGAGGTACCCGGCATCCAATTGGTGATTGCGGCTGCAGACCAGTACCGCTCCGCGGCGGGGCACAGCCAACAGCTCAGCCAGTTCGTCCGGACTTGCCAGAACCGTTTGCACGCCCGACACCAAGGCGGCCGTGGCCAGGAATTCCGGCCGGTCATCCACGATGGTGAAGCGAAAACTGAGAGTTTGTCCCAGGGTGATCAGGGCCTGCCCCACGTGGCCCGCGCCAATGACGACAAATGGCGCGGCCCGTTGCACGGGTTCGAGGAAAACTTCCATCGAACCGCCGCAAACACCATGACCACCGGCCAGATCGATGGACACCATCTCGCACTCGCCGCTCTCGAGAGCCGCACCGGCCCGTTCGGCCACCAGGGCTTCGGCCGAACCGCCGCCGATGGTTCCGGTCAAGGTGCCGTCGCCATGCACGATCATCTTGCTGCCCGCATGTCGGGGCGCCGAAAGCTGCGTCACCACGACGGTCGCCAGCACGCCTTCTTCGCCGTGGTCGACCATATGGGCCAGGCGCCGAAATACGTCGCCGGGTCGGGAAGTTTGGCCGGTACGAGGTCGGGCAGTGAGATTCTTGTTGTCAGGCAGAGCCATCGCTGTCCTCCGAAAACGGTATATTGCCAAACCGCTCCAGGTCGGCAGGTGAATCAAAATCCGTCACCACGCCGGGGTCCTCGAGCGGCACCAGTACAGACTTCTCAATGTGACCCAACTGCCGTGACAGCGCAATCACTTCCCTCATCGCCGCCTCGTGCCATATCCCATGATCCCACAAGGGCATCAGGCCAGAGGCAGGGCAGATCACCGGATGGCCAGGCCTTCCGGCGAAGTCCGGTCGCACGCTCGCCTGGGGATTCTGAAGGGAGTGATGCCAGAGTTGGCGCAAGGTCTCGGTTTTGATCAGGGGCATGTCCACGGGATGGATCCACAGATGGGTCCACTGATCGGTCCACTGGGCATCACCGGCCAAGGCTCCCTGCCGCACCGAGCGCGCCGTGTCTCCCCCCGGCCCATGGCCAACGACCCGACAGCCGTCAAAATCGGCCACGATTTCCCGGTAGGGCTCGACCAGATTCGGCGTGGTCACCACCACCATCGGCAGGTCGAGGTCGGCATAGCTGGCCGCAATGGTTGCCAGAAATGACCGGCCGTCAGTTCCTGGGCACGGCAGCAAACCCTTCGGCTGTCCCATGCGCCGACTGGCGCCGCGGGCGAGGATGACAACACAGTCCATGCGATCGATCAAAGGGCCTCTTCCTCACGTTCGGCATAGGCGGTCCGCATATCCCAACCGCCTTCGCCCAATGAGCAGAATAGGGCCAGAGGCAAGGCGGGATTCTCCATCGCCTGCCCCACGAATCCGAACAGTCCAATGGAATCGTCCTGATCCGCCAGACCAGTCAGGGCCAGAACAGCCGGCACCTCAGCCGGCACCTGAGCCAAATAGCCACCGTCCGCCAACAGCAGATCAGCCACATGGCTCCATTCCAGGACCGTGTAGTCCGGCAGTCCCGCAAACGCCGCGAAAGGCACCGTTGTCCAACGGTGAATCTTTTGGCCGGCCTGTCCGCCGACCGCCCCGACGCCCATCACGACCACGGCCAGCGAGGTGCGCCGGGGCCAGACCGGTTCGCCGTCGCGGTGCAATTTCAGGGGATATTTGGCAGCGCCATCGACTTCGGCCAGAACGATGCGCTCGGGAAACCGCGCGCCCAGGGAATCCACCTGTGCGGCAGTCAAGCCGGCCCACTTGCCGGGCTCGCCCTCACCACTGTGGACATACAACTGCTCGGGCAGGGAACCGGGGTCGGCCTCCAGCAACGCCGACCATGTCAGCGCCGGCAGATCCGGCAAAACTTCGCAACGAGTCGTGGTGGTCAGCAAAGTCGGGATATTTTCGGCGGCGTATACCTCAGCCACAACCCGCTGCAGTGATGTCTTGCCACCGGACCCCATGAAGCCCACCACATGGCCTCCTTCGCGGGGCAGGAACACATGCCAAGGGTCTGCAAATCCGAAAGTCATCGTTTTCCTTTCGTCACAGGCCTGCCCGAAACGACACCCTGGTACCAAGCCAACAGACGTTCAGTCATCCGCTCGCGCGAATACCGCTCACCAAACCTTTTGCGCCCCGCCTGGCCCAGGCTGCGGGCCCATTGCGGATCGTTCTGCACCCGAACCAGGGCCGCAGCCAGCTCACCGACGTCACCCGGCGCAACCAGCAAGCCCGTCTCATCGGGCACACCCACTTCCGGCACTCCGGTCGGCAAGTCCGTGGCGATCACGGGCACCCCGGCGGCCATGGCTTCCAGTTGCACCAAGCCAAATGCTTCACTCGCGTCGATGCTCGGCAGGACCAGGGCGCGAGCGGTGGCCATATATTCGGCGATGGCCGCCTCGTCCAACGTGCCGGCAAATTGCACCCGATCCAGGATGCCCAACCGCTTGCCCAACGCCAGCAGGGCTTCTTTCTCGGGGCCTTCGCCCACGACAGTCAAGGTGGCGGCGGGCACGGC
>RCNC010002666.1_pt1 | contig 11838 bp, 10 predicted proteins | sample 2041301 | NCBI WGS metagenome assembly RCNC01 (sample SAMN09708231, study PRJNA481090) | Marine sediment metagenome, whole genome shotgun sequencing project. | biome: marine sediment; feature: ocean; material: sediment; isolation source: Sewage treatment plant 13A marine sediment (STP13A) ... | reverse complement strand
TTGTGACCGGATTTTATCGGGATAATCTCTTTTTGCAAATAACACCAACAGAGAATTCTGAAAAAAAGAACCGGCTGCTTCAAAGAATTAAAAAGGCACCCAAAGACCCTACCATTGTATATGTTACCCTCCAGAAAACGGCCGAAGAGGTGGCGGAATATCTTTGTCAAAATAAAATAGATGCGCGTGCGTATCATGCCGGCATGGAAACCGGGAAGCGGGAACGGATCCAAAACGAATTCATGAAGGGGTCCCTGAACTGTGTCGTTGCCACCATTGCTTTTGGAATGGGTATCGACAAAAAGGACATCCGCCAGATTATTCATTATGATTTGCCCAAATCGATCGAAAACTACAGCCAGGAAATCGGACGTTCCGGTCGGGATGGAATTTCTGCTTTCTGTGAAGTGCTGGCTAACCGGGAAAACGTTCATGTTTTAGAGAATTTTATTTACGGCGATACACCGGAGAAGTCTTCTATCCGTCAATTGCTTCAGGCAATAAAAGAGAACAGAGGATTTGTCTGGGAAATAAAGGAAACCAGGCTTTCGAACGACCTGAATATCAGAATCCTGCCTTTGAAAACATTGCTGGTTTACCTGGCAATGGAAGGAATTATTCGACCTAAGCTGAGCTATTTTGACGAATATTCTTTCCGGTATATGACCGGTCCGTCAGATATCATCAGTCGTTTCAACGGAGAAAGACATCAGTTTGTTGCCGCGGTTATGAATCATTGCCATACCCGGAAAATATGGACAACAGTTGATATTCCATCAATCCTGAGCAGCTATGATACGGACCGGCAGCGGATAATTGCGGCGCTGGAATACTTTGAGGAGAAGAACTGGATTGAGCTCCAGTCCAGACAGTCAGTTGATGTGTACGATATTCTGACTCAGGCGTTTCATGTCGATGGCATGGCCGAGAAAATGGTTACTTTGTTTTTAAAGAAGGAACGCCTTGAGATTCAAAGAATTCACACGATGATAAGCTTTTTTGGAAGCGATGCATGTATCAGCAAACAACTGGCCGGATATTTTGGAGAATATCTTGAACAGGAACGTTGTGGGCACTGCTCTTTCTGTAAAAGCGGTAAAGCGGTTTTGAAACACACCTCGGCATTGAAACCGCTATCCCAATTTGATTTTAGCGAGCTTAGCGGTGAGTTTATTCGGACCGTCGGAGAGCAGTATAGTGAGGTTAATTTAACAAAATTTTTTTGCGGTATCTATACGCCTGTTTTCTCAAAGCTGAAAATAAAAAAACTTCCCTATTTCAGCATCTTCGAAAAGCACCCCTTTTTGGAAGTCAAAAGCTGGATTGAGGATAACCATACAACTTAGGCATGGTCAGATGACTTCGGATGATTTTAATGAATCAATCTCCCCAACGCTGAAGCCGAAATCAGCCAGGACGCTTTCCGTGTCCTGCCCGGGGGTGGGTGGCGGGTTCTTAATTTCAGGCGCGGTCCTTGAAAATCGGGGGGAAGGGGCCGGCTGGAGCACGCCGTTATTTTCTATAAATGTGTTTCTCTGTTTGTTGTGAGGATGTTCGGGTGCTTCGGACATGGACAACACCGGCGCAAAGCAGACATCACTGCCCTCCATGATTTTGCACCAGGCATCCCGGGTTTTGGTTTTGAACAGAATCGTAAGCTTTTCTTTCAACTGAGGCCATTGGGCGAAATCGAGCTGGTTCTGAAAATCCGGGTCGTCGATTTCAGCAAGTTTCAACAGAAGTTCGTAAAACTGGGGTTCGATGGCACCGATGGCGATAAACTTTTTGTCTGCAGTTTCATAGGTGTCATAGAAATGCGCACCGGTGTCCAGCAGATTGGTGCCTGGTTTGTCTGTCCAGAGTCCTGCGGCTTTGAGCCCGTATATCATGGTCATGAGTGTGGCAGAGCCATCCGTCATGGCAGCATCCACCACCTGACCTTGTCCTGATTTTTGGGTTTCGAGCAACGCGCAGACCATACCAAAGGCCAGGAGCATGCCACCGCCACCGAAATCTCCCACAAGGTTCAAGGGTGGGACTGGACATTGATCTTTGCGACCGATTGAATGTAACGCACCGGATAGGGCAATGTAGTTGATGTCGTGGCCGGCGGCACGTGCAAGAGGGCCTTCCTGGCCCCAGCCGGTCATCCTTCCGTAAACGAGTCTGGGATTTCGCTTCAGACAGTTATCGGGTCCGATACCCAGTTTTTCCATTACGCCCGGACGAAACCCTTCCTGCAGAGCATCCACCTGCTCTATCATTTTCAGCAGCGTCTTCGCCCCTTGCGGGTTTCTGAGGTTGATGGAGATGGATTTTCGGTTTCGGGTCAGGAGATCATATTTAGGATCAGACAGTGACAACCCACCTTTTCTTTCCACACGGATAATGTCCGCACCCATGTCCGAGAGCATCATGCCGCAGAAAGGCCCCGGTCCGATGCCACCAACCTCAATGATTTTTATGCCGCTTAATGGGCCCACGTGAGAATCTCCTTAATTCAAGTTCCAACCACGGTCTTTTGAACCGGATTACAAGCAATTGTGTACACCAATGTGATAAACAAAATAAATCAGAAGCACGAAATCCCAAATCCTAAACAATTTCCAATGACCCAAATTCGAATGATGCAAACAAACCGTATAACGTTTAAGAACATGGGGTTATGTTTTGGGCATTTGAGCATTTTATATTTGGATTTGTTTTGAATTTAAATATTCTGATTTAGAGTTTATCATAACAGCGGGTGCCTATTCTTTGATTGATTGCTTGTATTTTGCAAATGCCGGTCCATCGGAGCGCCAGACATAGCAGGTGTTTTTTAATCTTTCTATGGAATAGGTCTTGAGTGCCAGGGATTCGTTTGGCAAACGGGTTGCGGCTGTCCAGGCCCCCTGAACCGCCGCCGGCGCCATAGCCATCAGGAGCGCCACGAGATGCGCACATCCTTTTGCACCACCCACGAGCTCTTTGACTTTTACAGTAAACCCGGACACTATCGACATCCCTTTGATAGGTTCTAGGGATCGGCGTGTTTCAATGCAGTCATCGTTGGGAACCGTGGGCATTTCTACATCGATGTCTTCAATGATTAGCCCCGGACCCCGGACTTTCATACGGATAATCATATTGTGGACAACGCCTGGCCGGACAACATTGCCGCCGGAACGATAGGAGTCGATTAGTCGATCATCTTTCAGATGTCCTTCGACAACAATCATATCCTCTTCATAGGCATAGATGGCTACATCAATACTGCGTGTGTGAATTTTTTGACAAGCTGATATATCGATCATATGTTCCTCTATAGTTGATTTTGATATAGGTATATAGCACAAGACAGATACGATCTGAAGTATCAATGTCGCCTATGATAAAATCGTGCAACAATTAATCCGTCTTTGCAGAAGACAGATATTTACGAGCCTACGGATTCAGCCGTGGACGCTATGAAAGGAAATGGAATTATGAACGAACAAACACTTGAAATATTCTCGGATACCATCTGACCGTGGTGCTACTTCATTACAGGTCGTATTGAAAAATTAAAAAAAGAACTGGGTGTCAGCGTCCGCTGGTTGGCCTTTCCTTTGCATCCGGAAACCCCGGAAGAGGGGCGAACACTGGAAGAGCTTTTTGCCGGTCGTAATTATAACATTTCAGAAGCGCTGGCACAGATGAAAACAGTTGCGGATGCCGAAGGTCTTCCCTTTGGAAAACGCACAAAAACCTATAACAGTCGGATGGCTCAGGAGTTGGCTAAATGGGCGGAAGAACAGGGAAAGGGAGATGCTTTCCATCAGGCTGCTTTCCGGGCCTATTTTGCGGATGGCAAAAACATAGCCAAGATAGAAAACCTGCTCGACATTGCGGTTTCCGTCTCCCTGGACCCGGGTGAAGCTGGACAGGTTGCCCGGGAAAGAACCTACAAACAAGCTGTTGATGAGGACTGGCATCGAGCGCACGAACTGGGTATAACGGCGGCACCTACGTTTTTATTCGGGGGCGGCCGTCTGGTGGGCGCACAACCCTATCAGGCTTTAAAGCAATTTGTCTTACAAGCTGTCAATCTGTAGCGATAGAACCGAAAAGCGGCATTGGAGCCGGGAGTTTACTTGAACCGCAGTCTTTCTTGATTTTTTTCGATACTGAGGGTTTTATATTCCCCTTTTTTCCAGTTTTCGAGATCTGAAACGTACCATTTTGAAAAACGCCGATCAGACGGTCCCCCGGCGATGTTGGAACGGCAGTCGTTTGTGGAGAGATCTGATACGATCCGATAGGATGGGAAAAATGTCGTATCCCTGTTATCGCTGCGGTAAATCTGTCCCTGGTGAATTGTTGCGCGGCCGCCGATGCCCGTAATGGGTCCCCGGTCAAAGCCAAGAAAAGCGGGCAGTTTTCCTCCAAAGGCCAGATGACGCATCATGAACTTCCTGGATTCCCCCCATGGCCTGGCCGGGATGTCGAGGGCTTTTTCGGCAACACGCTTATATAGCGATTCTCTGGTTTCCCCGCCGAACCATGCAGATGTTTCCGACAACAGGATTCGGTCGAAGTTCTGATAGAAATCGATAAAGACACCTGTCTCGTCTGACAGGTGTTGGCATACATTCTTACCAAATCCACTTTTTCCAAAGGTTTCCGAGATGAGTTTCCGGTAGAAAGCTTCAAAGAGAAAGGCCCCTTGGGAGTCCCGGTCATAACAAAGGTCCCATTCCCTTAATATCCGGCCTTGTTCAGTGTCGGGAAGAATTGATTTGAGGATGGCCATATAGGTTTCTGCCTGTCGTGAAAAGAGATCGAAATGCATCTCAAAAATGTGTTCGGTCTTGAAATCATCTCGTCGGGCCAGGAGATCGTTGATACGGTCCGCACGGTACGAACCCATGGGCATGTTTATCGGAGCGACCTTGCCAAAGGCATTCAGGTCATGGTTGGCTGTTGCGAAAAACCCTTGGTCAGGGTTCAATGCACGTGGCAGATTCTCATGACCCACAAACCCCTGCCAGTCATTGGCATTGCTCCATCCCGGCAACGGCACCAGACCGCTGACACCTTCACGTCGTATGGGCGCAAGACCTGACATCTGGAATCCGATATTCCCGCTGGTGTCGGCAAAAACAAAACTCCATGCCCCCTCCTGTCTGCCAAGCGTATCCATGGCTTCCTGTACCGTATCTACATGCCACATGTGCAAATAGCGATCTACAGAAACAGCTCCGGATCTGTCGGCAGACCAGCGGGTGGCAAGATAGTGCCCATCTATTTCCGGGTTACCGTCCAGGACACCATGGTCATTTTCAAAAAAGACCATTTCGTGGGAAGGGTTCTTTTTGCGTAGAATCGTTTCCCTGCGTTGGGAAAAGGGTACCCACCGGTCATCTTCCTCACGATAATATTGGCCGTCCTTGCATTTTTCGATCCAGGAATCCGTGGTGTCGATAAAAGCATAGGTAACGCCCCAGGCAACATTTCGCGTGCGGCCGGTGAGTATGCCTGGAAATCCCGGCATGGTGGCGCCGATGGCGAATCGATCTTTCATTTTGAGGACGATTTCACACCAGATATTAGGAAGTCGGTTGACTTCCAGGTGCGGGTCGTTGGATAAAATTGGTTTTCCGGATGCTGTTTTTGCACCGGAAATGACCCAGTTGTTAGAGGCCATCATTCGTGGTGCCGCGGTTTGCCATAAGACATCCGGCGGAACGATGCGTTCCTGCAGAGAGACTTTTTTCAGAAGGTCTATGTCGAGACCGCCGAGATGTCCGGGAAAAAGCTCTTCAAGATGCTCTTTTGAAATGCCTGCCTGAATCATTTCCATGAGCAGACGCTCTATTTCAGCCTGGGACTGACTTAATGTCAGATATCCCACCATGCGGGACAGGGTAATAGTATCCTCGGTCTTCCATGGTTCTGGTTTGTATCCCAGCAGTTTCAGCTCCCAGGGAGCTTTTTGGGAAAAGGCGGTTGAAACGCCATTCGCATAGGATGCCACAAGTTTCCGGGCATCATCTGGAAAGGCATTGACAGCATCTCCTACATGACCACGCCAGTTCATTTTCCTGAAAAAAATGTCGACGGCAAGAGACGCATCGCTATCGTCGAGCAGCTCACAGACCCTTCCCTGGCCCAGGATTCGCATGAGTAGCATCTGCATCCCACGGTCGATAGCGTGAACATAGCCCTGTCCCCAATAGAGATCCGCCAGGTTGTCAGCTTCAACATGAGGAACACCATTTTCATCCCGCCAGATGTCCATCTTTTCTTTCATGGATGGTTCTCCTTATTTAATGACTTGTTACTCAACGATGTTGATTGAGGGCTGAAGTGTGGCGCTTTTCAATGTTTGCCGGAATACCGTTCTGAAACCGCCCCGTCAAATAACGTCAAACGGAACATATTTATGGCAACAGCTATAGTACTGTTCGAAATCTGCCCCGGCAGGGCTGAAGCCCTGCACTACAATTATTTTGTGAAATGAACCGCGACAGCGAGCACGTTCCCCGTGGGTTCTGCCGTGCGGCAGTGCTTCGCATGCCGCAGGGAACGTGAGCGAATCTGAGGTATTAAAAAGAGACACTTTTTGCGTGATTAGACGATTTTCAGGGCCTCTATCTCCTGAGAAAGTTGTTCGTTGGTGGTTTTCAGGTGTTCAATTTCTTTTTGGGCAGTTTTATATTTTTTGATCATTTGGTGCGCATGGGACCCGAAGATGGCAAAGAGGCAGACAACAATGATCCGGGCACCCATTTCACCCAGGTCCGGACGGAATATATGACTAAAAAAACCGACATCAACCTTGGCAAAGACCCAGAAAATCGAATCGATGACCCAGTAGACAATGGCAATACCAACGGTGATAACAATAATTTCCTCTGAGAAAATACCTTTGTTTTTCCGACTCGACATATAACACCTATTTTATTATGAGGGGATGAGAAAGAATTAAAGCAATAAACGGGTGTAGTCATACCGAAAGAGGCTGATGTTGTCAATCAAGCAGTGGGCTCAATACGGAGGTGTTGACACCCATATTGAACTTGACACCCATTCCCTGAGGGCCGGACCACATGACTTCTCCAATAATTTTGATGGATTGTTCGTCTCCATGAAGAGGGATGGTCATACTGACCGATTCACCGACAGGAACCTTTTTATCCGATTGAATAAAGACACCCCAGCTATTAATATCCGAAATATAATCGATAAAGCTGAGATCCATGGTTGCATAGCCAACCTTTAGCGAACACCTTTGACGGACATGTTTTCTACGCTCTTTGGAGTCTGTTTTTACGGGTTTGTTTGTCATGTTCGCTTGTCTTTCTTGTTGGGCTGTTAAAAAATTATTGGAGCATGAATAGCTGATTTTGTCAAATCAATGATGTGGGATGACAGCCTGGGAGCGAAATGGTACAAAAAAATTAAAGAAAAGTGAAGATAAATTATATAATCCCTTGACATAATTATTTAAAACTGACAATTGATATATAAGTTTTTGCACCCGTTAAAATGATATATAAACATAGGAGTATTTTTTACGATGGCACTTACAAAAGCGGATATCATCAATACGGTTCAAGCCGACGAAGGCTTAACCAAGCAACAGAGTACGGATATCATCGAATCCCTGATAGAAATTATCAAAAATACACTCCAATCCGGCGAAGATGTCCTCATCAGTGGGTTCGGCAAGTTTTGTATCCGTGATAAGAATGAGAGAAAAGGCCGAAATCCCGCTACAGGTGACGATCTGATGCTGGCGCCGCGAAGAGTTGTGACATTTAAGTGCTCCGGAAAATTGCGGGATCGAATCAATTAACATCTGCATGACCTGCGAATTAATTGTTACGGACCCAGACCCGGTCTGAGATAAAAAAATCCCTTGTAGTAAATACAAGGGATTTTTTTATGACGTGTCCGGGTTAAACTGTTTTGATGTCAGCATCCCAGGAGCAATCGATTCCATCTTTCACCGACTGATAGGCGGGGCAAAGGTCTGCGTAGACAATAAGGGCTCTTTCCGCCTTTTGTAAAAGGTCTTTGGGTGCCTCAAAATTATATTTTAATCGGATCTTTGTAATTCTCAGGACGCCGTCAACAGCTTCAACATCCCCTTCGACATGGGCTACCAGGTTATCCGTTGCTGATATTCCGCGCGCATCCAGCGCACCGGCTAAGGTTCCCGTCAGTCAGCCGGCCACACCGGCAACAACATGGTCGAGTGTCGCCGGATATTCCGGGCCTTCCAGTCGTCGTCCATATTTTTCCTGATAGAAATCCTTGATACCGCCATGGATACCGAAGTGTATGGGCTCATCAAAGTTTTTCAGATGAGCCGTCCGATGGGCTCCGGCATGTTTTTTTATTGTCAGAAAACTGGTATAGGCAACTGTCATAATAGTACCTCCTTGTTTTTTCCATTATTAAAAACCGGGTCCTTTGGGCCGGGCCAGACACATTTGGCTCTGCCGGCAGCGTTAGCTATTTAAATCCGAAGCACGAAATCCTAATCCCTTATAGGGTTGAATCAGCGCCGGCCCTTTGGACCCGGGTAAGGATGGGCGCGTTCTAATTTACTTGAACCCTTGACCTCTTGTATGCTGGGAAGCGAGGATGCTTGGAGGCTGGGATGCTGCTGTTCGCTTATAGCGTTCAGCCACCCCCCTCGACCCCTGGAGTCCTCGACCCCTCGAATCCTTCTATCGTTGAATGATAAAATCAGGGTAAATTCTATGTTGGCAATACAAGCAAGATAACGATTCCCGCCATCAGTACATTGCTTCGATAAGATCAGAAAATGCCTTGTTGATAAAACCGCGTTTGACTTTCATGGTGGGGGTGACCTCACCATCTTCTTCATAGAGTTTTTTGGGCAGGATGGTAAATTTTTTGACCCGTTCTACACGGGACAAGGATTCATTGACGGCTTTAATTTCGCCTTCGATCAGTTTGTTGATGTCTTCGTGCCGGGTGAGGTCCTTGTAGGTGGAAAACTGGACTTTGTGGTCCTGGGCGAACTTGACCACATTGTCCTCATCGATGATGATCAGGCAGGAAAGAAACTTGCGCCGGTCCCCGATGACCACGGCATCGTTGATATAAAGACTCGCTTTGAGTTTGTTTTCGATATACTGTGGTGTAATGTTTTTCCCTCCGGCCGTGACAATGATATCTTTTTTACGGTCTGTGATGGTCAGGAATCCGTCATCGTCAATGGTCCCCACATCTCCGGAATGGAGCCAACCATCCACGATGGTTTCAGCAGTGGCTTCGGGATTCTTGAAATAGCCCATGAACACACCCGGTGAATTGACGAGGATTTCTCCATCATCGGCAATTTTGATTTCAACCCCTTTCAGGGGCAAGCCCACCGATCCGAATTTGACGTGCCCGATTTTTGATGTCGTGGTGACGCCGGTACCCTCGGTCTGACCATAGCCCTCCACCAGGTTCACACCGATGGAATGAAAAAAATGGAGAATTTCCGGCGCAATGGGTGCCGCACCGGAGTAGGCGACCCGGACCCGATCAAAGCCCATCCGTTCCTTGAGTTTTCGGAAAACGGTGAAGTGGGCAAGACTGAAAAGTGTTTTAAGAAACAGGGGAATCGGTTCAAAATTCATTTCCAGGGTGGCGCGTTTCTTACCTATTTTCATGGCGGCCCCGAACACAAGACGTTTGAACCAGGTGGCGTCGGACATGCGGATCATGATGGCGGAGTAGTACTTTTCCCATATTCGCGGCACCGCGTGCGCAACGGTGGGGGAAATTTCAATCATGTTGTCGACAACCGTGTCCGGACTTTCGATAAAGTTGACGATATGGCCGACCTGAAAGTGAGCCAGAATGGTAAAAAGCTGTTCAAAAACATGACACAGGGGCAGAAATGACATGATGTCATCATCGTCATACATGGGGTTGTTGGATGTGAGGGCACCTCCCATCCAGACGCAGTTGCGATGCGACAGCATGGCCCCCTTGGGAGGACCGGTGGTACCGGATGTGTAGATGAGTACGGACAGATCTTGGGGATCGATCCGGTCGATTCTGCTTTGAAACAAGTCCGGTTTTTCCAAGGCGGCTTTTTCGCCCAATACCAGCAGGTCATCGAAAGACATCACCATGGGGTCGTCAAACCGGCGCAGACCTTCGGTGTCCCAGACGATGACCTTTTTTAAAGCGGGCGCGTTTTCTCGAAAATGCAGCCACTTGTCCAGCTGCTCTTCATTTTCGGCAAACAGGAATTTGGCATCGGCGTTGGTCACCACATATTCCACCTGCTGCCAGGCGTTGGTGGAATACACACCGGCAGCCCCTGCGCCACAGCATTGAATGGCGACACTGGCGTAAACCCATTCCGGACAGTTGTCCCCGATAATGGCGGCACAATCGTCTTTTTCGAGCCCCAGGGCCATGAGACCGCAGGCAATATTTTTGACATTTTCATGATATTCATTCCAGGTGATGTCATGCCAGAGTCCAAATTCTTTCTTGCGCATGGCAGTCCGGGTACCCCTCTTTTTGACGGCTGTCAAAAATGCCATTGGTACAGTCTGGTTCTCTATGTTCATTGTGTTTGTTGAGTTCATAGGGTTTATTGAGTTTAGTATTTTGTGATTAGTGATTGGTATATAGTGTTTTGAGTCTCGTATTGGGTGTTTGGTCATGTAGAGCGGCCAAGCCGCATTGTATAAAATCGTGCAACGATTTTATCGCCATGCCTTCTTACGCTTCCAGCGTTGATACCCCTTGACGGACGCTTCTGACTTGACTCCCATGTAGAACTCCTTGACGTCTTTGTCTTCCATTAGATCACAGGCATTGCCTTTCATGACAAAACGGCCGTTTTCGATAATCAAGCCTGTTTTAGAAACGCCCAGGGCCATACGGGCATTCTGTTCCACCAGGAGGATGGTCACGCCCTCGGAATTGATGGTCTTGATAATTTCAAAGATTTCCTTGACCAGAATAGGGGAGAGTCCCAGGGACGGTTCATCCAGGAAGAGAAGTTTTGGCCGGCTCATAAGGGCGCGACCGATAGCCAGCATTTGTTGCTCGCCGCCGGAGAGGGTTCCGGCCCACTGATTTACGCGTTCTTTCAGAATCGGAAAGTAGCCGAACACCCTGTCAAAGTCCTGGTCGATTTCATGTTTGTCCTTGCGGATGTAGGCACCCATGAGAAGATTTTCACGGATCGTGAGCTCTTCAAACACTTCCCTGCCTTCCGGCACAAGGGTAATCCCCATGCGGACAATTTTATCCGTGTCCATGCCGTCGATGCGCTTACCCATGAATTCGATGGTTCCCTTGTCCGGCTGGTCCTCGATGAGTCCCATGACGGTTTTCAGAATCGTGGATTTTCCGGCACCGTTATTTCCGAGAATGGCGGTTATACTGCCTTCCTCAACGGTGAGGGATGCGCCCCGGATGGCATAAATCAGGTCGTAATAGGTTTCGATATTCTTTATTTCAAGCAGCGCACTCACCGTCGTCTTCTCCCAAATAGGCTCGCAATACTTCAGGATGTTTCTGAACCTCTTGCGGCGTTCCCTCGGTAATGGTTTTTCCGAAATTCAATGCCAGGATCCGGTCTGAAATGTCCATGACCATGGTCATATCGTGTTCGATCAACAGAATGGTGATTCCCAATTCATCCTGGATATCTTTTACCCAGAAGATCATATCCTGTTTCTCTTCTGCATTCATGCCGGCACAGGGTTCGTCCAGGAGCAGCAGCTCCGGCTCGCATGCCAGGGCTCTGGCCAGTTCGATCTGTTTCTGGGTGCCGTAGGGCAGGGCACCCACAAATTTGTTCCGGGCCGACTGGAGATCCAG
>RCNC010002665.1_pt1 | contig 11841 bp, 8 predicted proteins | sample 2041301 | NCBI WGS metagenome assembly RCNC01 (sample SAMN09708231, study PRJNA481090) | Marine sediment metagenome, whole genome shotgun sequencing project. | biome: marine sediment; feature: ocean; material: sediment; isolation source: Sewage treatment plant 13A marine sediment (STP13A) ... | reverse complement strand
CTCTTCCGATCTTCGAGGTCTCATCACGGATGCCGATGGCGACACAGCGGGTGTCCGGAGCCATCAACAGTCGAAGGGTCCGCGCGGCCAAGGCGTCGGGCTGGTACCGATTCGAGGGAATGCCAATAGACAACCGCATCAGTCTCGGTTCTGCAGTTTTCCCCTCACCATCGAGGACCGCTACCGCAGCGACCACCTCTCCAGAATAAACCTCGCCGTTCGGCATCAAGACCAGGTTCTCCACAGGCACCCGAAACTGGATGGAGCGAACGATCTTATCCTCTTCTCCCGGCTTCGGTTGGCCTTCAACCACCGACATCCCCAGCGGGTTGCCGCCGATGTCGAACCGAACGCGAGAAAGGGCCAGGTCTGCAAGATGCTGATTGCCGGTCTTGTTGAGCACTTTATCGTGGTGTCGAACTCGAAGGCCGGGTTTATCGACCTTGACCTGCACGCTGGAAATTTTCCCATCCGGAACTCCGGGTCTCTGGTAGCCCAGGAAATAAGTTAGATTCATCAATTCCCGAATCCTGGCGACCGATCCCTCCAAGTCCCGAGTATTCTTCTGGACCGACCCTCCGGTCGCCAGGGCTATGTAGTCCGCTCCTTCAGTCAAATCCCAGAACTCGGTGAGATCAGTACCGGGAGTCCAGAGATTGCCGGCGGCCTCGCTGTTGATGAGGTCTTCGAGGCCGGGTGAGCCGAAGTCTGCACTGCCCATCTCACTATCCCGGTCGGACGCGTCGATGACGTGAAAGGTCGTTCCACAACCCTGAGCCGACGCGGCCAAATGCTGAAACTGTCGGGACAACTCCATCTCCCTGGCCCATAATTCGGGGTGGGATATTCGCAGGATGTCCTGGTAGAAAGCTGTCTTCTTGTAGAAGACCTGATACAGATCGTAGGCCGGCCGTATCGCCAGGTCTTCCCCAATCCACAGAACAACCTTCGGACCATCGATCCCGGCCAGGGCCCTGACCAACTCATCCGTCACGCCGATCGACTGGTCGATCCGTTGGTACTCCAATTGCCGCCGATTGTTGATCTCGGTCTGAAGCATGCCTGCCTGGGCCTGGATATAACCCACGTCTATCGCAACATCGTTGCTTAACGCGACCATGTTCATCTTCATGAATCGGGTCGTATGAATCGTTCTCTTGAGCATACGTTTGGAGCGTTTGACTGCGTCACCGCTGTCTTTTAGTTCTACTACACCCTGCAGCGCCGCCATCAACGAGGCCTCGTAGGACGAGAATTCACTGAGAATCTCCAACTCGCCTGAATTGACCGCCACCAAAAACTGATCACCATCAGCAAGGCCGTCCCTGACCAACGATTCAACGGCCTCAACGACCCGGCGCTTGTTCCGGATTTGCAGACTTGGAAGGTCGAACAAAAGGGCCACGTAACGTGTGGATGTCTCGGCGCGTTGGGTTTCCTCACTCGTCTCTTGGCTCTCGGGTTCCACAGTCTCAGGCACAACACGTTTCCCGTGCTGGAGAACTGCAAAATTGGTGACCTTCATCCTTTCACCGTTCTCGATGATCTCGAAGTCCTCAGGACCCAGACCTGGAACCGCCCGACCGTCCTTATCCACGACGGAGACATAGAGATTGATGATGCTGACATCGAGTTCACCGCGAAAGACGCCTTGTACCTCGCCCAGTTCTTCCCCGATCTCGTTGTCCTGAGCTGGCACTATCACTGCAACCAGACAACAGATGAAGGATGCCAAAATGCTGACAATCAATGTCGAGAAGAATTTCCTGTCTGAACCTATCATCCGGTACCCCCTGCCCGAGCCACGCACCATCGCGTCGTTATTCGAGCGCTATATTCCAAGTGTAATACGGGAGGTACAGGATACAGGTTTTGCCTTTCCCGGTGGCGCGGAGGCCTCGCAAACTGATGGCAGGAAGGCAGACGCAGTTCGCTGGCGGGTTACACTAGTTGGGATGACCGATAAAACTCCCCTCGATCGCGAAAACCGGAAACTCCGAACCAGGGTCGAAAAACTGCAGTCCCAGCTCGAGGATCTGGCTGACGGCAACCGAGACCTGCACCGTCAGATGGCGACCGTCATCGAACATCTGGCCGCCTCCGGACCACCCGGAGGAGAGACCGAAAGGCAGGCTCTGGAATTGCCCCCACCTGCAGCCACGGAGGGCTTGCTCACACGGGTTTTGCGCAAGGGGCTTCGAATGGCAGCCGGCGCCGTCCGAACTCTGCGGCGGGCCACAGATCCCGGCGCCGATATGGTGCGGGTACTCAAAGCTGTCACCGACCCAACCCCGCGAAAGGTCCTTCCCAAACTGGGTGAAGACATCCTGCTGGACATTGAGGAAGGTGTTGATCAGGAATTCGTTGCCGCTTTCGACCTGCCGTGGCTCTTCGCCCTGGAGGGCATCGACGCCGCCTTGATCCGCTGTCCCGAAGGCGACTCAGAGGTTCTAGCCGTCCGTCGAGACCTCCATGGCGCTCTGGGTGGGAGAGGATGGGCAGGTCTCGCTCAGGCAGCAACCGACCTCTCAAGGCCAGTGATCGCCAAGCGCCTGCCCTGCACCTCGGTCCCCGTCGGCAACGAGTGGCTCCTACAGCAGGTTCATCTCGATGATGGATCTCAGGTTTGGCGAAATGCAGCGTATGTGGTCGGCCTTCCGCGGGGCATCAGACGAGCAGAACTGCGGCTTAGTACCACCATCCCCCCGGTCCTTCCAGAGCAGCCTTCCGATCTCTTCACTCTCATCTCGGCGCCACTGATCGAAGGTCTTGAACTCCGGATGGCTTCCGGCCTCGCTGCCGCCGGTGACCTCTCGCGAGTGATCGTCTCCCTGGCCCCCTGGACCGAGGCCGGTACACGACGTCTTCAGGCACTCTCATCGCAGGGAAAACCTGTCCACGACTTTGGCTCGGTCCTGCAACCGGCGACATGGAAAATTGCCGTCGAGGCCGTCCTCCGGAGCGCTTCACCAAAGACGTTGTGGGCCATCGGCAGCGGAGAGAATCTTGGCCCATTCATCGAACACGCTCGTCGGCTCCAGCCCTCCATTCGAGTGGTGGGCGAAGCGGTCGAGCCTGGTCAAAAGCCAATTGAAGCCGACACCACACTCGTTCGGACCGAGGATCAGCGCAATCGACTGGAGGGCACGCCCGGCATCGGCGCCTTGCACATCGCACCGACGCCACTGGGAAGTCCCACCGCACCCAATGCTCCAGCGATCCGCCGGACCCTCGGCGTCCCTGAAGACGTCACCCTGGTTGTCGTCGCCGGTGATCTGACCTCAGCAAGTCGCGCCGAGGATGCGGCTGCTGTGGCACGGGCCTTGGGCAAACGGGAAGATATTTGGTTCAGGGTCGTCGGACGCGGTCCCCTGGCCCCGGCGGTCGATGATCTTGGGCGGCTGTTTGGCCTCGACCGTTTTGCGGTCAACGAGGCTGATCACAGCCTCGAGGACATCGTCGCGGCAGCGGACGTCATCTGCTGCCCCGGTCAAAGCGAGATTCTGCCCCCGGCAGCGGCCATTGCCGTAGCCTCCGGTGTGCCCATCGTCGCACCGTCGAGTGGAGAGGTTGCGGATCTTGCAAAGTCCGGCATTGGGAACATCCACCTCGGAGGGATCGCCGGAGATGCCGAGGCACTGGCCGGCGCCCTCCTCGACGCGATCAACGACGGTCCGCCACCACCAGGCGTAGCCGAAGCAGAGGCCAACAACCGGGCCGAAAGAACCGGTCGAATCTACCGCGAGGCCTTGACCGACCACGAGAAATGAGCCCGACTCCAACCTTTTCCGTGCTGATACCGACCTTCGGCCGAGCGGATGCGTTGGCGGTGGCTCTTCAAGCCTGGGAGTGTCAAAAGCCAGGCGAGGTGTCGTTCGAGGTGGTCGTGGTCGATGACGGCTCCCCCGATAATACGCGGGACCTTCTCGCATCACTGCGACCCCAACGGTTCACTCTGCGGCGGCTGACGCAGGAGAATGCCGGGCCCGCCGCCGCCCGCAATCGGGGGCTCTGGGCTGCGCGGGGTGAGATCGTGCTTTTCACCGGCGATGACATCGAACCCGCCCCCGATCTGCTCGAACATCACCTCCGAGGCCACTATGACGCCGCCGACTCCGACATCGCCATCCTTGGCCTGACCCAGTGGCCCAAAACCGCCCCGGTGACGGCAACGATGCGGCATATCGACGGCGTCGGCGCCCAACAGTTCAGTTACCACTGGCTGGAGAATGGATCGGAGTACGATTTTCGGCACTTCTATACATCCAATATTTCAGTTCACCGGAGTCTGCTCGATCGCGAGCCGACGGGTTTTTCGGAGGATTTTCCTGCAGCCGCCTTCGAGGATGCGGAGTACGCCCACCGGCTTGCGGCCCATGGCCTGAGAATCCGATACCGGGCTTCGGCGACGGCGTTCCACCACCACCCCTACGACGCCCGGTCATTTTTCGAGCGCCAACGACGGTGTGGTCGCATGGCGGCCATGTTGTGGGAAAGACAGCCCGCTCTGGCCAAGTGGTTATCTATCAAAGATATCGAGGACCTTCGGCTACAAGCTGCCGTACTCGAAACCACCCAGCGAACAGTGGTAGAAGGCGTAGCGCAGGGCCTTGAACGTTGGGAAGGCCATGCGCTTGCTCTGGCCGGCTTCTATGATCATCTGGACCCGTCACCCAAGGCTCAGGACGGCCTTTTGCACACGCTCTTTCGTTATGCCTTCCTCAAGGGCCTCGGCGAAGGTCTCTTCGACTCCGGCCACGCCCGATCGGCCGCAGCCGCAGCCTTCGTGGCTCTGATGCCTCCGGCCGCAGGGGACTATCAAAAGGGGCTGGGGAGCCAGGGATTACGCTGCCCAACCGAGGATGCGGAACGGCTGATTGGGCTGGGTTGGTGAGGAATCAGGGGTAGAACTCGGATTTCGGTTTTCGCCCTTCATCCTTCACACTTCACCCTTCAAACTTCACACTTCCCCCGTCACCCCACGAAGAATCGCCCCCGGTCCGAGGGTCTTGACCAGATCCAGCCGCTCCCGATCTCGAACCAACAGCGAACCGGCAAATCCCAGGGCGTTGATCGAAATCCGCTCAAATCGGTCGAGGACCCGGGGTACGACCATCATCCATCGGCGCGTCAGGAGCATATTGTAGGGATTGTCCCCGTCAGCCAATCCCTGATCCGCCATCAGCAATCTGTAAAGTTCGAAAAGGCGAGGCGCATCGGATCTGTCGAACGGCCGTCCCTCCAGCCTCGTGAACGCATGAGAATAAGGCAGCGGTCTGCCGACTGTGATCGGTGCATCGATCGGCGTAGGCCACCCTTCGGTCGAGGGCAAAAGAGGCAGAGGCGCCACCTGCAAATGCCGGTGCGGTTGGCTGGCCCCGGCCTGCCGCCCTGCGTTGTAGAAACCCAGACCGTCAACTCCCTCCATTGCCACAAGAAGAGCATCAAAATCTGCCGCGTTCAGCAGCCCCTCCTGCGGCGCGCACTCCCTGGTGATGACCAACAGGTGTCCACCGAAGACGTTGAACTTGTTGAGCACGGCGCCATGGGTTGCAGACAGATCACCGATATACAAATCGGGCTCCGGAGGCAGAAAAGGATTGCGCCCGGTCTTCTTCTGCTCCTTCTTCGCATACCTTTTGGGATGAACGCCCTGAAGAATACGGAGCTGGTATGAGATGCCGTCCTCTTCGATGATTTCGCACGCCGTCGGTACGCTCTCGAGAGCGCGCCCTTGCTCTCGATGAGTGACCTCGTCAACACGCCGCCAAAGATCTTTTCCGTCGATCACAGTCCCATCCTACCGGAGGCTGGTGAAAGAAGTTGAAGAGTTCAACCTCTTGAACTCTTACACTCTTAAACCCAATAAAAAAGGGCCGCCGAAGCGGCCCCTGAAGTCACATTAATACGTACTATTCTTTCCCGCCGAGGTTGCCCCCAGTGAAAAGCTTGGCATTGAAGTAGTCCTTGTTCATCTTCGCGATGCCGACGATTGAAACGCCCTTGGGGCAGGTGGCCTCGCAGGAGGTGTAGTTCGTGCAGGCGCCGAAGCCCTCCTTCTCCATCGCCGCAACCATCGCCTTCGCACGTTCCGCCCTTTCGGGCTGCCCCTGGGGAAGAAAGCCCAGGTGGGCAATCCGGGCGCCGACAAAGAGCATCGCCGCGCCGTTGGGGCACGAGGCGACGCAGGCGCCGCAACCGATGCACTCGGCAAAATCCAACGCCGCCTCGGCTTGCTCCTTGGGGATCAATATAGAGTTGGCGTCGGGCGCCGAGCCGGTCCGAGCCGAGATATAACCGCCGGCCCGCTGGATGCGTTCGAAGGCCGAGCGATCGACGATCAGATCCCGGACCAGAGGAAAGGCCTTGGCCCGCCAGGGCTCCAGCACCAGGTGATCGCCATCTTTGAAGGAACGCATGTGGAGTTGGCATACGGTGTTGCGCTTCATGTGGCCGTGTGCAACACCGTTGATGACGAAACCGCAGGTGCCGCAGATCGCCTCACGGCAGTCGTGGTCGAAGGCCACCGGCTCTTCACCTTTTTCGATCAACTCCTGGTTAAGCACATCCAGCATTTCCAGGAACGACATGTGAGAACTGACGTTGTCCAGCTCGTAGGTCTCGAAGTGACCCTTGTCGTTCGCATCCTTCTGCCGCCAGATTTCGAGGGTCAACTTCATTTGTAACTCCTCTGCGTGAGCTCGACGTTTTCGAACTCGAGCTCTTCCTTGTGGGCTTGCGGCGCTTGACCCTCACCCAGGTACTCCCAGACCGTCGCGTGACAGAAATTCTCGTCGTCACGCCTGGCCTCACCCTCTTCGGTCTTATGTTCTTCGCGGAAATGTCCGCCGCAACTTTCTTCTCTTTCCCGCGCATCCATACACATCAGGATGGCCAAGTCGAAGTAGTCAGCCAGGCGGCCGGCTTTCTCCAGCTCCTGGTTGAGGCTCTCACCGGTTCCCGGCACCTTGACGTCGGCCCAGAACTCTTCCTTGATTTTCCCAATCTTCTCGATCGCTTCGTTGAGACCCTCTTTGGATCGAGCCATACCGCACTTGTCCAGCATGATCATGCCCATGGCACGGTGGAAATAGTCGACGGTCTTCGTGCCTTTGATGTCCAGGATTTTCTGGTTGAAATCCTTGGCGCCCTGTTCGACTTTTTGGACCTCATCACAGTTGGGGTCAACATCGGGGTGTTTACCCTTGGCAATGTACTGACCCAGGGTGTTGGGAATGACGAAGAAACCGTCGGCCAGTCCTTGCATCAAGGCCGAGGCCCCGAGGCGGTTGGCGCCGTGGTCGGAGAAGTTGGCTTCACCGAGCACGAAGAGGCCGGGAATCGTCGACATCAGATCGTAGTCAACCCACAGGCCACCCATCGTATAGTGCGGCGCGGGGTAGATCATCATCGGCGTCTTGTAGGGATCTTCGTCGTTGATCATCTCGTACATCTCGAAGAGGTTGCCGTAGCGATCCTTGATGACGTCGACCCCGAGTCTTTCGATGGCTGCGGCAAAGTCCAGATAGACACCACGCTTTGTGGACCCTATGCCACGCCCCTCGTCGCAGACGTTTTTCGCGTTCCGCGAGGCGACGTCACGGGGCACCATGTTGCCGAAGGAGGGATAGATCCGCTCGAGGTAATAGTCCCTCTCATCTTCCGGAATCTCATTGGGCGGTCGGTCGTCGTCGGCCTTCTTCGGCACCCAGACGCGACCGTCGTTGCGCAGACTCTCGGACATCAGAGTCAGTTTGGACTGGAAATCACCAGACTGGGGAATCGCCGTCGGGTGAATCTGTGTAAAACAGGGGTTGGCGAATCCGGCGCCCCTCTTGTAGGCACGCCACACCGCCGACCCGTTGCAGCCCTTGGCCGACGTCGAAAGGAAAAAGACGTTTGAATAACCGCCGGTGCACAGAAGGACCGCATCACCGAAATGGCTTGAAACCTCGCCGCTGACCATGTCACGCACGACGATGCCTCGGGCGACGCCGTCGATGACGATCAAATCCAGCATCTCGGTGCGCTCGAAAACGTCAACATTGCCCGCGTTGACCTGGGCGTTGAGCGAGTTATAGGCGCCGAGCAGCAACTGCTGACCGGTCTCGCCTCGAGCGTAGAATGTACGCGAAACCTGGGCGCCGCCAAATGTGCGATTGGCCAGGTAGCCGCTGTACTCGCGGCCGAAAGGAACGCCCTGGGCCACACACTGGTCAATGATCTCGTTGCTGACCTCAGCCAGGCGGTAGGTATTGGCCTCGCGCGCCCTGAAATCCCCACCCTTGATCGTGTCGTAGAACAGCCGGAAGACCGTGTCGCCGTCGTTCTGATAATTTTTTGCCGCGTTGATGCCGCCCTGGGCAGCAATCGAGTGGGCGCGACGGGCACTGTCTTGATAACAGAAGGCCTTGACCTTGTAGCCCAATTCACCCAGGGCCGCCGCGGCCCCGCCGCCGGCCAAACCGGTTCCGACGATCAAAATCGTATGTTTACGCTTGTTGGCAGGACTGACCAGGGCAGTGTGGGCCTTGTAGTCGGTCCACTTGTCGGCCAGAGGCCCGCTCGGGATCTTTGCTTCCAGTTTCATCTGCCTAACCTCCCACCAACTGCAATATGCCGGTCATCACCGCCACCGGCACCGAAATAAAGCCGGCTGCGATCACGACGGTCAGCAGGACCGCAAGGGGTCTGCGCCATGGACCAAATTTGGGATGGTCCCAGCCCATGGTCTGGAACAGGCTCCACAGGCCGTGGTAGAGGTGAAAGGCAAGCAGCAGCAAGGCTACGATGTAGGCGATGGCCACCGGCGTTTGTTGGAAACCGGCGATGACGTTGTTAAAAGCCCCGAGGTGCACGTAGTCCGGGTGTAAGCTGTCCAGCCCAACCGTCAGGTGGAGCAGGTGATAGGTAATGAAGGCCGCGATGATCGGTCCACTCCACACCATGGTCTTGGCAGCGTAGTCGACGTCCGGCGGATTAAAGACCTTGTACTTGACCGGCCGCGCCGTACGTGAACGCCACCAAACCTGAAAGGCCGCCAGGATATGCACGCCAAGACAGAACAGCAGCACCAGGCGAACACTCCACAAGAACGCCGCACTGGCATGCAGCATATGGGCGTACTTGTCGATTTGCGCCGGGTCGAGGAAAATCTGGAGGTTGCCGAGCATATGTCCAACGAGATAGAGGAACAATATGATCCCCGTCACCGCCATCACAATCTTTTTGCCCAGCGTCGATTCATAGAATCCAACCGCTTTGTCCATATGAGTTTTTCAACCCCCTTCCGTAACGATCGGCCCCTGAGATCCGATGAGTTCGTTCTCCGGCGCCGGCTCGGAGATTGTACACCCTTTCACAAGCCCATGTTTCAAGGAGTGCTCAGTTGAAAAAGGATGGCAGGATTCGAATGTCCGTGGTCCTTTTGCCCACTTTTTGGGGATCGAATGAACCGCCGGCCGTGACCTTGTTTACAAGGGCAGGTTTCGATCTTCTCGAGAATGACCGCGAACCCTCAACCTCACGGTTCGGGGACCAACTGCGTGGGTTGGCCGAAGAAACGATCGATTGCATCCTGGCGTCGGCCGAGTTGTTTCCGCATGACATGACGGACGGATTTTCTGTGTCGGCAGTCCTCCCGAGGCAATCAGCCCGTCTTTGCCTGGTTGCCGCTCTGGGGAATCTCCATCCGACACCGGCCAACGCAATCGGCCTCGAACCCGGAGCCACCGTGGGCGTTGCATCCCCGGCGCAGCAATCCCAGTTGTTGGCCCTATGCCCCGGTCTGAAAATTGTCGAAAATCTCCAGGATCAATCCCCAATATCGGCTCTTCGCGCACACGCCCTCGACGCAATCGTGGTCCCGGCCCACGAGATCAACATCTCCGATCCGGAAGCCCTCGACCTGATCGAACTCGGGGAGGAAGTCATGCTGCCTCGGCCAGGTGAGGGGACAACCGTCATCGTTACCCGGACAGGCGATCCCCTAGGGGAAACACTGAAATCTCTTGATCACCCGGAAACTCGAAGATGCCTGGCTGCCGAACGTATGCTTGCCGACGCCCTCGGCCGGCCAGTCGGCCTCGCATGCCTGGCCACAGTGGCGCCGGACGGTGGAATCAGGCTTCAAGCAACCCTGGCTGGTGATGCACCGGAACCGCGATTGGCCCTGGCCCGAGTCGGCGCCGTCGCTGCAACGCCGGAAGCCGCTGCCAAACTCTGCAGTTTCGCCATGGAGGAATGCCTCGGAGAAGATCAGAGGGGCGAGGGGGAGAAACGACACGAATCGAACTGAAAGCTCCTGCCAGCAACAACAGGTAAACCCTGAAAAACAAACCTCTCGCAAAGATCGCCAAGCACGCAAAGAGGATGAATGAAAAATGCCCTGATGTTTTCTTTGCGTTCTTTGCGAGAGAAATGTCTTTTTTTGGTAATCTCTTCGACTTGAGCCGAGCCTTTCTCCTTCCGCGGACAGACGATCTCAAGTCGATGCTTCGACTGGCCGCCCCGGTCGTGGTGGTCCAGGTCGGCCTGATGCTGATGGGCGTCGTAGACACGATGGTCGTCGGCCGACTCTCGGCCGAGGCATTGGCCGCGGTCGCCCTGGGAAATTTGATCGTCCTGTCAGTCGCAGCCTTCGGGATGGGTCTGCTGATGGCCCTGGATCCTCTGGTGGCGCAGGCAGTGGGCGCCGGCGATACAAGGACCGTCCGCCGATCAGTACAGCGTGGATTGATCCTCGCGGCAATGATCAGCGTGCCTTCAGGTCTGGTCCTCCTTCCTGGAGAATGGGCCCTTCCGATCCTCCGGCAGCCCGCCGAGATCATCCCAGTGGCTGCTGGATATGCACGAATCGCCATTTTGGCCTTGCCGGCATTTTTTGCCTTCGTGGTTTTGCGCCAAACGCTCCAGGCCCTGGAAAAGATGCAGCCAATCGTCGTAACCATCGTGATTGCAAACGTTTTCAACCTGGGCGCTGACTGGGCCCTGGTCTTCGGATGGGGCCCCATTCCCGCAATGGGGGCTCTGGGCTCGGCATGGGCGACCACCGCCGGCCGTTGGCTGCTTTTGGTCGCCCTCGCCCTCATCGCCCGCAAAGAACTCTTCCCACTGTTGTGGCCCTTCGAAAGAGGAATTTTTCGCTGGAAGCCACTGTGGCACACAATTCGGCTGGGCGCGCCGATTGGCCTGCAGATCCAGCTCGAATTCGCAGCTTTCGGAGTCGTCGCACTGTTGATGGGCGGATTCGGTACCATCGAGATGGCGGCCCACCAGGTCGCAATCAATCTTGCCTCCCTGACCTTCATGGTCCCCCTGGGTGTTGGCGCTGCAGCCGCCGTGCGCATCGGCCTCGCCGTCGGCGCCGACAATACGGAAGCCGTTCGTCGCGGGACCACAGCCGCCCTGATCTGTGGGGCCGGGTTCATGGTCTTGACCGGGGCCCTATTCATCGGTTTGCCGGGACCTCTCGCGGCCGCCTACACCTCGATGCCTGAGGTCCTGGCCTTCGCCGTCATCTTCATACCCATTGCAGGTTTCTTTCAGGTCTTCGACGGCATCCAGGTCGTCTCTGCCGGCATCCTTCGCGGCATGGGCGACACCCGGGCCCCGGTCGTCATCAATCTCCTCGGCTTCTGGCTCTTGGGCATGCCAATCAGTCTGGCGCTTGCCTTTAAGACTGATCTCGGTCCGGCCGGTCTGTGGTGGGGCTTGGTCGCCGGTCTGGGCGTCGTAGCGGTTTTTCTTCTCCTTCGAATTGCTCGGCAACTGCGGTCGGAGCAACGACGGGTCGTCGTGGACTAACTTCTGGACGTCGGCACTGAGCAGCACGTCGCCGGC
>RCNC010002664.1_pt1 | contig 11841 bp, 13 predicted proteins | sample 2041301 | NCBI WGS metagenome assembly RCNC01 (sample SAMN09708231, study PRJNA481090) | Marine sediment metagenome, whole genome shotgun sequencing project. | biome: marine sediment; feature: ocean; material: sediment; isolation source: Sewage treatment plant 13A marine sediment (STP13A) ... | reverse complement strand
GATCGCGCGGTTGCCGACCTGTCGGTGCCGGCCGCAATTGCTGCAGCGATGGGATTCATCGTTGGAGGGTGGCTCGTCTACGATGCCCTCTGTAAATCGCCGCTGGCTCGCGACCCCCGCGTCTTCGGTGGTGTTCTGCTTCTCTTGAGTACGCTGCTGGCGTGGGGCTTGTGCCAGCTGTTCGGCGGTCGCGGTGCTTACATCCTGTTTGGCGCCGTGCTCGGCACAATCATGGTTGCGAACGTTTTCTTCGTCATTATTCCGGGCCAGAAGAAAATGGTAGCTGCTGCCGCGAGGGGCGAGGCACCCGATCCGACACCCGGGATCCATGCGAAGCTGCGTTCGGTACACAACACTTACTTTACGCTGCCCGTGCTGTTCGTGATGCTGAGCAACCACTTCGCAATGACGCACAGTCACGAATATAACTGGGCGATTCTAATTGGCATTTCGTTGGCGGGTGCACTGATACGCATCTATTTTGTCGCGCGCCACAAAGGCAATGCGTCGCCGTTGCCGGTCGTTCTGGCGGTGTTGTTGCTCGGCGCAATTGCCGCGCTGCTCGCTCCACAGCCGCAGCAGGCCAGGGTTGCGGCTGTGTCATTTGAACAAGTGCGTAATGTCGTGCATACGCGCTGCAGGAGCTGTCATTCCGAAGCGCCGGTGCATCCGGCGTTTCCTGCGGCACCGCTCGGTGTCATGCTCGACACGGACGAGCAAATACTGGCGCAGGCGGCACGTATTCATCAGCAGACGGTGGTCACGCGCGTGATGCCAATCGGCAACCTGACAGCGATGACGGATGCGGAGCGGCAGATCATCGATCAGTGGTACCAGGCGTTACAGGACGAGTAGATGCCGCAAGACAACTATCCCCGAAACATGTGTGGCTATGGTCAAAAACCGCCGGCCGCGGATTGGCCGAACGGCGCCCGTACTGCCGTGCAGTTCGTCGTCAATTACGAGGAAGGTGGGGAGAACTGCGTCTTGCACGGCGATCCGGCGTCGGAAGCTTTTCTCTCTGACATTGTGGGTGCCGCGCCCGTGCCCGGGCAGCGCCACATGAACATGGAGTCGTTGTATGAATACGGCTCACGTGCTGGATTCTGGCGGCTGCACCGGCTGTTTACGGAGCGCGATCTGCCGGTCACGGTGTTTGCCGTCGCGATGGCGCTGCAGCGCAACCAGGCGGCTGCCGACGCGATGCAGCAGGCCGGCTGGGAGGTTGCGAGCCACGGCTATCGCTGGATCGACTACCAGTTCGTCGACGAGGCGAGCGAACGCAAACACTTGCGAAGAGCTGTTGATATTCACGAGCAGGTTACCGGTGAATACCCGCGTGGCTGGTACCTGGGCCGCTGCAGTCCGAACAGCCATCGGCTGGCGGCCGAGGAGGGTGGCTTTACTTACAACGCCGACTGCTACGCCGACGATCTGCCGTATTGGGACTACTCGTTTGCCAAACCGCAGCTGATGGTTCCCTATACGCTCGACGCCAACGACATGCGCTTTGCAACACCCCAGGGATTCAATTCAGGCACGCAGTTTTTTGACTACCTCAAGGATTCATTTGACGTGCTGCACGCCGAAGGTGGCCGCATGATGTCGGTTGGCCTGCACTGTCGCCTGGCCGGGCGACCGGGACGAGCAGCGGCGGTCGCGCGGTTTCTCGATTATGTTGCCGAGCAGGATAACGTCTGGGTAGCGACTCGAGTGGCTATCGCCGAGCACTGGCGCGAGCGGCACCCACCACGGGATGATGGTTGATGGACACACACGATTTTATTGCGCGCTATGGCAGCATTTATGAGCATTCGCCTTGGGTGGCGGAGCAGGTGTCTACCCTGGGTGGTGATATTGAAGACTCGTCGGTTCTTGCCGCGCTGATGGCTGACTGCGTCGACAATGCCGCCGTCGAGCAGCAGCTGGAATTGATACGGGCACATCCGGATCTTGCCGGTAAGGCGCAGGTTGCCGGCGAGTTAACGCAAGCATCGACAGTGGAACAGGCCAGCGCCGGGCTTGATCAGTGTTCGCCGCAGGAATTTACCCGTTTTCAGGAACTGAATGACGCTTACTGGGAGAAGTTTGGTTTCCCCTTTGTCATGGCGGTTCGCGGGCAGGATCGAGTTGCTATTCTGGAAGCATTCGGGCAGCGCCTCGGCAATGACCATGACCTCGAATTTGAAACAGCCTTGATCGAAATACACAAGATCGCTCGCCTGCGACTCGACGCAATGAGGAAAAAACCGTGACCAACGCAACTCGCCAATGGATCAACCTCGAGCAGCCGCGATTGGGCAGCCGCGTGACGTTTGCCACCGACGAGTTTTTCGGCGCCAAGGAGCGCATTATCGATGCGGCGGAACCGATCTTCATCGACGATAAATACGACGACCACGGTAAGTGGATGGACGGCTGGGAAAGTCGCCGTCGCCGCGAGCCCGGGCATGACTACTGTGTGATCCGCTTCGGCGTGCCTGGAATTATTCACGGGCTTGACGTTGATACGAGCCATTTCACCGGCAACTTTCCGCCGCACGCCTCGCTCGAGGCCTGCTCGGCGAACGTAGACGTGCCGGCAGATGACTGGGTCGAGATTGTTCCCCGGATCGAATTGGCCGGTAATTCGCATCACTACCTCGACGTGCGCGACGATACCGTGCGCACCCACGTGCGACTGCACATCTACCCCGACGGCGGCGTCGCCAGGCTGCGTGTCTTCGGCGAGGTTCGCGCCAACTTTGCTGACGTCAACGGTTTCGTCGATCTCGCCGCTGTGGAACACGGCGGTCGCGCGATCGCCTGCAGCGACGAGCACTATGGCAGCATGCAAAATCTCCTGGCGCCCGGTCGTGGTGTCAATATGGGCGATGGCTGGGAGACTGCACGTCGCCGCGGACCAGGCAACGACTGGGTCATCATCGCTTTGGGCCAGCCCGGCATCATCGAACGTGCCGAGATAGATACAGCGCATTTCAAAGGCAACTACCCGGATCGGGTATTGCTGGAAGGCGCCGTCTTCGATAGCGATGAGGCAGCTGTTAGTAGTAGCAACCAATGGCAGACGCTGCTGCCGGAGGAAAAACTCAAGATGGATCAGCAGCATTATTTCGAGGGACTGCAATCGATTGGCGCGGTCAGCCACGTGCGCGTTGCCATCTATCCCGACGGCGGAATTAGCCGTGTGCGGCTATTTGGCCAGGTGCATGGTGGGTAACTCGCGAATCGTGCTGGTTCCGGAGCTTCTGACGAGTGAGGGCTTCGCGCCGTTTGGCGAGGTGATCGAAGCGGCTCTCGACAGCTCGAGTGCAATGAATGAGGCGCGCTTTGAGCGTTTCGACGATCTTTGCACCGTTGATCTTGCGCCGGGCAGACGTGTAGCGATCAGCATCGCGAGCTGCTGCACGCCGACAACGCTGCCGTTGCGCATCGACAAAATCGAGCGGCATCCGCTGGGGAGCCAGGCCTTTGTGCCGCTGCAATCCTGCACGATGGTCGTTGTCGTAGCGCCCCCCGGAGAGGCTGTCGCAGCCGCCGATTTGCGGGCCTTTGTCACCCGACCAAGACAGGGCTTCAACTACTATCGCGGTACCTGGCACATGCCATTGATCGCGTTCGATGTCGCTGACCAGTTTCTCGTGATTGATCGCGGCGGTGACGAGCCTAATTGCGAAGAGCGCATGCTCGATGAAAACGTCGTGCTGGAGGCATTCTGACCGCCATGCGCCAAGCGTTTCGCGCCTCGATCGTGCACTGCCTGGCAGATCCCGGCGAACATTCCACGCCGTCTGCCTACGAGTACTTTGAGGATGGTCTGCTGGTTGTCGCAGACGGTCATATCGAGGCGGTCGGCGATGCCAGTCACTTGCTCGAGACACTCGGTGACGATGTGCCCGTTACGGAGTACTCGAATAAACTGATCGTTCCGGGCTTCATCGACTGCCACGTGCATTTTCCGCAGCTCGATATCGTTGGCTCGTACGGAGAGCAGTTGCTCGACTGGCTGAATCGCTACGCTTATCCCGCTGAGGCGAAATTTGCGGATCCCGACTATGCCCGCGAGGTTGCCAGCGCCTTTGTTGAGCAGCTGTTGCTCAACGGCACGACGACGGCGCTGGTTTTTGGCACCGTGCATCCGCATTCGGCGGACGCCATTTTTGAAGCGGCGGCAGCGCGTGACATGCGACTGATTGCCGGCAAGGTGCTGATGGACTGCAACTGTCCTGAAGAGCTGCGCGATGATGCTGAGTCTGCGTACCGCGACAGCAAAGCACTGATTGAAAAGTGGCATAACCACGGGCGCCTCGGTTATGCGATCACACCACGCTTCGCGCTGACCTCAAGCGCCGAACAACTCACTGCCGCCGGCCGGCTCGCCGCCGAGTATCCGGATGTCTGGATTCACACCCATCTGGCGGAGAACAGGGGCGAGGTGGATGAGATCGAGCGATTGTTCCCGGCGCGCCGCAGCTATCTCGATGTCTACGATTATTTCGGTCTGCTGCGCCGGCGTGCGGTTTTCGCGCACTGTCTTTACATGGACGACGCGGATCGCGAGAGCATGTCGGCCGCCGGTGGTGCCGCCGCATTTTGCCCGACGTCCAACCTGTTTCTCGGCAGTGGCCTGTTCGACCTGTCGGCCATGCGTGCGGCTAGAATTCGTTGCGGCCTGGGCACGGATGTTGGCGGTGGCACGAGCCTGTCATTGCTGAAGACAGCGAGCGAAGCCTACAAAGTTCTGCACCTGCAGGACCACGCCTTGCCGGCGATGCGCGCGCTGTATCTGGCCACGTTGGGTGCGGCAGAAGCGCTGTACGTGGATGAGCACATCGGTAACTTCCTGCCCGGTAAAGAGGCGGATTTCGTGGTGCTGGACCCATCGGGTTCGAGTTTGACGGCGCGCCGCATGGCGAAGACCGACACTATCGAAGAGGCGTTTTTTGCGCTGCTGACGTTAGCTGATGATCGCCACGTCGCCGCCACCTTCGTTAACGGGCGAGTTCAGCACACGCTCTAAGCGCGAGTATGCGATGAGCGCGGTTGTCGGTCCGGCTCTCATTGCATACTGGCCTATTTTTCCCAATTCGGTGATTTCGATGGCGCAAGCCCTTGAGACGCCATATATTTCTGCCTCGATGAAATACCAGCCCAATCACCTGAACTCGATTCTTTTCAAGCTTCTGCAACCACTTGCGAGGCTCTTCCTGCATTTTGGCATGAGATACCGTGAGTACTGCGAGCTGTCGAAAGCCGCATTCGTGGCGGTTGCGGGCGAAGATTTTGGTGTTCACGGCCGGCCGACCAATGCGTCACGCATTGCCGCGATGACCGGCCTGACGCGGAAGGAGATTGCCCGGATTCGACGCAAGATCGACAGTGGCGAGAGCGCACAAACCGACCGGCGCTCGCCGATTCACGAGGTGTTGTCAGCCTGGTGCTCAGTAGACGAGTTCCTCGACAAGCGAGGTCAGCCCAAGCGCTTGCCGTTTAAGGGCGAGCGCACATCGTTTGAATCGCTGGTCAGGCAGTTTGCCGGCGACATACCGGAGGGGGCCATGCGCAAGGAGTTGCAGCGCATCGACGTCATCGAACTGGCGGGCGACACAGTGCGCGTCCGGGCGGATGGCCTGGCAGCGCTGGACGCCCGCGAACAACTGGCGGCCGAAATACTGATAGAACCCTATGAGCAGCTGCAAGCAGTCGCCCGCAGGGTCAGTCGCTGATCAGGACGCTTGCCTGCAGCGTGGTTGCTGCTTTCAATGAGTTGGTTATCAGGCAGTGCTTCTCGGCTTTTTCCATCAGCCGCAATGCTTTCTTATCGTCGGCCTTATCGTCGGCATGGGCTGGCAACGTCAATTCGGCGGTGATGTCATACGCGGTGAACTGTGTGACGCGGTCGATTTTGTCGAGCGTGCCGATAACGCTGCAGGAGAGCGAGTCCCACTCGATCCGCGCAGCCCGCGCGGTCGCGCGAAACGACAAAATGAAGCAGTCGGCAACAGCCCCGACCAGCAAGGTCTCCGGAGACCAGACATCGCCAGGTCCGCCGTATTCCGGCGGGCCTGCTGTGTCGAGGTCACCGAGACCGCGGCTGGATAGCGTGACGTTAGTGTCGGATTTGGCGTCGGCAGAGACGGCGTAATGGTGCGGTAAGTCCTGCATTTCTATTTCCTCAGATTGTCGGTATCCGCTGCGACTGTCTCACCGCGTGATACCGGATAGCCCAACGAGACCCACCCCTGAATGCCCTCCCATAGCACTGCCGTATTCTTGAAACCGCCGGCTTTGAGTTTCTTGTTGACGTATTCGGCTGCGGCACGGGGACATTCGCAGTAGGTCACGATCCACGTTCCGTCATCGGGCAAATCGTTGAATATGTCTTGCGGATTGTCGTAGTAGTAGGGCAGGGGCACCGATCCTTCGATATTCGCCATCTGCCAGAGAGACAGGTTGCGTGTGTCCAGAAGAACCAGGCGGCGTTTATCGTTGAGCGCTATATCCAACTGCGCCGACGTCACGTAGAGCTCGTCCTTTAGTTCCCATTCCGGTGCTTGCGCGTCCGGGTTCAGAACGTAAGCGTCTGCCGGCGGCGGTGCTCGAAACACCGGTTTCTGGATTTCCCAGCCGGTGGCGCGGCTGCGAATGAACGCCACGAGTGAGTTGATGTCGTCCTCGGGCAGTTCCTCGGCAAAGGCTTTCATCTCGGTGCCATCGCGGCCGTTAACGATCGCGTGCTTCAGGAAGGCATCGGTTGTCAATGACAACATGGCCGGGTTGCCCAGTGCCGTTCCCGTGATGCCTGCGCCACTCGCGCCATGGCATTCGGCACAGGTTTCGGCGTACAGTTTTTTGCCTCGCTCGATGTTACCGCTGATCATTTCGAGCCCCAGCTCGATATTCTCTTCAACGCCGGCTTCCTGTCGCAGCCAGCCGATCATTTCGTAGATCTCTCTACGGCTCATAGGTCCGCCGACCTCTTCGAAAAAACCGGCCATCGGCGTTCCTGCGCGTCCGTAACCGATGGCCAGGCTGATTTCCTGCAATCCCGCTCCCAGCAACGAATGTGACCGCAGCGACGGCGCGTGATCGTTAACGTGTCCCTGACGCTCACTGCCGTGACAAAGCGCGCAATATTGCTCGTAATTAGCAGCCGCTGCCGCAATCTGCTGTTCGTTGAGCCCGGTCTCTTCTTCCGCGATAGCGCCGTTGCCGAAAGCCAGCATTACTAGCATTAGTGCGGATAGTCTCACCATCATCGTTGTTCCTTGGTCTCGGCGATTTTGGTTATCAGAATCGCCCTGAAATCATTGACGTTGGTTCTTGTGGGTCCGGTTTTCAATAACCCGCCAGTCGCCTCAAAAAACGCATAGCTGTCGTTGTTTCTTTGGCAGTCGAGTGCCTCGATTGCTGCAGCCCGAGCGAGCGCGATTGTATCAGGAGTGACAAAACAACCCGCGTTGTCGCCAGAACCGTCGATGCCGTCTGTGTCAGCGGCCAGCGCATGAATGGCGGGGTGGCCATGCAGCGCGATGGCAAGCGCGAGCGCGTATTCGCCGTTGCGACCGCCCCGCCCGCCGCCATGCACGGGAACGGTAGTCTCGCCTCCGGACAAGATGACGCACGGGGGCTCAACAGGCCCGTCGCCGGCAGCGATCTTGAGGGCAAGCTCGGCGTGCTCGCAGGCGAGGTCGCGAGCATCGTCGCCAAGGTCGCCGAGCATGTACGGCGTAACGCCGGCTTCCATCGCCGCGAGCGCCGCTGCCTGCAATGCATCGTCACTGCTGGCCAGCAGTCTGATATCGGCCTCCAACGTACCCTCGGTTCGTGCCGCGCCTGCGCGCATGGCCTCGATGATGTCGTTACTGACCGAAATACCATAGCGATCCAGAATGGACACCGCATCGTCAACGGTCGCGCTGCTGGCCGCCGTCGGACCGGATGCAACCACGGCGACATCGTTGCCCTGTACGTCAGATATTACGAGCGTTATGACGTTCGCTGGCGCGCAGGCCGCCGCCAGTTTTCCGCCCTTGATCGCCGAGAGCTGTTTGCGCACGCAGTTGATCTCATGGATCGCCGCGCCAGAGCGCAGCAAGGCCTGAGTAATTCGCTGCTTGTCGGAAAGCGCAATGCCTGGCAGAGGCAGTGTCAGTAACGATGAGCCACCACCGGACAACAGGCCGATGACCGTATCCTCTTCAGAGAGGCCGGATACGGCTTCAAGAATTGCCTTGCTGGCGGCAACGCAGGATTCATCGGGTACTGGATGCGCTGCGAACCGTACTTTGACAAAATGACATTCTTCATCATGACCGGTCGGCACGACGACGACGCCCCGCAACGGCGCGCCCCACTGATCCTCGAGTTGCCGCGCCATCGCGGCTGCAGCTTTGCCGGCACCGACCACGACGATTTGGCCTGTCGGGCGGCGCGGCAGCCATTGCTTCATACAATTGGTGGGAGTTGCCGCGGCGACGGCCGTGTCAAACAGTGACCGCAATAACGCCTTTGCGTCGAGCATCAGGCGGGCTTATCGACTTGCGTTTTCGCGTGCGGCGCAAGCTTGTCGAAGAGATCGCTCATGCCTGGCCTGCTGTTGCGCAGTTCCTCGATGGAGAAACCGCTCAATTCGTAGGGCAGAACCAGCCAGTCCTGCGTCTTATGCACGAAATATTCGGGCGTCCGCAGGGTTTTTTCCGTTGGCCGATACCATACCGATGCGATCCGGATATCGTGCGGCAGGTTACGGCGCGTTCGCAGCGTTAGCTGGTTGATGACGGCGCCGACGCTGGATCCGGTGCTGTAAACGTCATCGACGATGAGCAACGAATGATGCGAGCACAGGTTCTCGAGCAAGTACTGCAGGCCATGGACGCGAATCGCGTCGGCTTTTGTGACCATCTGCGTGTAGCCCGGCGCCCCCGAATACGAGGTTCGGATGCCGATGTGATCAGTTTTGACGCCAAAATAGTCGAGCCCCTCCTGGACCGCGATGCCAACCGCGCTGCCGCCGCGCCACAGACCGACGAGAAAGTCGGGCTTGAAGCCGGCCTCGTAAATACTAGCCGCCAGCTGAAAGGAATCTCGCAGCAGATCGTCCGCGTTGATGAATCGCTCATTCATTGTTGTTATTCCCGGGCCAGGCTGCGATAGAATCGAGGTCACGCATTATAACGACAGCCGCAAGTCCACATCCACGAGAATAATAATGGACAAAACCGTTCTTTCCGCCCAGGACCTCCTCGAAGACTCCATTGAGCTTGGCATAAAGATCCTCGAGAGCGGCTTTAAGCCGACGATGATCATCGCCATATGGCGCGGTGGCACACCGGTCGGCGTGGCGGTCCAGGAGGTGCTCTCCTACTGCGGCATCGAGTCCGATCACATCGCAATTCGGACGTCGTCGTACGTCGGTGTCGATCAGCGTGGTGCCGTTGCCGTGCATGGACTCAACTACATCATCAAGAAGATCTGCCACGACGATCGTGTCCTGATCATCGATGATGTCTTTGATACCGGTAATACGATCAAAGCGGTCGTCGACGAGCTTGGCAAGCGCGCGCGCGGCAATACGCCAGAAGATATCCGCGTTGCCGTGCCGTGGTTCAAGCCCGGCCGCAACGAAACGGACATGATTCCGGATTATTTCCTGCATGAAACGGAAGAATGGCTGGTGTTTCCGCATGAACTCGACGCATTGACACCGGATGAGCTAAAGGAATGTCGGCCGGAAATCGCCAGCATCGTGCACGGCATCACTTCGAAGGTCAGTAACGCTTGAGTCACGGATTACTGTTGCAGCGTATCTGCGTTTATTGCGGATCCAACACGGGAAATAGCCCGACCTACGCAGCGGCGGCGCGCGACCTTGCAACCGTGCTGGTGAGACACGATCTCGATCTCGTGTACGGAGGGAGTGACAAAGGAACCATGGGCATCATCGCCGACGCCGTGCTGGAGCAGGGTGGCGAGGTGCATGGCGTCATTCCGAAGATGCTCTGTGACAAAGAGGTCGCGCACCGGGGATTGACCGAACTGCATGTGGTGTCATCGATGCATGCACGAAAATCGATGATGGCGGCATTGTCTGATGGATTCATCGCAATGCCCGGTGGTTTTGGCACGCTCGAGGAAATCATCGAAATTATTACATGGGCGCAGCTGCGTTTTCATGACAAGCCATGCGGGCTACTGAATGTGGATGGTTATTTCGATCATCTGCTGAAATTTTTCGACCACGCGAATCAGGAAGGATTTCTCCGTCTTGAGAATCGACAGATGTTGCTGGATGACACGACGGCCGTCGGGCTGATCCGGCAATTCGAACGCTACACGGCGCCGCAGGTCGACAAATGGACGGGCTGAAGCAGGCTAGGTGCCGAATAACAGCCGCAGCCGGCCTTTAGCAGGCGTGCGCAGGTTCTGGCCGAACAGGGCATAGCGCACACCGAATTTACGGCCGCGCAAGGCGGCTCCGGCGCAGACTCGAAGCGGCGTCTCAAAGATCTCAACGGGCTCACCGGCCGGAATATCGCCGATTTTCTGAGTGATGCGAATCGAATTGTCCAGGACTGTGACGACGGGATAAGCGGAGTGGCTGCCCGTTGCGTCGGGTGTCCCGGGTAAACGGTTGGCGATAAACAGGGCGTCATCGGATGGCAGTAGCAGCACGAGCGATGCGTCGAGTATGGGTTCGTTACACTGGTTGTACACGACCATTTGTATCTGCTCGGCATCCGACCCAAACATGTAGTGTTGGTCCTCAGCCGCATACTTCGTGCGGATTTGTCGCATCTCCTGCAGCAGGTCTTCCGGCGAGCGGCTCACGTAGGGATCGTCAGAGCCGTACAGCCGGGCGTGCACGAGTCGCCCCATGAGGGACTCGGCGCCCGACTTTTGCGATTCGAGTTGGACTTTCATCAACTCGTCGAGCTTCGCCGCCGCCATTGCCGACGGCAATCCTGCGAGGTCCCGGCATTGGAGATGCAGGTCCTTAAGCATGACCTCACCCGGGAACCCGACCTCGATGTCCTGCGCCGAAACGGCGTCCTGGAGCTTGGCCTGAAAGAGGGTCTGTAACTGACGCCTTCCCATCTTGATCGCTGCATCGTTGACGCGCATGTAGGCGTCGCCACGTCGCAGCGTTTCCGAAAAATCGATGCGCATCATGTAAGGGCGGTCCTGGCAATCGGCGATCTCAAAAACACCGATCTGTTGGCCGTCGACCGAGACACTCTGGTGGCGGAGGCGCACTGCCGGCTCGATGTAGTCGCTGACGAGGGCGGCGTAGTCCGGTTTACCGGCGAAATCCCTGTCATTAACCGGGTGCAATTGGCGACGGCCCTTTGAGTCGAAGCCGACACCGACAACGATGTGCCGCGTACCCTCAACCGCGGTATTGGCGAGCGCCAGGACATCGCGAAGAAAGTCGCGGCTGCCGTCGGTTTCGTAAGGTTTGCTACGAAACTGAACACCCGTGTCAGGCGTTGCCGCGGCGATGATTTGTTCAAGATGCTTCATGTCTTTGCTGATTTTGACTGAGTTATGTCGCAGTCGGCGCGAACCAATCGACACTTTCGAGCAAATAGCCAGTGTGTTTTTGAGATTTACAGGGCGCCACGTATTGGTGACTATGGAGCAATGGAGCCCATTTCAGCAGTCGATCAGGCACGGCACTCGGCCCCGCCGGCCGTCGCCGTGGCCGCGGTGGCCAGCGCTGTCGAGCAGCAGTTTGGCGTGGCCGGTCATTACTTGCCGCTGGTTAGCGAGCGTGATCAGAACTTTGACCTCAAGTCCGCTGATGCCCGGCAATTCGTCGTCAAGGTGACGAATGCGACC
>RCNC010002663.1_pt1 | contig 11843 bp, 6 predicted proteins | sample 2041301 | NCBI WGS metagenome assembly RCNC01 (sample SAMN09708231, study PRJNA481090) | Marine sediment metagenome, whole genome shotgun sequencing project. | biome: marine sediment; feature: ocean; material: sediment; isolation source: Sewage treatment plant 13A marine sediment (STP13A) ... | reverse complement strand
GCTTCTGCCGGGTCCCGATCCTGTGCTGTGATTTCCGGCCTGTCCGCCAATCCGCTCTCCTATCGCCAATCACCTGCGGCCACAAAACCGGCCCAGTAGTAGGGGTGAATACTTTGGCCCGTCTCGCGCCGTTGGTTCAGCAGTTCGCAGGAGGCCTGCCGCACGGCCGCGGCGGTGGACAAATCATCCTGCCAACGGGCCCGATACAGACTACTCATCCAGTCCCGGGAACACTTGTCGTCCACCGACCACAAACTCATGATGACGGTGCTGGCACCAGCCAGGGTGAAGACCCGGCGCAGACCGAACTCACCTTCGCCCCGCGAATCCACTTCGCCCAAACCGGTGTCACAGGCCGATAGCACGGCCCACTGCACATCGGCCAGGTCCAGGGCTGAAATTTCTTCCGCGGTGAGAATACCATCATTGTTGCCGCTTGCCGCCTCTTGCCAATGGTTGGCCCCCGCGAGAGCCAGGCCCGCCCGGGTCAGCGGATTGTCCCAGCGCGAATTCTGGCCAGCCTGCTGGTTGCCGGGCAGGAAAAACCCGTGCGTGGCCAGATGCAAAACCTGGGTGGACGGCAAGCCCTGCTTCATCCGCTCCTCGGTGGCCTCTGGGCCGGTGATCAACTCGACCTCACCGCCCTGGCCCAACCAGATTGTTCCCAGGCGCTCCACCTCGGTCCGGGCGTGGGGCAAGGGTGAAAAGACCAGGCCCGCCAAGACGGACTCCGGTGATTCGCCCACCGGTGCCGATTCGTAGTCAGGCCCGCCCAAAGCCAACAACCGCCCGGTGGCCGCTTTTTTTTCAGCACCGGGAATCAGATTTTTTTCCGAAGTCAGCAGATGCAACAGACGGTTGGATTCCACCAGGTAGCGCCCATCGTCCTGCGGCAACGAAGCGAAGCTGAGCAGATGCAAGCTGCCGTCCGGCACCAGAAAAACCGGGGAGGCCGTCGCCAAGTCCGCCACCAGCGGATCCCAGATCAGCCGGCACAGGGCGGTTCCCGCCTCGCGGTAGGCCTCCAACTGACCTTCAGCATTTTGGGGAACCTTCATGAAGCCCCTCGTAGCCACGCCCTCTTTGGCCACGCCCTCTTGCCTATCCGAATCCTCCTGGGTCACCCGACGGGTGCCGAAGGTGGCCTGGTCACGCCAATCAGCCACCGCGGCATCGATCACTTGCGCCTCGCCCAGGATGTGAACCCGCGGCTCGGCGCTGGACTCTGGCAATACGAAGGCCAGGTAGGATTCCACGCCGGACTCGCTCTTGCAACGCAGGTAGCCCACCAGTGCGCTACCGACCGGCAGGACCGCCGACACCTGGGCAAATCCGGCCTCGTTTTCGACCTGCCAGCGGCGATACTTCGCACTGCGCAGGGACAATTGTCGCTCAATGTCGTTCAGGTCTTTCCCCGTTTCGGAGAGCATCCCCTGGTAGACAGAAAGGTCTTCCCAGCCCGGGCCACGCAAGGTGAGGTTTGCCAGGCGTTCCCTCAATACCAATGAGCTGTCCATCAGGGCCGCCGTCAGAGCGTCATCGCGATCACTGAGGAACCGATTGCGGGCCGTATATTCGTCCAGCACAACGGACCGGGACCGGACCACCGCATCCCAGACCCGGGCCACCCGTGTGCCCTGCTCGCCATCAGTCAGTACCGACAGCGCCAGATTCAGGCCGTCCACCCGACTGCCCGCATAATCGAGGGCGCGATTTTCCGACAGCACCCGCATGGTGGTTTGCAAATGCCGACGGCTGATATCCTCGGCCTGCAGGGCCTTGGCCAGGGCCACATCGTATTGCCCCATTCCCAACTGGGCCCGCCCCTCCAGCAAATAGATTTCAGCCAATAGGGGGTGGTCTTCTCCCAGGTCTTTCCGACACAGAACCGCCGAACGGGTGGCGTTGTGCAAAGCCAGTTCATAGTCATTTCGCTGCAAATGCACTTCGCTCAACCGATTGAGGATCGAACACATCAGGGCATTATCTTCTTCCAGATAGGCTTCCCAGTTTTCCAGACTGCTGTTGAGTCGTTCCACCGCCTCGTCCAGCCGATCCAGAGCAATCAGGCACCGGCCCTGCTCACCGACGCTGTAGGCCGTTTCATAACTGCCCACACCATAGGCCGCCTCACCCAGACGCACGGACCGCGTAAACTCGGCCAACGCGACTTCATATTCCTTGAGACCATAGTGACAGCCCCCCAGGGCCTCCAGGACGTAGCAGGTTTCCGGGTGTTCGGCGCCATAACGATTCTGAATTCCCACCAGGGCATCCTGGCAAATGGGCAAGGCGCCGGCTGGATCCCCCATGTCGAGATATGCAATGCCCAGGTTCAACTTGGCCCACCAGTAGCGTTGGTGCTCGGTGCCCAGGACGTCCCGAAATATCCGGACCGCGCGTTCCTGATAGGCCAGGGCCTCGTCATACTTGCCCAGATACCCCAGCTGGCTGGCCAGATTGTTGGCCGATTCCCCCACCCATTCGTGATTCGGCCCAAAGTGGTTTTCGCGGATGGCCAAAGCCCGCCGATGCAGCGCGACACCAGTGCTATAGTCGCCTTGTGCGCCCCGGACCACGGCCTGGTTGTTGAGAGTCGAAGCCACGTCAGGATGGTCGGCCCCCAATACTCGTTCCTGGATGGCCAACGCCTGCCCATAATAATTCAGGGCCTGATCGTTACGGGACATCCGCCGATAGGCCACACCGGTGCTGCTGAGAATGACGGCCCGCTGGGGATCAAATTTGGATCCGGCCCTGGCGAGAATTTTCTCAGCGCGGTCATAGAACGCAATGGCCAGTTCGGCCTCCCAGCGGCGGCTGTAGAGGTTGCCCAGGTGCATCAGGCTGTTGGCCAGTTCCGGGCTGTCCCCACCGAGCAGCGCTTCTTTCATCTGCACGGCTTTTTGCCCCATGGCGATGGCGGCGGGTTCCATGACCCGGCGGCCGCGGTAACAGGCGTGGACCATGAAATCGAGGATCTTGGCTTCGTCGCAGCTGCCGTCCGGGAATTCGGCGCGGACCAGCGGCAGCAGGGAGTCGCCTTTGGCGTAGGCATCTTCGTAGGCGCTGTTGTCCACCAGGTCAGACAGTTGTTGGATTTCGGTAACGAACCGGTCGGACGGGACCGCGCGAGGCACAACTTCGCCGGCATTGACGGAGCCTGTCAAAAACAGGATTATCAGGACAAGATAAAAGGTAGGGACATCCCGATAAAACATGAATCCCCCAAGTTCCGCAACGACGATGGGTTTCCCAATGAAGGAAGTTGAATCCGCATCGCTCCCCCGTTTTGTTGAATAGCTATTTCATCCTACCGCACATCGGCTTAGCCGTCAATTGACCTGAGCCTGTCAGTAGATACGGGCTGAATTGCCCAAACTGTTCAGACCGCCAAAGCGTGAGTTGACACCGAGCACTCCAACTCGGAAAATCACCATGATTGTCAGGCTTCCGCGCCTTGACACGGTGGACATCCTGAGGCATACTTTGATCGGTTACCGTACAAAGCGCGCAAACGCTTTTCGCGGTTGAACGAACCTTTGATCGAAACGGTCACGTCTTGAGTGGAGGCCCGAAGTGAATCTGTCCAAATCCCAACTGCTCGTCCTGACGGCCATGGCTGCATTGATTTTCAGCGCCGGCTGCAGCGACCGCGATCCGTCGAGCCTTCCTGTCGCCCGGGCCAATACCGACCCTGTGGTATTTCTCGACTTCGCCGATTCCACCCAGCTTTACTGGCAGCCATTTGCTGACACTAACTACCAGGCTTTGAGTATTGACGACGTCTGGGCCTACCAAGGCCAGGCCTCCGATGGTGCCCGCTCCCTCAAGTTCCACATCTCGCCCCAGGGTTCGGCGCAGGGTCTGTACACCGGCGGCGTGGTGACTGCCGTCGGCGGCCGCGACCTGGCCGACTACAACGCCCTCACCTTCTACGCCCGCGCCACTTATCCAGTGACCCTGAATTTGGCCGGCTTCGGCAACGACAATACCGGCAATTCCCTCTACGAAGCTGGCCGCAGCAGTATCGCCCTGACCACGGATTGGACCTTCGTGGTGGTGCCCATTCCTGATTCGTCCAAACTGCTGGCCGAAAGAGGTTTGTTCACCTTTGCCGAGGGCGCTGAAGATGCGCATCCTGAAGGCTACGATATCTGGGTCGACGAAATCCAATATGCGAATCTGAGCAATATCGAAGTCTTCCGGCCGATCATGACTTCGGCCAGCCAGACCTATTTCCGGGGCTCGACCGTGTCCATCAGTGGCACCCGCACCATCTTCCAGATCGACGGTGGCTTTGTGCCGGTCGACCACATGTCCGGCTATTTTGACTACACGACGACCGATGCGGCCGTGGCCGTGGTCGAGGGCAGTGCGGTGCGGATTGTCGGTTTGGGCACCGCGACTGTCAACGCCATGCTGCTCGGCGAATATCCGGTGCAGGGTGCCATCACGGTCACCGGCTATGAAGCCCCGACCGTGGCCGCAGCAGCGCCGACCCTGCCGGCCTCCGACGTGATCTCCATGTTCAGCAGCGCCTACACCAATGTCCCGGTCGACACCTGGCGCACCGACTGGAGCCAGTCCGGCCCGGTCGAAGACTACGTCGTGGCTGGCGAGACGACCAAGATGTATTCGGCGCTGCTCTATGTCGGGATCGACTTTCAAATGCACCCCATTGATGCGTCGCAGATGACCCACCTCCATATGGATGTCTACGCTCCGGCGGGTACGAATTTCAAAATCAAACTGGGCTCGTTCCCCACGCCCCCCGACGGTGTTGAGACCCCCGATTTGGTGGTCGACGCCACCACAACGCCGGCTTTCAATGCTGGCCAATGGTCGTCCCTGGATATCCCCCTGGCCGATTTCCTACTGCCGGAGACCGGGTGGGACTGGGCCGCCCTCGGCCAAATGGTGCTCAGCGGCGATACGAAGCTCGTTCTGGTGGACAATATTTATTTCCACAAGTAAAGTACCGTCTCGTTTCAGAGACCATCGAACGAGGACAACAGATTGAACAACGAACATCCCATTTCCAAGGGGTTGCGGCGCAGCGACCCCAGCCGCCCGCGTCCATTGGCCGATGCCGTCCTCAGATTGATCTGGGATCAGAAGCGCATATCCCGCGCCGAGATCGCACGTCTGGCCGGACTCTCCCGCTCCACGGTATCGGAAATCATCGCCGAGATCCTGCCCACCGGCCTGGTGGCCGAAATTGGCGAGGGTCCCTCCCGCGGCGGCCGCCGGCCCATCGTGCTGGAATTCCGCGATGACGCCTGCGTCATTCTCGGTGTCGAAATGGGGGCTGCTCATGTAGGCGTCGCCCTGACCGACCTGCGAGGCAAAGTGTTGGCCTGGGCAACCCAGGACCACCCGGTGCGTTCAGACCCGACCGGAACCCGACTCGTGATAGCGGAACTTTGTGCCAAGTGCCTCGCGATGCCCTTCCGTGGCGAGAAGCCTCTGGTCGGCATCGGCGTGGCCGTGCCATGCCCCTTTGACCCTTCGCACCCCGATGACCTGTCAACGGTCGTGCTGCCCGCCTGGCAAGGGAGCCTGGGCCTCGGTGAGCTGGCCGAAAAATACGGCGTCCCGATGTTGGTCGACAACGATGCCAATCTCGGCGCCCTGGCCGAACACTGGTGGGGCCTGGGCGGCGCAGCTGACAACCTGGCCTACATCAAGGTGGCCACCGGTATCGGTTCCGGTCACATCATCGGCGACGAAATTTATCGGGGCGCCACGGGCGTTGCCGGTGAGATCGGGCACATCTCCATTGATCCCCATGGCAAAAACTGCATCTGCGGTCTGCGCGGCTGCCTGGTCACCTATGTCGGAGCCCGCGGTCTTGTGGACCGGACGGTCGAATTGTTGCCGGAATTTCCCCAGAGTGTTTTGTCGGGCAAGGAAATTGCGATCCACGATATCGAAGAAGCGGCTTTGACCAGAGACCCGCTCGCCCTGAAAGTCATCCGCGAAGCGGCTGGCCACCTCGGCACCGCTGTGGCCGGCATGATGAACCTCATGAATCCCGCCGTGGTGGTTCTGGGCGGAGACATGTCTCGCCTGGGAGAGCTGGTGCTTGACCCCCTGCGCGAAACCGTCCGCAGCCGCACCCTGGTCGGCTCGGTGGCGGCCGCCGATATTCTGGTCAGCAAGCTTGGCCCCCAATCGGTTGCCGTCGGTGCTGCGACCCTGGTATTGAAAACGGGTCTGGACGATTCGCGGGTATTCCCAACTGTTGAACTCCCTGAAGCCACCACAGGACCCGCCGCATGAAAGCCTTGCGCACTCTCCTTTCTGCTGCGGCGATCTGCATCGCCCTGACCGGTTGCAGCGAAGAAGAGCCCCCCGCGACGACCTACGGGATCATCTGGCAGGACGAATTCGAAGGGCCCGCCGGCCAACTGCCCGACTCGACCCGCTGGCAATTTGACTTGGGCACCGACTGGGGCAATCTCCAGCTCGAGTACGATACGGACCTGCCCACGAATGTCAGTCTCGACGGAACAGGTAACCTGGCGATCACCGCGCGGCAGGAGCGCTACGGCAATCAGGACTACACCTCGGGCCGGATCAAGACCAAGGATCTGTTTGAACCCACCCACGGCCGATTTGAAGCCCGTATCAAGGTGCCCGTTGGGCAAGGCATCTGGCCCGCGTTTTGGATGCTGGGCGCGGATATCGACCAGGTCCGCTGGCCAGCCTGTGGCGAGATCGACATCATGGAGTATCTGGGGCATGAGCCGCGGATTCTGCACGGCACGATCCACGGACCGGGTCATTTTGGACCCAGCGCCGTCACCAGCACTCACGTGTTGGGGCAAGGTGGCTTTCATCTCGGCTTTCATGAATTTGCCATCGAGTGGGAAGAGAATACAATCACCTGGTTTGTCGACGGCTTTGTCTATCATTCCGCAACGCCCGCCGATTTGCCCGCCGGCGCAACCTGGGTCTACGAGCACCCGTTTTTCGTCCTGCTGAACTTGGCGGTGGGCGGACGCTGGCCCGGGTCACCGGACGAGACCACGGTTTTCCCGCAGACCATGCTGGTGGACTATGTGCGGGTTTATGGGATGGTCCCGGCCGACCAAGCCAACTAGTTTTTTCCTGCTAGAACCGACCTGCAATACAAAACCCGGTCTCACCAGCAGCCCCCGGACAGAATCCCAATTGCACATTCTTGTTGGGTATCGATTCCCATTGTTCTCCAGAAGAAGTCAGCGCCCCAACCAGGGCCCCCACCGCACCGAAGGTGACCGCGCCCATGCCGGCCTTGGCGCCCGCCGAAAAGCTGAGCATGCCTTCGGGATCATCGCCCCCGGAATATCCCACCATAGCCCCCAATACCGCCCCTGCACCCAGGCCAATCAACGCACCTTTGCCATGGCCGCTGGGTTTCACGCTGGACTCGAGGCCGTAAATTTCATCGCGCGAGACCTGCACCTTGGCTCCGCCATCACTCGGCGCAATGGTCAGGGATGTTTCGTCCAGGTCCAGCAAGGTACCGGTGACGGTCCAGGTGCCCTCGCCCGTGTCTTGCCGAACAGTTGCCCGGACTCGCCCGCCCTGTTTCAGGACCGGAATTTCGGCGGCCAAAGACGCTGAACAAAAGACAATGATCAGGCACACTGCTCTGAGCACATTCTCGCCATATTTTTTTGCCGACATGACTGGTCCTCCGTTCGAGATGTTTGGCCTGGGGAATCAGGCTTTCTGAGACAACCACAATCTGCAAACGAAGGGCCACATTGGGCAATCAACGGAAACAGCTCACCACATTGCTCCACAAGCACTTACAAAGCCCGACAAGAAACGCGGCATCCTCAATTGTCTGTCGAATAAAACACCAGTGTCGGGAAAACAACACACTGCTGCGGATCCCCGCACCGAGTTCATGGGGCGCAAAAAAGGCCCCAGGCAATTGCCCGGGGCCCCACTCAAACCTGAAACCGAAACCGAACTAGATCGCCAGATGCAGATAGGTCCGAATCTCCCACTCCCGGCCGTCCGGCAAGCCCTCGGGATAGAGTTCGCCTTCCAACAATTCCGACTGCCCTTCCGGCATATAGCGGTTCGAATACCGATCCAGGGTCCGGTAGGTGCCCCGCACACCGACCCGTGTTTGCGGCAGACTGAACCACTGCGGCGTGCCGAGGGTGAACGACAGATCGGCCATCACCTGCAGCGGATAAGTCAGGTTGTGGTCACGGTGATAATCATACGCACCGTAGTCGTTGAATTTCAAGTGACCGGCCAAGGCCACGGTCGGCCAGGCGATGCGCGAATCGGCACCAAAGCGTTTGACCAGACGTTCGTTGTCCCCGTTGGGCTCGGCGGTGCCGAAGTAGACGTGGCTGATCATGCGCGTATTCAAGCCCAGGCGATTGACGACCCGGCAATTCACTTCCCACAGGTCACCGAAGCTGCGCGCCGGTGTCGAACCCGGGAACGCATAGACCATGTCCGTATCGGAGATGAACAGGCCCGCATCAGCCGTCGTGTAGTGTTTGCGCATGCTGAAGCCCATGCTGGCGGCAAAATTGCCATTTTCCCGCACGTCGTTGTCCCAGCTCCACATCCAGGTCGCCGGAGTGGGATCATAACTGATCATGATCTCACCTGCAGTCGTCTCGCGGTTGCCGCGCACGGCAAATGGGTCGTCCTGGGTATTGCGCGGACGTCCAGCGGTGCCAGCCAGTTCGTCGGAGTGCGGCATGGGACCGACGATCGGTTTTTGCCACAGGAAATTCGGACCGACCTGCCACTTGCCCAAGGTCACCGCTACGCCAGAGATGGCGTTGACCTGGTTGCCCGAGCCGCTGTCTTTCAGGGTCCAACCGGTGTAGGTCGGAATCGCGGTCGGGCCCGCTTCGGCCACCAGCCCCATGTAGGCGCCCTGGCCATACCAGTTCCAACGGCCCTTCTGCCAGGTGAGCTTGCCCTTGAAGCCGAAGGTATCGTCACTGTTGACCGTATCGGAGCGCACGTCATCCGGATTGACCGGACCACCGGCTGCGACGATGTCGTTATCGACCAGCTGGAACGTTTCGCCTTCACGCGGCTGACCGGACCACAAAGCGCCACCTTCTACACCGAAGGGTCCGACCTTGGTGGTCATCCGCAACGACGCCTTGCGGGTCGAACGGATGGGAATGGCCACCGAACTGGTCAGTGCCGTTTGTTGGGAAAAGTCTTCCTGGAACATGCCCGTCCAGGCGGTGCTGCCAATGGTGCGGTTGTACTTCACGAACACCGCCGGATTGGCACCCCACCACAATTGCGGCCCGAAGGCCAGCTTCAGGCCGGCCAGCCCCTTCTTCCCGGCGATTTCAACCCCCACCGGCGCTTCGCCATTGTAAATATCGACGTTCTCACCGTAATAGGCATCGCGGTACAAACCGAAGAAATCACCCTCGTACTGCCAATGCAGGTGGCCCGTACGGTAAAAGGCGTCCAACTGGAACAGGCGATCGTCCCAGGTCACCGAAGCCTGATAGACCTTCACCCGCTCCAGGGATTCCAGCTCCACCAGTTCACCGTTGTTATCGGACAGGGTCTTGGACTGACCCCGGTTTTCGTAATAGATCTCGTCGATGGGGTTCTTCGCCACCCGCCCCAGGACATTCAGCGACACCCGGCCGACGACCGCGTCGTTGGGCTTGGCTTCGATGTCGGCGAAAAAGGATTGGGCGTGATCGAAGCCCAGGAACGAGGGGAACCCCTCCTGCGGCGTTTCGATGGGCGGCGTGGAAATATTCTTGCCGCCTGTGCTGTAGGTCTCGAACTCCATGCGCAGACCGGACACCCGCACCTTGCTCAAGGTATCACCCTGCAGGGCCGCCGCATCGCCGCGGGCCTCGACCACCCCGCCCATGGCCGAGATGTTGCCGAAGTGCTCACGGATCTTGTCGATGTCCGTGTCTGCCCCGTAGGGATCGAGCTGGAAGGCGTCGCGCAGCACGTAGTAGGCCGCACGCGGGTACACTTCATAAATGCCCCGCACATCACTGTAGCCCTTGGCCGTGATGCCCCACCACTCTTCGTTCATGTTGTTGTCGCCCTCGCTGTAATCTTCCGGATAGCCCGAATTTGGCCAGGAAGCGTTGGTATCGTGGATGTCCAAACGCTCTTCCTGCTTGTACTTCCACCAGCCGTCGCTCCACTGGAAGATCAAACCGCCGATGGCATTGCCGACCCTGCCCTTGCCCGCGGACTGCTCATAGATCTCACGCCACTGTGCGAGCAGATAGTATGCTTGGGTGGACTGGTCCTCGCGCATCGAAACGGCATTGAAGGCGTCGGCGCCAAATTCCGTGAAGAAGGTCGGTACGCCCAGTTTGTCTTTAACAACCTGATAGAAATCGCGGGCCGAGGCGCCGCGATAAACGTTCGAACCAAAGACATCCAGCCCTTCACACTCTTCAGCAATGATGTCGATGTACTGCAAGTCACCGTTGGCCATCGCCACGGGGCGGCCCGGGTCGCGCTGCTTGATGTCGCGGATGATTTCGCCAAACAGGGAATACAAGTGCCGCGCTCGCGCATCATTGCGCTCGCCATCGGGCAGCGCCTCGATTTCGAACGAAGACCAGCTCAGGCCATAGTTGTTCTCGTTGCCCAACAACCACATCAGCACGCCCGGGGTGCCTTGGAATTCGTCCACCAGGGCAGCGATCTCCGCCTTCAGGATCGAGCGCACTTTGGGATCAGAGTAGTCCGTGATCGGCAACCAGGCCCCATCGATCGTCATCCCATAACGACCCACGGTGTGGTTCAAAACGGTGAAAATCCCATATTTTTCATACACATACTGGACCCAGCGCGGCGGCATGCCCACGTAGTGCCGAATCGTATTGACGCCCATGCCCTTCAGCAATGACATCTCCTTGGCCAGCGAGGCCTCGATGATATCATCGGATTGGTCCCAAAAGGCGTAGGTGTAGTTCTGCCCGATCGGCATGTAGCCCCAGTTCATGCCCAGGACCATGAAATCACGGCCGTCGACTTGCAGGCGTGACCCGCTGTCATCGGCAATGATCTCGATTTTGGGCATGTGCACCGGCTCTTTTTGGGCCAGCGCAGAACACGGCACCAGGATCAGCAACAGGGCAACAACCATGGTACGGCACGATGGATAAACTTGGCGGCTAGGCGTCCAGTTCACGGGATTCTCCTTGAGTGGTTGGCGTATCGGGGGCGTCGATGGCATTGGCGGCCACAACCTCCCGATACCAGTGGGCACTGTCCTTGGCGGTTCGATCCTGTGTCTCGGCGTCGACCGCATAAAGGCCGAACTTCTTCTCGAAACCGAGACCCCATTCAAAATTGTCCATCTGGGACCAGGCAAAATATCCTTTGACCGGCACACCGGATTTAATGGCCCGCTGCACAGCCAGCAGGTGATCACGGAAATAGCTGATGCGCTTGGTGTCTGCGATCCGTCCTTCGGCATTGGGCGGATAGTCGTAGGCCGCACCGTTTTCGGTGATGTAGATTTTGGAGGGGCAATAGTCACGGTGTACAGTCATCAGGCTGCGATAGAAACCTTCCGGAAAGACTTCCCAGTCCATATCCGTAAGCTCTTCTTTGGGAGCAAGTTGCACCGCAACCCGCTTGCCTTCATCGTCCTTCCGCATGACGTTGCGGCTGTAGTAGTTCAGGCCCAGAAAATCCAGTGGCGCCGAGATGGTTGCCAGATCTCCGTCCTGGACAAAGGGCATGTCCGGTCCCGTCAGATGGCCGGCGGCAATGCGGTCGGCCACGGCATCGGCGGGATAACTGCCCTTGAAAACCGGGTCCATGAACCACCGATTGAAAAAGCCGTCGAACCAGCG
>RCNC010002661.1_pt1 | contig 11848 bp, 8 predicted proteins | sample 2041301 | NCBI WGS metagenome assembly RCNC01 (sample SAMN09708231, study PRJNA481090) | Marine sediment metagenome, whole genome shotgun sequencing project. | biome: marine sediment; feature: ocean; material: sediment; isolation source: Sewage treatment plant 13A marine sediment (STP13A) ... | reverse complement strand
TCACAGCTTCGAGAGCATTCAGATCGGCAATCCAATCTTCATCAGATTTTCCGTCAATGGCACAAACCCAAGGGGTACGTTGCAGGCTATATGCTGTTTGTACGATCATTGATTACCTTACCTAATATTCGATACATTGGGCCGTACTACTGTTACAATCGACAGGGCATCACAGCCCCTGAATTCGCTCGTTTTGGCCCGTCCGGCGGCGGTGAAGTGCCTTTGTGCGAACCGCACGGTTTGTACCAAACTGTGCGGTTTTCGTCCGCGCGTTTCCTTACGGATGCGCGACGCCTTTATGAAAGCGTCGGGTTTCATGACATCCCCCACCCCGAAGGATTTCCCGACAGTTTTCGCGAATTTGTCTACTTTATGGAGCGTCGGCTGGTCTGATTTATGACGTGCTGACTTGCGGTCCAAAGCTATCCGCAAAGAACCGGTGCCAATTCCCGCCCATCAAGCCGGCCACTTCGGCATCATCGAAACCAACGCGGCGCAAACCGTCGGTGATATTGCCAAAATGCCGGTTGTCTTCAAACCATGCGGGCATTGGTGGGAAACCGGGTGCTGTGGCTGATCCTTCGCCGTAGTCGATTTCTTTGCTCCAACGACCCACTCGCATCCATTCGACGACGCTGTCAGGTTGGTCTTGGCAAAGGTCTGATCCGATGCCGAAGTGTGCGGCACCAAATTGTTCAGCCGCTTGCGCAATCATCTCGCAAAAGCTTTTGACGGTGCAATCGCCCTTGCCCTTAAGGTGATGCGGATAAAGCGAGAACCCCATCATCCCGCCGTTCTGCGTGACGGCGCGCACCACATCATCGCGCTTGTTGCGCAAGGCGGGCTGCCATGCATGCAGGTTGGCATGGGTGATCGCGATAGGACGTTGTGAAATTTCAGCCGCTTCGATGGTGGAACGGTCGGCAGAATGGCTCATGTCGATCACCATGCCGACGCGGTTCATTTCTTTGATCACTTGGCGGCCCATACGGGTGATGCCGGGATCTTCGGCCTCGTAGCAACCTGTCGCGAGCAAAGATTGGTTGTTGTAGCTTAACTGCATGAACCGTGCGCCCAGTTTGTGCAGAACTTCGACCAAGCCAATGTCGTCTTCGATTGGGCTAGGGTTTTGAAAGCCGAAAAAGATCGCTGTGCGCCCTGTTTCGCGGGCCTTGTCGATATCGCTGGCCCATTCACCGTGAAAGATCAAATCAGGGTACTGTTCAAACCAGCGGTTCCACTGTTCGATATTCAGGACAGTTTCGCGAAAATTCTCGTGGTAGGCGATGGTGACGTGGACCGCGTCCACACCTCCATCACGCATTTGGCGAAAGATTTTCGGCGACCAGTTCGCGTATTGCAGACCATCGACAAGATACATTTGCGACTACTCCGGCGTGCCAGAAGAAATGTAGGCAGTTTTGACGGTCGTGTAGAATTCCGCCGCATAGCTGCCTTGTTCGCGTGGCCCGTAAGAACTGTCGCCGCGGCCACCGAATGGCACGTGATAATCGGTGCCAGCCGTGGCCAAGTTTACCATGACGCAACCAGTTTGCGCGTTGCGCCGGAAATGCGTGGCCCGCGCAAGGCTTTTGGTCACGATGCCGGATGTCAGGCCAAAACGCGTGTCGTTGACGACATGCAGCGCCTCGTCGTAGCTGCCCACTTTGATCACGGATGCCAGTGGTGCGAACATTTCTTCACGGTTGATGATCATATCGTTGGTGGTGTTCAAGAACACGCCGGGGGTCATGAAATAGCCGTCCGTATCGCGTGTCACGCGTTCGCCGCCGCATGCCAGTTCTGCGCCCTCGGATTGGCCTTTTTCAACATAGGCAAGGTTCTCGTTCAACTGCTGTTCGCTGACGACAGGACCGATTTGTGTTCCGGCGACCTGTCCATGACCCACCTTCATCGCTTTTGCGCCCGCAATCAGTTTTTCAGCAAATGCGTCATGCACGGCCTCGTGGACAACCAAACGCGAGGACGCCGTGCATTTCTGACCTGTGCCTCCAAAGGCACCGCCCAGCGCGAGCGTCACGGCCAGATCAACGTCCGCATCATCCATCACGGCCAACGCGTTCTTTGATCCCATTTCCATCTGTACTTTGGTTAGGTTCTGAATGGCAGCTGTCGCAATTCCTTTGCCCACAGGTACTGAACCCGTAAAGGAAATCGCATCGATTTTGGGGCTTTCCACAAGACGCTGACCCACATCACGGCCCGCACCCATCACGAGGTTAAACAACCCCTTGGGAATGTCTTGGCGCGAAATAATCTCTGTCAAAGCCACAGCAGAAGCGGGCGTGATATTCGCAGGCTTCCAGATAACGGCATTGCCGAACGCCAAGGCAGGCGCGATTTTCCAGCTCGCGGTTGCCGTAGGGAAGTTCCACGGGCTGATGATTGCCACAACGCCCAATGGTTCGCGGCGCACGTCAACTTCGATACCGTCACGGGTGCTGTCGGCTGTGTCGCCCATCTGGCGCAGGACTTCTGCAGCAAAATATGTGAAGAACTGACCAGCGCGGAAGACCTCGCCTTTGCCTTCGGCGATAGGTTTGCCTTCTTCACGGCTTAGCAATGTGCCCAATTCTTCGGCGCGTGCCATCAACTCGTTGCCAATCGCGTTCAACACGTTTTGTTTCCGCTCAAGCCCGTAGGCAGCCCATTCGGCTTGTGCTGTGCGTGCAGAATTTAGCGCATCTTCCAATTGATCGCCGCTCGCCTGGGCAAAAACGCCAACGATTTCAGACAGATCAGACGGGTTGATGTTTTCAATTTCGGACGGGCCTGACACCCATTCGCCTGCGATATAGTTCAGTTGTGTTTTTGTCATGGGGTGCCTACCTTTTTGCGCTATTGGCGCGAATTTCGCGTGACATTAGTGGGGCGGTCGGGGCGAAGTCAAACCTATATCGCAAGGTTGCCAGCGCAGGCTTGCTGACGTTAAATGCAAAGCAACACTGTTTAACCTTGAAAGTACGGCATGCCGCAAGCCAGCCCGACTAGCCCCCCCTTTAACATCCTGATTGTCGGCCAACGCGGGCGGTTGGAATATGAGGCGTTGCTGTTTGCCGCCTCGTTGCGTCAAAGCACGCCAAACTTTCAGGGGCAACTTTTCGTGGCAGAACCCCAACCCGGACCACTTTGGGACAATGATCCGCGCATGACCCAATCGACCAAAGACGGCTTGATCGCTTTGGGCGCCACAATGGCGCCATTTGAAAGCGTGCATTTTGGTCAATCCTACCCGCATGGCAACAAAATCGAAGGCCTGTCGGTTCTACCGCCCGAAGAACCATTTGTATTTTTTGACACCGACACGTTGATTACGGGTGACCTGACCCAAGTCGCCTTTGATTTTGACCGCCCTGCTGCGTCGATGAGACGGACAGCAACTTGGCCTGTAGAAGAGCTATATTGGCCCGGCTACACCGCCATTTGGAAATCGCTTTATGATCGGTTTGGTTTGGATTTTCAAAGCACGCTAGATACCACACAGCCAGACGAATATTGGGAACGCTATCTCTATTTTAACGCGGGTTGGTTTTTCGGCGCAGACCCTGCCGCATTCGGCGCGCGTTTTGTGGATTATGCCACATCCATTCGTGACAATCCCCCGCCAGAGTTGGTGATCCAACCCCTTGATCCTTGGCTAGATCAAGTGGCTTTGCCGCTGGTCATTCATGCGTTTGGTGGCGGTAGACCCGGGCCGGAACTGCAAGGTCTAGACCGTGATGTGACGTATCATTACCGCGCCTTGCCACTGCTTTATGCGACGGCCAATGACGCGCAAGTCGCTTTTTCTGAAGAACTGGCGGCACCCAACAAGATCAAAAAGCTCCTAAAGCTTTACGAGCCTTTCAAGCGAATGATCTATCAAAAACGCGGACATAAAGTGCGCGCGATGTTCGACCGCGCGAACTTGCCCCGCCGCGAACGCGCGATACGCAACAAGATCAAATCTGCCGGTTTTTGGATGCGTTAACTCGCGAACATGCCGCTTTCAGCAGCAAATCCCTTGATCTCGATCGGGTTGCCGGATGGGTCGCGGAAAAACATCGTCCATTGTTCGCCTGGCTCGCCTTTGAAGCGCACGGATGGGGCAAGGATGAAATCGGTTTGTCGGTCTTCCAAGCGACCCGCCAAAAGCGTCCAGTCTTCCAATGGCAACACGACGCCGAAATGCGGCATCGGCACCATGTGCTCACCCACCTTGCCCGTCGCCTCGTTCGCGAAAGGTGTGCCCAAGTGCAGGCTCAGTTGATGCCCGAAAAAATCGAAATCGACCCAAGTGTCGGTTGACCGCCCTTCGGTCGCGCCCAAAGCATCGGAATAGAATTCTCTTGCAGCGTCCAGATCCAAAACATGAAACGCGAAATGAAAGGGTACAGGCATAGATTTGTCCTTTTTGCACTGGGCCGTTGAGTGCCTGTGTAAATCCGCCTACACCTTGCCGCAACGCATTTTAAAAGGGAGACCCGATATGACTGATGGCCCAAGCTACGGTTTTGATACACTGCAAATTCACGCAGGCGCACGCCCTGATCCGGCAACTGGTGCGCGCCAAGTACCGATTTACCAAACAACCGCATATGTATTCCGCGATGCAGAACATGCCGCGGCATTGTTCAACCTCCAAGAGGTTGGCTATATCTATTCGCGTCTGACCAACCCGACGGTCGCCGCTTTGCAAGAACGCATCGCGACACTCGAAGGTGGCGCAGGCGGCGTTTGCTGTTCTTCTGGTCACGCAGCCCAGATTATGGCGCTGTTCCCGTTGATGGGTCCCGGCCTGAACGTTGTCGCGTCCAGCCGTCTTTATGGTGGAACCGTCACGCAGTTCAGCCACACCATCAAGCGCTTTGGCTGGTCCGCGAAATTCGTAGACTTTGATGACCATGAAGCTGTCGCGGCGGCTATCGACGAAAACACCCGCGCCGTATTCTGCGAAACAATTGCGAACCCCGGTGGTCACATCACCGATCTGGACGCGATTTCTGCAATTTCTGACGCGGCGGGTATCCCGTTGATCGTCGATAACACCTCTGCCACACCGTATCTGTGCCGCCCTATTGAGCATGGTGCGACATTGGTGGTTCATTCGACCACAAAGTACCTGACCGGCAACGGCACCGTCACAGGTGGTTGTGTTGTCGATAGCGGCAAGTTCGACTGGACTGCGAATGACAAATTCCCATCCTTGAGCCAACCAGAGCCCGCATATCACGGCATGAAGTTCGCCGAGACCTTTGGCCCGCTCGCCTTTACCTTCCACGGCATTGCCATTGGTCTGCGCGATCTGGGCATGACACTGAACCCGCAAGCCGCACACTATACGCTGATGGGCATTGAAACCCTGTCACTGCGCATGGACCGCCATGTCGAAAATGCGATGAAAGTCGCGAAATGGCTCGAGGATGATCCACGTACGGATTATGTGACTTATGCGGGCCTCGAAAGCTCGCCTTACGCGCATCTGGTTCCTAAAATCTGCCCACGCGGTGCTGGCGCATTGTTCACGGTAGCCGTCAAAGGTGGGTACGATTCATGTGTGAAACTGGTCGATTGCCTTGAGATTTTCAGCCATGTGGCCAATTTGGGCGATACGCGCAGCTTGATCATTCACTCAGCGTCCACGACGCACCGCCAGTTGACCGCTGAGCAGCAAGAAGCTGCAGGCGCAGGCCCCGGTATGGTGCGTTTGTCCATTGGCACCGAAGACGTCAATGACATCATCGCCGATCTAGATCAGGCGCTCACAAAAGCGACATCTTAAACAAAAGCAACCCGCCCGCGCCCTTGGCGTAGGCGGGATTGTGCTGTAGGGTTCAGATGCGGGGGCAAACGCGTTTTGCCGGTTACAGCAACATGCTAGAGCGTGCAGATGACCATCAATTTTGCGCTATCACTTTCCTTTGAAGGGATTGAACTGCTTCAACGCATGCAAAGCGGATGGCGGCGGATCGGGCGTGTCCAAATCAGCAGCACAACACTTGATGCCGATCTGACCGAATTGCGCCAAAAAGCGATTGCGTTGGCCCCTGACGGGATCACCACAAAGCTGATTATTCCCTCCGATCAAATTAAATTCACAGCAATCGACAGCACCCAAACAAGCCAAGATGACATTGATGCCGTCCTTGCAGAGGCCACGCCTTACGCGCTTGCTGACCTCGTGGTTGATTGCGAACGTTTCGGCGGGCGCACCCATATTGCTGCCGTGGCGCGCGATACGTTGAAAGAGGCCGAAAGCTTTGCCTCAGCACATGGGTTTAACCCTGTGGCTTTTGTGGCGATCCCCGAACCATTCACCTTTCAAAAAGAAGTATTCTTTGGGGCCACCGAAAGCATGCCCGTGATCTTGGGCGCAAATGCGACAGTCGCGCGCGATAATCGGCCTGTTTTCATTGCGGGCACGCGGTTGAAATCGCGGCTATTGGTGATGGACGACGCTGAGCTTGCGCAAGAAGACGAAGTCAGCGTTGCCGACTTGATCGAAGCTGCATCGCAACATGTCACAGAAATCGCAGCACCAGCCCCAATCGCACCACCATCTTTAGTGCACAGCGACATAATTCCCGCTGAATACTGGCCTACCCCTGTTGAAACCGCGGCCATGATCGCGCCGCAGCCCGCGCCTGTTTTGGCACATTTGCCGCTTTTTGATCGCGTAATCCCAGAATTCCATCAGCCTGTTAAAACAATCGAAACGCCTGCTTTGATGGCCCTCGCGCATGCGGGCTCTGCCCAAGCACCAAAACTGGGTGCCGCAGCGCCGACGGCCAATCGCGCGCCTTCGGTTGCTGCGCCTTCCACTCGCAAAAGCCCGCTGGCGATTGCTGCGGGTGTCGCTATCGCTGCTTTTATAGGCGGGCTAGCATGGTCGCAATTGGCACCGGATGACAGTGATGCCCCCATAATGGTCGCCGAAGATGGACCGCAAATCTCTGAGTTTGCAGCGACTGCCTTCGGTGAATCCAACACGCAAGACACTGTTTTACCTGTAATTTTAACCGCCGAAGCGTCAACCACTGTGATCGCAGCGCCTAGCACGATAACCGCAAGCGCCCCCGATACACGGCCCGAGGCGCCGCAAGCCCCTCCCGCGCCTCCGGTTGATGAACAGTTTGCAGCACAAGTCGCAATACAGCCCGTATTGGGCATCGTGCCCAGCCCTGCGGAAGCAGAAGTTTCTTATGCCGCAACTGGTGTTTGGCAGCGCAGCCCTCGTTTTCTGGACATCCCGTCTGGTGCGATCCCCATGGAATTCGACCGTCCGGTGCAAGCGTCGCAGCCTTTGCGCGCAGCGCAGCCAGCAGTTTTTGCGACCACACCATTGCAAGATTTCAGCTTTGCGGCACCCGCGAACCCTCCATCAGCTGATACCGTCTTTGCACGCGATGAAGACGGGTTCATCCAAGCGACGCCCGAAGGCACGCTCACACCTGACGGCGCGGTCGTCATTGCCGGATTGCCTGATCTGAACATCAACTTACGCCCTTCGTTGTCGCAAGATGATCTTGACCGCATGACCATGTTGGCCCCTGCCCCGCAGGGTGTGATCATTGTTGATGGACGCCCCAACTTTTCAACACCGTTGCGACCCGCAAATGCGCAATTGCCACAAACAGATGAAGTTGCCGAAACACCTGCGCCGGCGCCCATCGCTCTTGGGGGTGTCGGATTGGCTGGCTTGGAATTGCAAAACACCGGTGCAGTGCTCCTTGATACGTCGACGGTAGAAGACCGCGCAGCCAACGATTTACGCCCACAATTGCGCCCGAACGGGCTCGCGCCTGCGACGGATCCCAACACGCCAGATATCACTGATATCCTTGCCGCAATTGCTGCCGAAGATGCGACCTTGCGTTTTGACAATAGCACCTCGCTTGCGGTCAGAGCATCGCAGCGCCCCGCCGTCAGGCCCGCGCGTTTCAGCGCCATTGTTGCCGCAGCCCAGACACTACCCCCAAGTGCGCCCGCAGCCGCGATTGTCGCGGCCGCACCTGTAGCCCCACAAAACTACGAACCCGTCCCCGGCGGTGTCGCCCGTGCGGCCACCCAAGAGGACGTGATCCGTCTACGCGACATGAACCTGATCGGCATCTATGGCAGACCAAATGCGCGCCGTGCCTTAGTGCGGCTTAGCAACGGTCGCTATGTGCGGGTCGAAGTCGGCAGTGCGCTGGACGGCGGCGAAGTGACCGCGATCGGAAACGAGGCTCTTAACTACGTCAAGCGTGGCCGGACATATGCCATAGAAATGCCTAGCGGTTAACGACCCATATGGAAACTTTCCTTATTCAAGCCACGATTTACCTAGGTGCTGCAGTGATTGCAGTACCACTTGCCGCGCGTTTGGGGCTGGGATCTGTGCTTGGGTATTTGCTGGCGGGTATCGCGATTGGCCCGCTGACCGGGTTAGTCGGCACCGAAACAAAAGACCTGCAACATTTTGCTGAATTTGGCGTCGTGATGATGCTGTTCCTCATCGGTCTGGAACTTGAGCCACGCGCGCTTTGGAATATGCGTCAACGCTTGCTGGGGCTGGGTGGGTTACAAGTTGGCCTGACGATGCTGGCAATCACAGGCGGCGGTGTCGCGATGGGCTATGACTGGGGCACGTCGGTCGCAATTGGGATGATCTTTGCGCTTTCGTCCACGGCGATCGTCCTCCAAACCCTGACCGAAAAGGGCTTGATGCAAACAGGCGGCGGCAGGTCCACGTTTTCTGTTCTACTGGCGCAAGATATAGCAGTTATTCCGATGCTTGCATTGCTACCTTTGCTGTCCGTTCCTGTTGTCGTCTCGCTGGCAACGGACGGATCGATCGCGGTTATTGATCCCGACGATGCTCATAGCGCCACGGTGAGTTTGGTCGAAGGCTTGCCGGGTTGGGGTGTCACGCTCGTGACCCTCGGTGCTGTTGCCGCAGTGATCTTGGCGGGCACGTTTCTGACGCGCCCCGTTTTTCGCTATATCCACCATGCGCGCCTACGCGAGATGTACACTGCACTTGCCCTGCTGATGGTCGTGTCGATCGCAGTGTTGATGCAAATGGTTGGACTATCGCCCGCGCTTGGCACGTTTCTTGCAGGCGTTGTCCTTGCCAACTCTGAATTCCGGCACGAGCTGGAAAGCGACCTTGAGCCGTTCAAAGGCCTGTTGTTGGGGCTGTTTTTTATCACGGTTGGCGCAGGTATTAACTTTGATCTGCTCTTTGGTGACACCGCCCGCATCCTTAGCCTTGCGTTCGCGGTCATGGCCATCAAAGGTGTCATCCTTTTTGGTTTGGCATTGCTGTTCAAACTGCAAAAAAAGGACCGCTGGCTGTTTACCCTTGGCCTCGCACAAGCGGGTGAGTTCGGGTTTGTTCTGATCTCATTTTCACTGACCCAAGGCGTTCTGACCGATGCACTGGCGGGGCAACTCTTGCTGATTATAGCACTGTCGATGCTGATCACGCCGCTGCTGTTTATCGCCTATGAGTTATTGACGCGGCGCATGGGCGATGCCGACCCAGAAGAACCCGACGAGGTCGATGAGAAAGGTACCGTGATTATCGCTGGCATCGGGCGGTTCGGTCAGATTGTGAACCGGTTGGTGGAAAGCGCGGGCTTTGACACGGTCGTGGTTGATAACAATCTGGCGACCGTGCAGATGATGCGGAAATTTGGTTTTCGCGGATTTTTTGGCGATCCGACACGACCTGATCTTTTGAATGCCGCCGGACTAGAGGACGCGAAGGTTCTGGTTGTCGCGATCGACGACAAGGCAAATGCTGTAAAGTTGGTGCGCTATGCGCGCAAAACACGCCCTGATTTACACATCATCGCGCGCGCGCGCGACCGCGTGCATGTGCATGAACTGTATGACGCAGGGGCCAATGACATTGTTCGCGAGATGTTCGACAGCTCGCTGCGGGCCGGTCGCTATGCGTTGGAAAACCTTGGGCTAACAGAATTTGAAGCCGCCGAGCTCGAGCAGCGCTTCTACCATCACGACCGCAAGGCCTTGCGAGAGTTGGCGGCCCTTTGGGAGCCAGGTGTCGCTGTTTCCGAATTGCCGGAATATGTCGCGCGCGCCCGCGAATTGAACAATTCACTCGAGATGGAATTGGCTGCCCGCCAGCAAACCAACGAACGCAAAACCGAAGACTAGCCGTCGCTGACGCCCGCTTCTGCAAATGTAGCCATGCCCGAATGACAGGCGACAGCCCCTTTCAGAACACCAATAGCAAGTGCAGCACCGGACCCTTCGCCAAGACGCAAACCAAGCCGCAACAGTGGCTCTTTGCCCATGGCATCTAGCAGGCGTTGATGCGCGCCTTCTGCGCTTAGATGTCCAGCGACCGTATGATCAAGCGCGCCATCGAAAGCCTTTGCAAGGGTGAGTGCCGCAGCAGAGCAGATGAACCCATCAAGAATAACTGGAATACGGTGGTGGCGGGCAGCAGCAATCGCACCGGCCATTGCTGCCAATTCACGGCCACCCAAACAGCGTAAAACCTCAAGCGGATCGCGACTAGCATGCAAGGCCAGGCCGCGTGCCACGGCATCGGTCTTGCGTGCCAAACCGTCATCATCAACGCCCGTGCCACGCCCCGTCCAATCAGCAGCGTCACCTCCCAAAAGGGCCGCTGATATCGCCGCGGCAGAAGTCGTGTTGCCGATCCCCATTTCACCTGTCACCAAAAGATCAGCGGCAGGGTCAACAGCGTTCCAGCCGGTTTGCAACGCATCAACGCATTCCGCTTCGGTCATCGCGGGGGCAGTCGTGAAATCAGCAGTCGGTGTGTCCAGTGACAATGGGTATACATCCATCTTCGCACCAAACGCCTTGCAAAGCTGGTTGATCGCCGCACCACCATGTTCAAAATTCGCGACCATTTGCACAGTCACTTCCGGCGGGAACGCCGACACACCTTGCGCGCAAACACCGTGGTTGCCTGCAAAAATAATGACCTGAGGCGCATTGATCTGCGGCTTTGCGTCGCCGCGCCAACCTGCATACCAAATCGCTAGATCCTCGAGCCGCCCCAAGGCACCGGGAGGCTTGGTCAATTGGCCGTTGCGATCTTGCGCGCCCTGCATGGCCTTGGCATCCATCCCGGAGGCCGCTGCAAGTGTGTCCCGAAAGGTCGAAAGAGTGGTAAATGGCGCTTGCATCAGGTCCTCGCTGGGGTCAATCATTGGGACCTGTTTAACGCAGAATGACCTGATGAAAAGCCTACAAAGGACGGACCAATTGTTTAAACACGACACGGCCTTGATCCACCGCGTAGACCTCCCCGCTGCACTTGGGCTTTTGACCCGTTTGCCGATTGTCTTAGATGGCGAAAAGGCGGTCGCACGCGGTGCGGCATCCTCTTGGGCGTACCCGTTGGTCGGTGTGATTGTTGGTGGCGGTTTGGCAGTATTTGCATCCGCGCTGCTGTGGCTTGGCATACCGGCGGGGATAACCGCAGCCTTGGTCTTGGCCACCTCGGTGATCGCCACGGGTGCGATGCACGAAGACGGATTGGCTGATAGCGCCGATGGGCTGTGGGGTGGTTGGGACAAAGCCCGCCGCCTTGCGATCATGAAAGACAGCCATATCGGGGTTTACGGCGTTTGTGCGATTGCCCTGTCACTGTTGATCCGATGGCTCGCGCTAAGTGCCGTTGTCGCATTCGGTATCCACTGGATGGTATTCATCGCGGTTGCGACGCTGAGCCGGACCAGCATGGTTGTGCTGATGTCAGCGATGCCAAATGCGCGCGCAGGTGGGCTAAGCCAAACAGTCGGACGGCCAGCCGCAAGTACGACTTGGCTCGCAATTGGGATTGGTTCTGTGGTTGCGA
>RCNC010006021.1_pt1 | contig 11851 bp, 6 predicted proteins | sample 2041301 | NCBI WGS metagenome assembly RCNC01 (sample SAMN09708231, study PRJNA481090) | Marine sediment metagenome, whole genome shotgun sequencing project. | biome: marine sediment; feature: ocean; material: sediment; isolation source: Sewage treatment plant 13A marine sediment (STP13A) ... | reverse complement strand
TCGGTTTCTGCATTGACAATAAACGCCAGCGCTTCGACAGGGTCGAGAATGCCGCGGTCCTGACCCGGACCACTGGTAAAACCAAGCGCAGCCGACCACGACCAGATGTGACGGTCATCACCGAACAGGGACTTTGAGGCGGCAGACAGCATCACTTCTAGCCGCTCTTCTTCCCAAGTCGTCACGTAAAGCAACGGAGTACCCGAAGTTATTACCCGGGTAATCTTGTCTGAGGGAGATTCGGATGTTTGCATTATTTAGACCTTCGCTCACCAGGGCTTCAGATAGGGGAATATGACAACGATAAACAGACAGCTTAATCTTACATTAACCAGACTGTATCAACTCATGACTTAGATCATCGGACGAAAGAGTTAATGACATCAACCGCGTCACTGAAGTAGTGATCAATCGCCTGTTCAGCATCATACCCGATCGGCCCTCACACGAAGACTATCATTTGCAAGGAGACTATTGACCCAGATCATTGATACAAGCCGGCCTGCTATCTATAGTTGTCTGCAAGGAAGCACAGTAACTGCTGCTGTTTGCAGCTTTTCGAAAAGTGACCGGAACCTATTCCCAACTCGACGAAGCCATCTCCATGCATGCGCCCATTGAATCGCACCTGACTATTGTTCCCGGCGAAGTGGAATCTTTCAGCGCCCGGGAGCAGGTATACATCACCAACCTGAATTCGGCCCTGGCCAATGCCTACCTGACACCGGGCACCGAACAGGAACACCAGCAGGACTACAAGGTCGCACTGCGCCGTTACCTGGAAACAATGACTTTCCTCGGTCGCCGCCACCGGATGTTCGAGATTGCAAACCATCGATTATTCAAAGCTGCAGACAGTCTGATCGTACCCTACGATGCGCATGGCAGTTTATCGATCTATGCGGTACACAAGGATTCGGAAAAGCCCATAAAGCAATTGCGCCTGCCTCACGGCACACTGATCACCGATGCACTGATCACCGAACTGACAGGGGTCAAGGGCACAGTTATCGATCTGGAACGCGAGATTTATCATTTACATGTCGATGACATGCCCACTATCCAGGTTGCCCGCCTACGTGACCTTGCCGGCTTGCTCAAGCGTCTGAACAACTGCGGAAGCCGCCATGAAGCCGTGTATGTTCTGCGCTTCCTGGTGGCGCGTCTTTGCAGCAGTTCATACCGTGGAATGCCGGGTGCCAAGAATCTTAAACCCGAAATTTCACGCGTCCGCCAGGAACTGGCGGAATTTATGAACGGACCCTTCGCCGAACGCCTTCGCCTGCCAACAAGCATCCTGGTGCGCAGCATTTCCGGGCTTGTATCGCAGCCAAAACTAATCGACGAGGTCTGGCAGGACACCATTGATCTTTCCGAAGTACATGTGCGAGGCAGTGCGATTACCAACGAGATACGCAGAAGCACGCACCATGCCATGGGCAAGCATACCCTCAAGCTTTCGCGTGCATACCTCCAATGGCTCGAAACGGGTGAATCGAGGTTTCCTGATCCGGAGCGCGAAACAGTCGGGCCCGCTGACGAGGCTGCACGTTCAAACCCGCTCGTAACCGAATTGGTGAAACGCATTATATCCAACCTCGAACAACTCCTGGGTAGCGCGCAGATAGCCCGGAGGCTCGATGAGTGGCGCGACGCCTATGCAAATGAATTACTCCGCTGCGAATCAACCAATACGCTGGAAGAGGAACTTGAGTCGCTGGTCAATAAGGGAATCCGTGCCAAAAACCAGTGGGTCTACCAGCACCGTCTGCGCAGCCTGATGAGTAAACTTCGTGATGGTGCCTGGACGGCAGATGCACGTGAACCGTTTGAGGTGGCGTTGCGGCAGTTACAGGAGACCCTTCCGGAAGACGAGTCCTTCCCGGTCGAAAAAATTGAGGAAAATGCATGTAACGCGGTGCAAACGTTCTGCTCACGTATCCGGCATGATCACCAGGATGCATTGTTTATGGCACTTGATGAATTACTCGAGCTCTATGCCGGGGGTAATCAGTTTGCTGCCTTTGAGCGCAGTTGCAGCCTGCGGCGTGAACTCGAGCCCCTGGCCGGTGACGGTGTATTTACCACCCAGCGTTACCTGTTACACCAGCTTGATTGCATCCTGGAGGAACTGGGATTCTTCGCCTTGAGGCATGTCGCCTCTGACTACATGGAGAATGGCGTCAGGCTGGCTGAGTGTTTGTCTATTGTTCATCTTTGTGCCGGAAACCTGGACCGGGATGGTCTGTTCTCACGCGAACTCTGGGACTTATCGGCCATGCTCGTGAACCCCTCGCGAAGCTCAAATGAACTACTGGATGTACTGGAGCAAATTCAGCGCAACTACCACCGACTTATACACCGGGTCAGCCATGCTTATGAAGTAATGGCTGAACACCTGGGTTACGGGCCTGACGAAATGCGCGCGGTATTGGCCAATTTCCAGCGCACCATGCATGACCTGAATAGCCTGGTTCATTTTTCCGACCTGGCGCGGACATTTTTATCCGAATGTATTCGGGACAACACGAAAACGGAAGCGGGTGGTACCGGTGGAGACCCCTGGGATTTCGTTCATCTGTCACACACCGGCGATATAAAACACCGTGTCGAAGACAGGCAGGCCACCAGTCTGCAGGGGCGCTATGGCGGTAAGGGCAGCGGTCTGATTTACATCGCATATCTCGGTATTCCCACGCGGGACGGATTTATCATCCCGACCGCCCTTCCGCGTCTGGACCTGCACAAACGTGAGCAACAAAAACTCGAACGCGAAGTATTACAACACCTTCGCTTACTGGTACAGGATATAGAACGCAACGAAGGCCAGTCCCTGGCTCTCGGTGACCCCGATGCGCCGTTGTTACTTGCAGTCCGCGGCGGTTCGGTATTCTCAATGCCGGGGATGCTGGCGACCATGGTATTTGTCGGTATGAATGACACTGTCGCCGAGACCCTGGCGCGCGAGGACGAGTGGTATGCCTGGGACGCATACCGGCGCTTCCTGGTATCTTTTTCAGCGGCTGTCTGGAACGTCGACCTCGAGGCGCATGACCTGGTTGAGAAAGCCAAACGTCGCCATGGTGTAACACTTAAGACCGATCTGAAAGGCAGCGCCATGCGTGAGGTGGTTGAAGCCTCGAAAGATGCCATTCGGGCGGCAGGGCATGCGGATCACCTCGAAGCGATACTCAACGATCTTGAACTCCAGTTACAGACAGCCGTTTGCGCGGTTCACTCATCCTGGGACCTGGATCGGGCAAGGCAATACCGCGCCATCAAACACCTGAGCGAAGGCTGGCACACGGCTGTAATCGTCCAGCAAATGGCTTCGGGTAACCGTATCAATAAACAGCAACTAAAATCGGGCATTGATGAGATGCGCATCTCCCTGACCGGTGTCATACCCAACACCCGCATGCAGACCACAGGTTTCCGGGAGTTCACGGGTGACATCAAATTCAGTGCCTGCGGTGACGACCTGGTCGGCGGCATCACGGCAGCAAAGTCCTTTGAACCCGTTCAACGCTTACATAGCCTGGCCCCCATGCTGGAACGTAAACTCAACCACGTCGGCGCGCGTCTGCGGCGCTTTTTGGGCTCAGATGCAGAAATTGAATTTACCGTTGACCGGGGCGTTTTGAGTGTCCTGCAGGCACGCAGCGCGCAGATGAACCACAAGTTTATCCAGAGAACTTTCGATCAACCCGGGGAGCCATCAGGCCGTGGTATCGGCATCAGCGGCAGCGCTTTTCGTGGCCGCGTTGCCTTCAACGAGACCGACGTCAAACGCCTGGCAAGGCAGACGGACGAAATCGACAACGAAGCGGATGGTATCCTGCTGGTGCTGGAAAACCCGGTTCCCGATGAGATCCCCCTGATTTTGTCAGTTAACGGATTGTTAGCCGCACGCGGAGGTTCCACCTCGCACGCAGCGGTCTGTGTACATGGCATTGAAGATCAGTCCTACACAGCCGTTTTGGGTGTACCTGAGCTCAGGGTGGGCGAAGACAAGGCCGTGCTGATAGGAACTGAAGGGGAAGCTGAACATACCTTCGTAGCCGGGGATGTACTCTCCATCCACGGTCAAACCGGTGAAGTTTTTGCCGGATCACTGGGCCTGCTTGAAGTAAAAAAAAATAGCTAACGTGATCAAACAAGCGACTGATTATCCCTGTAGTCTCTTCCTCGACGTCCTGTCTCGTAAGGTCCTGGTAAGACAACACCCCACCCGTAGGGTGGGTAACTTGTTACCCACCAATGGTTTTAACATCCGACGATGGTCCGGTGCGTAACGAGTTACGCACCCTACGTTCTTTAACCGAACCGCACCCGTAGGGTGGGTAACTTGTTACCCACCAATGCTTTTAACATCCGACAATGCTCCGGTACGTAACGAGTTACGCATCCCTGCGCCCCCTACGTTTAGTTCAGGTAATATATCCGCAAACACTACCGGAGCACTGCCGTGAACGATTTGACACCCATCCAGGTCCGGGTACTGGGCTGCCTTTTGGAAAAGAAGGAAACGACGCCCGATCAATACCCGTTGACCTTGAATGCACTGCGCAATGCCTGTAACCAGAAAAGCTCCCGTTACCCGGTTGCCAATTACAGTGAGGGCGAGGTCGGTCATACGCTGCGTGAACTGGAGGCCCTGGACCTGGTAAGCGAGGAATGGGGAGCACGTGTGCCCAAGTACCAGCACCTTGCTAACAAGGCTCTGAACCTGTACAGCCAGGGAATCGCGCTGATTTGCGTGCTGATGTTACGCGGTCCGCAAACCCTGAGTGAATTGAAAACCCATTCGCATCGTTTGTTTGATTTCGGCGACCTGGACGATGTGCAATTCGCACTTCAACACCTGATTGAGCGCGAACCCCCACTGGTGACCGCCCTGCCTCGTCAGGCCGGTCAGAAAGAAGGTCGCTACGCACACCTTTTAAGTGGTGAACCGGATATTCCTGAGCCATCCAGACCAGTCGCACCGGCTTCTTCCTCACCGGGGATGGAAGCCAGGGTAGCGGAACTCGAGACACAGTTGGAAGACCTGCAGAACAGGTTGAAGGCAATTGAAGATCGCATGGGCCCGGATGAGGAAAAATTCGCCTAACCTGCATGTTGGTGAGAAATGCGGGTCAGAGATGAAACTGCTTTGTCAACCAGGTGGGCGAGTATCTTCCTAATCACTAGCGGATCTTCTTCTTCTGTGGAAGAAAGTGTTTTTTTAGCCGCTATTAAATCATTCTCAGTTTTTATTAGTGCCTTTTCAGCCTTTAAAATCGAATCTTCAAGGGCAAGAAGCGAATTTTTATAGTTATTCTTTTTGGTTTCGTTTGTAGGGTCGGCTAGCATTGCCTGGTAATCATCAACAGCAGTTTTCGTCTCATGCAAACTTGGAGCTGGGTTGGGCCAAGCATATTCGATTAGACTTGACTCCGCCTTAAGCACTCGATCAATTCGACGTGCATTATCCTTGTTGGTTAGATTAATAAATTTTTCAATAGTATCGCCGTGCCGAACAGTGAGATTAAAAAGTCTGTCTTCAGCCTCCAAACCCATTCGGGTTCTTACTTCTTCTGAGACTTCTACATCAATGTTGGCGCGCAGGTTGTTGCCCCAGAATCCGGGACTCTTAGCCGAAAGTTCTAACCCATCAATTGTGATGATAGCTTTGCCTGGTAAGGGATTTTGTGATTCGTCTAGCTCTGGATTATATAGTCTGACAATAAGCGCCTGGCTGCCACCATTCAGGTAAAAATCACGTACGGCGTAGCTGAGAGGTCGTTCAACATCCAGACCACCAAATTGTCTCTCAAAGTCACCGAAACTATTTACGGTTGTCGGCTCTTTGTTCGACCCTAAGCGCGTTCGACCAAGAAAAGCGGTAATAGAAGTGGCAACTCCCGTAATTGTACGAACACCACTAGGAACCTCCTCAATATAGACGCCTGGATATGTTGTTGCTATGGGCATAATTTTCTCCTTCCAAGTTAGTCCTACATTGTTAATGAGCACCAATAGGACATTTCAGTGTCATTAACCATTTCCTACTCCACTCTTGTTGAGTATAGGTAAGAAAAAACCTATTCACAGGGCAAAAAAATCCACACCACTACTAGCTTAAGAATAGCGAGCCAGGAGTGTGATCTGGATTTATCTTTTCAGTTGAACAAGCACACTGACGGCGATACTGCCTACCTACTCACCGCGGTACAGCGGCGTCAATGCAAGGCCTTATACAAATGAGCACCAATGCCATTATTGCCAGTTTTGCGATACCAATGCTGGACTCAAGCTGGATGAACTTTGTCTTGGGTCAGGTATTGTTTTTACTATTAGCCATGGCGCTTTGGCGTCACTTTGGGCGACAGAAAAACTAAGCGAATTTCACTCAATAGCCCGGATATTTTGTGATATTCTGAAGGTTCCCTCCATTGAACCCAGATGATTATGAATCACTCCGGCCAGACTACCAAGACCAGCGCTGCCCCCATCGGTCATGTTATCCGAACGCGGTGGTTAAACTTTCGACGTAAACGCTTTTGGCTTTTGGTCTGCATTCTGCTTTACACACTATTGGGCTTCTTCCTGGCGCCCGTCATGGTGAAAAAAGGCATTGTCTCTTTGTTACAGGAAGACCTGGGTAGACAAACCCAAATAGAGAAGGTGCAGGTAAACCCTTATGTACTGAGTCTTAAAATTCAGGGGTTCGAGTTGGCCGACAAGGATGCTGCACGCCTGGCATCATTTGATGAGTTTTTTGTGAATTTTCAGTTATCCAGCTTGTTTAAAAGAGCCTGGACATTTGACCAAATCCGTCTGGTTGAGCCTTATTTTTTAATGGAACGGTTTGATGAAACGGACTCGCGGCTAAATCGGATCATCACTGATTTCAATGCTCTCCATCCAACTGAGACCGATCCGGTACAAAAAGATGAACCCACAGGAACCATGCCACGACTTTTGATTCATGATCTGAGCATGACGGGAGGTCATGTAGACCTGAAAGACAATCTTCCCGCAACAACTGTGGAAACCCAACTTTCACCGATCAACATATCCATACAGGACCTGAGCACTTTACCCGACCTGAATGGCCGGCAATCGGTCACCATACAACTGGCTGACAATGCCCGTTTGAAATGGGACGGCAGCCTGACACTCGGCCCGCTGGACTCTGAAGGTGAATTGACGCTTGAAAACCTTCACCTTGACCCGGTCATTGCCTATCTTCAGTCCTCCATGCCATTGGAGTCGCTATCAGCGACACTCTCTTCTCGTTTCAAATATCATGTACACATGGATCTTGGCGGCTTACCTGAAGTCATGGTCAGCGACCTGGACGTTGAGCTTGAAGCGGTCGAAGTCAAGGGGCTGACACCGGCAACGGAGATCATCAACATCCCCAGTCTGTCACTCACAGGTGGTGTGCTGCATTACCCGCAGCAAAGCCTGCAATTCTCCAGGCTTCATATCGTTCAACCACAGCTGGTTGCCTGGCTAAAAGAAGATGGCAATCTTAGCCTGGCAGATCTTGTTCCGAGCACAGAAACAACAGTGGAGACAGACACTTCCACAACCAATACCGTGCCCTGGCAATTTGGAATTGACGAATTTGAATTGACTGGCGGTGTAATCGATTTCTCGGATAACAGTATCCAACCCGCAGCCAATCTTAATTTGGATGATCTGGCGGTCTCATTGTCAGGGTTCAACAATCAGAACAATACAAGTATGCCGGTGAAGATCAATGGCAAGCTTAGCCAAGGTGGCGGTTTTGGTATGAACGGCACATTGAACCTGCTGCCCGATATCAGCCTGACAGCGACCATCAATACACAGGAATTACCACTTAACATAGGACAAGCTTACGCGCAGCAATTTGCTCACATACAAGTGAACAAGGGCAGCCTCACCAGTGACATCGAATTGAATTATTCTGGCGGTCAGAACTTGAGCGCAAATGGCTCCATTCAGATTTCCGACCTGGATATAATCAACACCATTGATGACGGCCAGTTACTGAGTTGGGATTCACTCGATATAGACCAGTTTCAGTTCGATTTGGCCAGTGGCAGTGTAGCCTTCTCCCAATTAAGCTTTGACCACCTATTCGGCACGTTTGTACTGGATGAAAACAAGGTCACCAATATTGCAGCACTGATCATAGAGCAGCAAGAACAAACAAGCGATAGCAATGCAAAGCCCATGAATTTCGTCATTGGCGGCATTGTTATTAAAGACAGCTTAATGGATTTTTCAGACCTGTCTCTGCCATTACCATTTGCAACTCACATCATTAATCTGGATGGCAGTATTTCCACCATTGATACGGGCAGTGACACGCCTGCCAATATCAAACTTGAAGGACAGGTGGATGAATACGGCCTGGCACGAATCAACGGCAGCATGAACGTCATGGACCCGATCAAACATACCGATGTCACGGTTGAGTTTCGCAATCTGCTGATGTCAAACCTGTCCCCCTACACAGTTCAATTTGCAGGTCGCGAAATTGACAAGGGCAAGCTGAATCTGGATCTTGGCTATGTGATTGAACAAGGTCTGCTCAATGGCAAAAATAACGTCGTATTGAATGACCTTGAACTAGGTGAAAAAGTCGAGCACCCCGATGCGGTCAGTCTGCCGCTTGGCCTTGCAGTTAGTCTGTTAAAGGATTCAGACGGTGTGATCAAGATTGATCTTCCAGTCACAGGTGATATCAATGATCCGGAATTTGAAATTGGTGGTGTTGTCTGGCAGGCCATTTCAGGCATGATTACGAAGTTAGTTTCTGCACCATTCCGCCTGCTTGGCAATTTGATTGGTATCGATTCTGAAGACCTTGGCCAGTTTGAGTTTTTGGCTGGACGTTACGACCTCACCCCTCCTGAGCTTGAAAAAGTTACCCAACTCAAAGAGGCGCTACAGCAACGCCCGGAACTGGTCGTCGAAATAAGCGGCGTAATAGACCCTGCGCTAGATGGTGCCGCTCTGAAAAGAATAAAGCTTGTAAGTATCGCTACCGAGCGCCTTGGTGAAGAAATCGATTCGCAGGACAACCAGACAATGATGCTGGACGATAGAATTCGAAAACTGGTCAAGGCGATGTTCAGTGAACGCTTCCCGGATGTTGACCGGACTGGCATTAAAACGCAATTCACCGCTCCACCTGCCTCCGACCCTGAGGGTGATGCGGTACTGGATGAACTCGCCTATGCCACCGCACTGTGGACGCAGATGCTTGATGCAGAGACCATCGCCCCCCAAGAGCTTTCCGAGCTCGCCTTGGCAAGGGCGCAAGGTATAAAAGATGCCTTTCTCTCCAGTGGAAAGTTTGCAGAGAACCGCGTGGTCATTGGCTCAACCAAAGAAGTTGAATCCGAGGATCAGGAATGGGTTGTGTTGAGGTTATCTGTCGCTGCCAAGTAGGCATTTATGCCCGCATAAATGCAGCTGATTGATTTTTCAATGCCAGCGATACTGGTTCTCTGGCCTGCCTGCTGGCATAATCCCCACGCTCATTTCACTTCGAAGTTTCAGATATCCACATTGATCGAACAGGCGCACGCCAGGCAATGGTGCGGTAGACGACGCCCAGCACCCGGGACATAACTTGGGGATTACGGGCAAACAGAAACCGTAATGGAAAGGGTGCACTCAACACCCATTGACGCATAGGCTGATGAGGCAGAATTCGCATAGCTCGCAAATTGGTGAAAAATGCGGGTTAGAGCAAAAATGGAATCAACGCACGGCGCCTGGCCGGGTAGTCTTTAAATGTCTCCCGGTACCAGCGGTGATGCGCCAGTGCCCTCGGCACCAGATTTGCCATGGTCCAGATAGCAAATACCCCGCCCGCCAGCGACCAGGTCGCTATCGCCCAACCCGTCCACTGGATGATTTCACCGAGGTAATTCGGACAGGATACCCACCGGTATGCGAAACCATAGGGAATCTGATAAACACCTTTATCACCCTTGAGGTGACTCAAACGGGCTAACTGGCGATCCGAGATCTTATTGAGGGCCATACCGGAAAAGAAGACCAGCACGCCAATGATAAACTGCGGACTGCTGAGCCACAGATCGCTATATTTATCACCCTGGCTGGCAATGGACCAGGCATTGAGATAAGCGTTGGTCGTGTTGAAAATCAACGCCATCACGAGTATCAGCCATGGCATGTTCCCGCCTTTTTTTAGGGTCCAGGGGTAGATAAAGACGCGATGACAGTAATGAATCTGCCATAACAAAAACAATAATAGAGAAGTTGTATTCAGCTTGGCATAGAAAATCAGGATACAGGCGAACACCAGCACGGCGGGTGACTCCATGATGAACCAGCCCAGGCGATTATCCAGCAAGGGCCCCCAACCCCGGCGGATGTGTCTTCCATAGGGTGCCCTGATGAAAAAAAGCAGTACAAAGACCGGTACCGCGAGCGCGAGCGTGCCATAGGCAACCCACTCAAATGACTGGTTCATGAACTGCTCTGGATTCAATGTAGAATATACCTAATATCACTAGTGTCCGGTTAAAACTCGAATAGATTCAATTGCATATCGTTTTCCATCTGTTCAGTGCTCCTTTTGTTAATGGTAAGTGCTTGTTGTAGTGATATTTTCTCGAATGGCATGACTGAGAAAATCTGTAGCATTGTGTAGAGTGAAATATCCAGGTTGAGCCGTTTGCGGACGATGGCAACCAGGACGTATACCGAGACTGCAATCCAGATTTGTGACTTGACTGCGTTCTGGGAAGTGCCGAAGAACCGTTTGATGCGAAGGTGTTGCTTGATCCATTTGAAAAATAATTCCACCTGCCAACGGCTTTTGTAGAGTGCGCAAATAGTCAGCGCGGGAAGTGTTGTCTGATTGGTCAAAAACACCAGTGTCTTGCCGGTTTCTGGGTCTTTGAAACGGATGCGTCGCAGATGGTCGGGATAGTCCTGCTTGGAATAAAACCCATTCAGGGCGATGGTCTGATCGCAGATTATGCCGCTGGCCCGATCCGTTGGTGCTGAGTAGACCCGATGGGCGTTCAGGTTTGACTTGGCGCGAGTAACGAAGAAGGCTCCAGCCTGATGCAAGGTATGAAGACGGGCAAAGTCTACATACGCGCGATCCATGACGTAGATCGCACCTGCTTCTGGTGCCAGCAGATCGAGGACATTGACGTCGTGCATTTTGCCGTCCGAAATGTGGATAAAACTTGGGATGGGGCCACGTAGATCGAGCAAGGTGTGCATCTTCACCGCTGCTTTGTTGGAACGAAATGGTGCCCAGGGGAATACTGACAGACATAGGTCGATAGTTGTTGAGTCCAGGGCATAGACTGTGTTGGTCAGATCCAGCCCCAAGCTGTCGTTGGCGTAAAGCTTGCGAGCCTGAGCGATCAGTCGTTGGGCGAAGTCGGCGTAAATACGCCAATCGCGTCGTTCGTTGGCGTCGGCCAGTGTTGCACGCCTGATTGCTCCGCGAAAACCCATGTGGTAAAGCTTGCTGGACTGGGCCGACAAACAAGCTTTGATATCGCGCAGACTTTCGCGGTAGGTCAGTTGAGCAAAAGCCATGACCCGATAGTGTTCGGTACAATGCAGTGTCCGCACTTTGAAATCGCCATCGTAACGGTTGACGATCCGGGTGAACGTAGTCCACGGAAGGAAATCCATGAGTTGAGCAAACAAGGTCTTGCCGGTGTGCATTGGTCTCTCCGGGAATCAGGTTCCCGGAAGCGTGCCTGAAATGGTATTCTCTGTTCAAATCGACACCACCTTTTTTTACACCTAATTTATTGACAGACAAGGCTTTTTGGCAATTCATCAATCATTTAACCGGACACTAGTG
>RCNC010003292.1_pt1 | contig 11854 bp, 10 predicted proteins | sample 2041301 | NCBI WGS metagenome assembly RCNC01 (sample SAMN09708231, study PRJNA481090) | Marine sediment metagenome, whole genome shotgun sequencing project. | biome: marine sediment; feature: ocean; material: sediment; isolation source: Sewage treatment plant 13A marine sediment (STP13A) ... | reverse complement strand
TTTTCTCGGGAGCCGTTCCTATGCTGACTAAACGGAGAAGTTGAAGGGAAAGATGCGATGAATGCACAAACTTCAATATGGCTTTACAAGATGCAATCCTGGTGTCAATCGAGTGGAATGGCGGGTTAAATCAGTTGTGAAACAGGTCGCAGAGGATCTTGTATTTGGATCTGCTCAGCGGCAACACCGTAGTGTCCTTTAAAGAAAGTGCATACGTGCCGCCGCCGGAGTGATAAAAGGAATCGATTTCATTGAGGTTGACGAAATAGGACCGATGTGTGCGAAGAAAGCAGGTGGGAAGGATCTGCTCCAGCCGATTCATTGTTTTCGTCAACAGTTCCATTTTTCCGTCTTTGAAGTGAAGTTCAACGTAGGGCCCGTCCGATTTCATGTAGTGGATGTCTTCAGTCTTTACCAACCGATACCCCTCGTTTGCTCTTACGCTGAGGTATCTGGTACTAGCATCGTGTTTCTTTGTTCGTTCCTTGACTCCGTTGAGCACTTCCTGTAATCGCTGTTTCCCGAAAGGCTTTACGATAAAATCAAGGACACCGTATTGAAACGCCTCCAGCGCCTGATCGGGGTAGGCTGAAATGATGACCGTATGAAAAGACTGCGCCGCGGCCGTCTGCAGCAGCTTGTATCCGCTCTCGCCGTGGAGGTTGAGGTCCAGCAAACACAAATCAACAGGATGCTGACCCACATGCTCCAGGGCTTCAGCCAGATCATGAACCATGGTTATGGAGCCAAGCTGGTTGCCCAGTATTTCGCAGCAGAGTTGCTGGGTGTATTCCGCGGTGGGAAACTCATCTTCAACAATTAATATATTCATTGGCATCGGTGGTTTTCCAGGGCTCAAATGGACGTTGGATGCTCGATGGCAATGGTGACCTTCCATTGTTCATCGTCCAGGCTGTAGTCTAAACTCCAGTTGTCCTTAAAGCTCTCATTCAGCCGCGCTTTAATATATTTCAAGCCCATGCCCTCATGGATTTCGTCTTCCAGTTTCCGGGATATCTCTCCCAGCCGTGAGCCCTTATTGGACAAGTGATAGACAGTCCGCCGTTCATCGCCTTCACATGTCAGCCGGATCGTACCGCTTTCCTGTGATTTAAAGGAATGGGTAAGCGAATTTTCGATCAGCGTGTGGAATATCATCGGGGGAACTTGTGCCTCTTCAACCAATCCGTCGGTTACAAGCTCATAGGTAGAGCCCATTCGAAAGCCCATGAGTTTTAAATGTGTTTTGCACAGGTCAATTTCCTGATGAAGGGGAATCAGTTTCTTGTCCGCAATACGGTTGACCATTCGAAATTCTTCAGCCAGCGCTTCAATAAGCTGTAAGGCGTTGTCCGGTTTCTTTTTGATCCAGCTCATGATGGACTGCAAGGTGTTTAGAATAAAATGGGGCTGAATATTTTTCTTTAGAAGGTCAACCTCCAGGCGGGATGAGCGCAGCTTGATTTCCTGTAACTGCCTGTTTTGATCATGAATTATGCGACTGATGGATAAGACAATACAAAACAAAAAGACAACATCGCTGGCTATATAGAAGAACACGTGGCTATCAATTCCCTTGGTAAAGAGACTTGGATATTTGCAAATCCGCCAGATGATCAAACCGACAAATGCAGCAACACTGCCAGTGGTTTTCCTGTACATGCTGTACAGAAGCAGAACTCCAGCCAGGACCGGCAGTACTTCATAATAAGCGAGAAGAATATTTTGATTGATTGACTGCAGCCAGATTAAAAATAGGGAAACCAGGATGGCGAAGGGAACGACAAAGGCTTTTTTCGGGATTTCATATGTATAGATGACAAAGGTGACGAAAAACAACATGGATACGATCATGCCATATTGAACCAGCCAGATTATCCAGGTGAAATATTCAGCGCTAATATCATTATACAAATTGAAGATCGTAATAAGATCAAAGAGCAGAGTAATGAAGCAATACAAGGCAAAGAGGAGATATGAACGGTGGCGGCTGCCGGCAAAAAACATGGCGAGACAAAACAGGCCGGTTATCAGAGATGCTCCCCCGACAAATACCCGGGAACTGCTTTTGTAGGAATAATCATAGAGAAAGTTGTAGTGATACCCGATCTCGATTCTTCCCAAAGGAGTTTTGCGCCCGGTATGAAAATTGGAGAGCCGGATGGCAATCGTGTGACGTCCGGGATTTGTCAGGTCTCTTTTCAGCCTGACCATCCTTTTCATCGGACCTGAAACTTCATCTTCCAGAGAGCCGGCAACCTCGCCGCCTGTACCAACCAATTCGCCATCCCAATACAATTCAAAGGCCGATACCAGCCCCGATACGGATATGGCCAGGATATCAAACTCACTCTGGGTGTCCTCTAACTGAATATCTGCACGATACCATTGAATCCCGGGCCTGTGTTCGACATCGTGCTGATCAGCGAGGGGGTTCCACCTGACCAGATCCAGGTCACCGATGGACAACGTTGAGCCATCTCCGGTTTCATAGTACCAGTGTTGGATGTTGCTGGAATATTCTTGAGAGAGATCGTATGTATTAGTCGTAATTGGATCGGCGGATTGGGCGAAGATCGAGCTGGAAACGAGTGAAGCAATTACCAAAACAATATATACAGTACACCTGAAAAGATATGAGCCAGTCAAAATAAACACACCTTTCTCCAGTCGCTCCAGCACCTGGTTCACCAGCAAGCGTGACAGACTCGATTGTCGGGTGCAAGCGCTTGCGAAAGCTTCCCTGCCGATGGCACCAATTACTGGGAAAACAGCGCGTATTTATGGGGGCATGGATGGGGACGGCGCTTACGAGATTGTCACCCTGGCAGGGCTACATTTTATCGCTTTTCTTCCAGGTAACGCCCAGCTTCTTCATCTTGCGCAGGAGGGTGGTCTTGTGGATCCCGAGGGCCCGGCGGTCTTTACCCGGTGACCGTCGAACCGGGCCAGTGTGGCTTGGATCACGGCCTCCTCACGGCTGAACCCGGTGATCTGCTCCGCCGCCCGGTTCCAGGAGGTGATCCGCCACTCCGGCGAGACGGTGAACACACCGTGGGCGATGGAAACGTTCAGCGATTCCATATGCGCCGTTCATGGTCTTTTGGAACCGAGCTGGATGTGGAGTACGATGGGCAGATTCAAATTCCCCGTGTACACATTGTGACCAGCAAGGAGCAATAGAGATGAAGAAGGCATTTTTGAGCACTTCGATTAGTAAATCCTGGCATTTACTGATGATCGGACTGATCGTGTTTGCCGGGGGGCCGGTCTTGGCTGAAGAGCAGGAGGAAATTGCTGAGAAGGCCAAGCCTTCAATCGAGGTAACTCGCATCGAGGTCAAGGTAGGGGAGGAGCCGAACACCTTTACTGAGAACGTTTATATCGTGGTAAATCAGCAGTCCAAGGACGCCATCATCATCGATCCCGGATCCAGGGATGAACGGATCGATTCCTTTGTCGAAGCACATGGACTAAGAGTGCGGACGATCCTGAACACCCACGGTCATCACGATCATTGCGGGGCCAATCAATATTACGCCGAAAAGTTCAAGGTGGCGGTGGCGGCCCACGATGAGGACGCACCTTTTTATACAGGCGATCAGAAGAAACAGAAGCCCGGGAGTTTCTTCGACAACAAGGAGCAGCTTGCCGTGCCCGGATTCGAAGTCAAGGTATTTCATACCCCCGGGCATTCTCCCGGCAGCGTGTGTTACCTGATCAATGGAATCCTCATTTCAGGGGACACCCTGTTCCGGGAAAGCGTGGGCCGCACCTGGGGAAAGACCGAGGAAGAAAAGCAGGAGAAGACCGCGCAGATGGTTGCCGCTATCAAGACGTATTTACTGCCGCTGCCTGAGGACACAGTGGTCTATCCGGGGCATGGTGCGTCGAGCACGATCGGGTATGAGAAGAAGAACAATCCTTTTTTGCAATGATCCATCGGTCGGGTTGTGGTTATTCGGAGCGTTGCCGGCCGGTTTCGACGAGGTGCTCCGCACTGGTGAGCTGGATAACCTCTTCGTACTCCCTTCCGGGGGCGGGTGAGGCCTCTAAGGGCCTGATAATGGGAACCCCCATCCAAACAGCAACCGCCGTCCATTAAAACACTTGACATTTGTATATAATGGTTATATACTTTTTTCATGAATGACACAAATCTGTCAAAGTGTAAAGGCTTCCGGTGGGATGAAGGAATCCTGGAAAAGAACCGGCTTGAACACAAGGTCTCAAAGACCGAGCGTGAGCAGGTCTTTTTCAATCATCCACTGGTTGTCCCGCATGACTCGGAACACTCCGACAAAGACGAAACCAGCTTTTGTTTGCTGGGACAGACGGATTGGGGCAGGTTTCTCTTCATCATTTTTTCCATTCGGGATGAGGCCATCCGAGTCATATCTGCACGTGACATGAGTAAAAGAGAAAAGAGGACATATATTAGAAATGCCGAAAGTTAAGAATAAAATCCCAAAATTCAAGAACGACGACCAGAAAAGAGATTTTTGGGCGAATCAAGACTCCTCCGACTACATCTATTGGCGGCAGGGGAAGCGTGTTGTATTTTCCGCGTTGAAACCGTCGACCAAGACCATCTCCCTCCGGCTCCCTGAAGCCATGCTCGAGAACCTCAAGCTGCTTGCCAACAAGCGGGACATTCCTTACCAGTCGCTACTCAAGGTCTTCCTTGCGGAGCGAATGGAAAAAGAGTTCAACCACCAGTATTGAAAAATAGCAGGCTGACCAGCCGCGATTTTTCACAATGCCCGTAGCGGATTCGTTGTGAGATATGGCGGCTTGCCCATCATCAGTCGTCCAGGTGTCACGGCTCTTGCTGGTGCAGGAAGCCGGGCCACCTGTCTGCAGGTGGTAGTGTGCGTTGATCAGCCCGGAGAAAGAAAACGTGTCAGTACTCAACAAGGGTATCAACCCGAATCGGAGATAAACCGTGAAAGCAAAAGCGTTAATATATTGCGAGAATGAATTTGGAAAGATAGATGGCAAGGTTGCGAACGGGCTTGCCAGACATTCGGAAAAGTACGAGATCCTTGGAATAATAGACAGCACAAAGGCCGGTCTCGATGCTGGAGAATGTCTTGACGGCGTAAGAAATGGCATCCCGATATTCCGAAGCAGCAAAGATGCCATCGATAATCTGGGCTTTGTTCCGGAATACTTCATCTATGGCATCGCGGCGCTCACGGCATTTCTGAACCAAAAGGACAGAGGGATTATCTTGGCCGCAATGAGAAAGGGGATGAACATCATAAACGGCCTGCCGGAATTTTTTACCGAGGATGATGAATTCATCCAAAAGGCAAGAGAGTATGGCGTTCAAATCCATGACATGAGAAAGGCTCCGATGAGAAAGTACTTGCATAATTTCTCGGGGCGTATTTTTAAAGTCACAACTCCCGTTATCACTGTGCTTGGTACAGATTGTGCGGTTGGCAAAAGAACAACGGCGGTCAAACTGGTTGACGCATTGAAACTAGAAGGTCTGAAGCCGGCATTTATTGCAACGGGTCAAACTGGATTGCTTCAGGGCGCAAAGTATGGAGTTGTGGTGGATGTTTTAAGTTCGGGTTTTGCAAGTGGTGAGGTTGAAAATGCAATTCTCGATGCTGATGAAAATGAGCACCCGGATATTATTGTTGTGGAAGGTCAAGGCGCTCTGAGTCATCCGGCCTATACGTCATCACATGCTATTGTCAGAGGTTCTGTGCCCGATGCGGTCATTTTACAGCACCCGCCTGGAAGAGTGAATCACTGTGATTATCCCGATGTGCCCATGCCCACACTGGAAAGTGAGATCGAATTGATAGAAGTGTTTTCAAAAACGAAGGTTATTGCCATCACGGTCAACCATGAAGACATGACTGATGTTGAAGTAATAGACACGATAAATGAGTACGAAGCCAGATATGAACTACCGACGACCGATGTTCTAAAATTTGGCTGTGAAAAGCTTGTTGAAACGGTATTCAGGGTGTTTCCGGGGCTGCGCAAAGAAAAAGCCATACTATGTTGACGCCCAGAATTGAAATGAACCTCGAGAAAATAGCCCATAATACTAAAATAATAAAGGGCTTATATGGTTCAAAAGGCATTGATGTTGTCGGGGTGACAAAGGTTGTCTGCGGAGACCCCTATATCGCCAATACCCTGGTTAAAAGTGGAATAAAAATTCTTGCGGATTCCAGGATAGAAAATATCAGAAGAATGCGTAACGCCGGCGTGCAGGCACAGTTTCTCCTGTTGAGGACCCCCTGCATGAGCCAGGCCGAAACCGTGGTGAAATATGCTGATATAAGCCTGAACACTGAACTTGCCGTCATCAAAAGACTCTCAAAATATGCCCTTGATTGTGATCGTTCCCATAAAATTATATTAATGGTGGAACTGGGAGATTTAAGGGAAGGGTTGATGCCGTCGGATTTGGAGAACACCGTTCAGCAGGTATTGGAACTTGAACACATTGAGCTTATTGGAATCGGAACAAACCTGGCCTGCTTTGGCGGCGTCAAACCCGATGAAGAGAAAATGGGATGTTTGTCTTCAATCGCTACGGATATTGAAGAAAAATACGGACTAAAGCTGGAAATAATATCCGGCGGCAACTCGGCAAATTACGATTGGTTCACGTCGACAACGGATGTCGGAAGAATCAATAGCCTGAGGTTGGGCGAATCAATATATTTGGGATGTGAAACCCTCAACAGAACACCCATCTCAGGGCTGTACACGGATGCGTTTACACTGGTGGCAGAGGTTATTGAATCAAAAGTAAAGCCGTCTGTTCCCTATGGGGTGGTTTGCCAGGATGCATTTGGTAATGTTCCTGAGTTCGAGGATCGTGGCCACATACGACGGGCCATTCTGGGCGTCGGATTGCAGGATGTTCTTGTGTCTGGGCTGACCCCCAGGTCGGATATCGAAATCCTTGGGGCGAGCAGTGACCATATCATTGTTGATGCAAAGAGTATTGACTTGAACGTGGGAGACGAAATTAAGTTGGACCTGAATTACGGGGCCTTACTTTCAGCGATGACATCTCCATATGTAAATATAGTATCCAGCAACCGAGTGAGTGCTCAGGTTTATTGCGAAAGGGTTGAGCAAAATTACCGCCGTCACATGCAGCTTCTCCCAACAATGCCAATTAAGGAAGATAAATCACCACTCATCAGTCTAAACAATTTAGGGTTTAATTTAATATTTGAACCATCGATAAAAAATAACTGCAAGTATATGGTTCGAGAAGCAATTATTGATAAAATCGGGCGGATAAGCAAAAATTTGGATAGGAAAGACAAAACACTGATTATCCGCTCGGCATGGCGATCTTTTGAACATCAAAGACTGTTATGGGAAGAACGGGTGGAATCCCTAAAGAAAGAATATCCAAAAAAGGAACTGGAGGAAATTGAAGAACTCGTTTCATTCTTTATTGCACCCCCAAGTAAATCCACTCATTCAACGGGCGGAGCCGTGGATGCTCTCATATTTGACCTGAAAACGGATCGCGTTATGCGTTTTGGAACAAATGATGGGCTGAAAATCAACCTGAATGATAAATGCTACCCGTATCATCCCTATATCACCCCTGAAGCCAAAGAGAATCGGAAACTCCTCATCAGTCTCTTTGAAGAAGAAGATTTTGTGGTCGATATAAAGGAATACTGGCATTTTGACTATGGAAACATTGCCTGGGCCATTGAAAAAGGGAAAGACCACGCCATCTACGGCATCATTAAAGAATGATCAGTTCTATTGCCAGGATCTGGACACCCTCCCCAATGACCGGATGCGTATGCGCTACAACGACTGACCCGAGATCGATGCCGCCTGGCTCGACCACCACTACCAGTGGAAGGCTGGCGCGGATGGGCGCCTGCGCCTTTTGGAGCGCAAGGACTTCAAACCCCTGCATGCAGTACATTTGGGCCAGTGGGGATCATCGTGCCGGCAGTGGGAGAAGTCTCTGGTTCCCGGTATACTGACGGCACGCCCGGCTCGGTGCCGGGATGAAGGGCGTGTCCTCAGGGGGGAGCCGTTCGATGAGCAGAGATTCCGGCAGAGACAGATCAACCGCTTCCGGACAACCCGTATCCGATGACATTCATGACCTCTCCCTGCGCATGCTGCGTGAGCGGGTCAAGGAGCTGAGCTGCCTTTATGCCATCGCCCGGATCGCCGGTGAGCCGGGCCTCTCCCTCGGCAGCATCCTCGAACGCATCGCCAACCTGCTCCCCCCTGCCTGGCAATACACCGAGATCGCTTCGGGGCAGATCGTCCTCGATGGTGATGAGTTTCTCAGCGGCGGGTTCGACGACCGGGGGGCGCGGCAATCGGCGCCGATCCTGGTCAACGGCGAGCGGCGCGGCCAGGTGGAGGTGATCTACCGCGAGGAGCGGCCCGAGCTGGACGAGGGGCCCTTCCTCACCGAGGAGCGGAACCTCATCGATGCCGTGGCCGGCCAGGTGGCGCTGATCATCGAGCGCAAGCTCGCCGGGGAGGAACGGGAGCAGTTGCAGGAGCAGCTGCGCCACGCCGACCGCCTGGCCACCATCGGCCAGCTGGCCGCGGGTGTGGCCCACGAGCTGAACGAACCGCTGGCCGGCATTCTCGGCTTCGCCCAGCTGGCCCGCAAGGCTCCCGGCCTGCCGGAGCCGGTGGCTGGCGACCTGGACAAGATCGTCAAGGCCTCGCTCCACGCCCGGGAGGTAGTGAAGAAGCTGATGCTCTTCGCCCGCCAGAGCCCGCTGGAAAAGGCCGAGGCTGACCTGAACCGCCTGGTGGAGGAAGGGCTCTACTTCGTCGAGTCGCGGTGCCTCAAGGCCGGCGTGGAGCTGGTCCGGGAGCTGGCCGACGGTATGCCGCGCCTGGTGGTGGACAAGGGACAGCTGCACCAGGTCCTGGTCAACCTGGTGGTCAACGCGGTCCAGGCCATGCCCGACGGCGGCCGGCTGGTGATCCGCACGGCCGTCGACGGCCAGGAGGCTGTTCTTGCCGTGACCGACACCGGCGGGGGGATGGACGAGACGACGCGGAAGCGGATGTTCGTCCCCTTCTTCACCACCAAGGACGTCAACGAAGGCACCGGCCTCGGTTTGGCCGTGGTCCATGGTATCGTCTCTTCCCACGGGGGCACGATCCGGGTGGAGAGCGAGCCGGGACGCGGGACGACAGTGGAGATCAGGTTACCCTTCAGTGCCCGGGGGGTGGGAGAGGAAGGAGCGCTGGCCGATGAAGACGGGTGAGCAGGGCGAAACCATCCTGGTGGTGGACGACTCGGTTGAGACCCTCGAGGTGTTGAGCCGGAACCTCGGCGGCGAGGGATACCGCGTCTACACAGCCGACGGCGTGAACGCCGCCATCGCCTTTCTGGCGGAGTCGGAGGTGGACCTGGTGCTCACCGACCTCAAGATGCCGGGGGTGAGCGGGATGGAACTGGTGCGCCACGTGCGGGAAAACCTGCCGGACACCGGCGTGATGATGATCACCGGCTATGCCACGGTGGACGGCGCGGTGGAGGCGGTGAAGTCCGGTGCTGAGGACTACCTGAGCAAGCCGTTCACCGACGAGGAGCTGTCCGGCGCGGTGCGGCGTGTGCTGGACAAGGTGCACCGCCGCCGTCTGGCCGCCCCCGGCGCGGAGGAAGCGGTCTCGACCTACGGGCTGATCGGTGATTCAGCGGTGATGGGCCGGGTGATCAGGGCCATCGACAAGGCGGCGGCCACCGCCGCCACCGTGCTGATCGGCGGCGAGAGCGGCACCGGCAAGGAGCTGGTGGCCCGGGCCATCCACTACCGCAGCCCCCGGGCGGCCGCCCCCTTCGTGCCGGTAAACTGCGGTGCCATCCCCGACACACTTTTCGAAAGTGAACTGTTTGGCCACGTCAAAGGTGCCTTCACCGGCGCTTCCGAGTCGCGGGCCGGGTTCTTCCAGACCGCCGATGGTGGCAGCATCTTCCTCGACGAAATCGGGGAGACCCACGCTGCGATGCAGGTCAAACTGCTCCGGGTGCTGCAGGACAAGGAAGTGCGGATGGTGGGCTCCAGCCGGCCCCACACGGTGGACGTGCGCATCCTGGCCGCGACGAACAAGCGCATGGACGACTTGGTGCGCAAGCAGGCTTTCCGCGAGGACCTCTTCTTCCGCGTTTCAGTTATCGAGATCGACCTGCCGCCTCTGCGGGAGCGCGGCGACGATATTCTCCTGCTGGCCAACCACTTCCTTGACAAGCACGCCGACGAGGAGGAGCGGGCCAAGCCCCGCTTTTCCGATGATGCCCTGGAGGTGCTCAGCGGCTACCACTGGCCTGGCAACGTGCGGGAGCTGGAGAACCTGGTTCAGCGGCTGGTGGTGATGAGCGACAGCCCGGTGATCGACATCCCCGACCTGCCGCCGCACATGCGCTTCTCGGCCGGCCACCGGGCCGGGCTGAACCGCACCCTGGCCGAGGTTACTGGCCAGTGTGGACGGCAACAAGACCCGCTGCGCCGAGATCCTCGGCATTGACCGCAAGACCCTCCGTGAAAAACTCAAACGGTGATCGGCCGGGAAAGCAGGGACAGCTACTACTTTCTGCCACCCGTGAAAGTGACTGGTAGTAGAGGAAAGTAGTAGCTGTCCCTACTTTCCCCGGACTCTCCTCGCGGTGGGGCGTTTCGCCCCGGTGGGGAGAATCTCCCCGATTCGACTGCCGAAACGCACAGACGAGGGGGAAGCCCTGACAGGTGCCGGCACCCTCGGTCGCCGAATTATGTATCCCTCGTAATTATCTTCCATCAAACAAGATAAACGACATCCCGCCGCCTGGTGTCTTGCGAATTCACGCGGCATCCCCGCTGATTCAGAACCTGGCACAGGGGTTGCTATGTATGGTCTGTGAACTGTGATCGCCCCGGGCCATTCGACGGCCCGGCATCGGACGAGAAGGATGAACGGAGAACTGGAACCATGGCTGAACCGGTCTTTTACGGCATCTGTTTGAACTGCATTCACGCAAGGACCTGCCGGTATGCGCTCAACGCCGCCAAGCCGGTCCATTTCTGCGACATGCACGAGGTCAACGGGAATCCGGTGGTCGAGGCCGGCGGCGTCCGGTGGGCCGGCCACTTCAGAGGGCTCTGCGTCGACTGTGAGAAGCGCCATCAGTGCGACAAGGCCCGGACGGAATCCGGGGTGTGGCACTGCAAGGACTACCAGAGCAGGATCGGTGTGAATCGGTAATTGCGCTCCCGGGCACCCTGCCATCTTGCAGGTGCATCTTCCGGGCGCCGAACGAATAAAGGGAGTGTACGATGTCCGACAAATCTTTCAACGCGTTCAAGATGGCACAGCGGCAGTTCGACGACACCGCCGAGATGCTCAAGTTGAACCAGGGCGCCCGCGAACTGCTGCGCAACCCGATGAGGGAATACCACTTCAATATTCCCGTACGCATGGACAACGGCGAGGTGCAGGTGTTCCGCGGGTTCCGTGTCCAGCACAACGATGCTCTCGGCCCCTGCAAGGGCGGCATCCGCTTCCACCCCCAGGAGACCATTGACACGGTGCGCGCCCTGTCGATGTGGATGACCTGGAAGTGCGCGGTGGTGGAGATCCCGTTGGGCGGCGGCAAGGGCGGCGTGATCTGTGACCCGCACAACCTCAGCGAGCGTGAGCAGGAGGCGATCTGTCGCGGGTGGGTCCGGCAGATCAGCCGCAACGTTGGACCGCTCAGCGACATTCCGGCCCCCGATGTGATGACCACCGCCCAGCACATGCTCTGGATGCTCGACGAGTATGAAACCATCCACGGTGGCCACTATCCCGGGTTCATCACCGGCAAGCCGGTGGGCATGGGCGG